>Ga0154020_10004510_pt1 | contig 16581 bp, 17 predicted proteins | sample Klosneuvirus_201_FD_109709 | JGI IMG/M metagenome (GOLD analysis project Ga0154020, IMG submission 109709) | Active sludge microbial communities from wastewater, Klosterneuburg, Austria - Klosneuvirus_20160825_MG | ecosystem: Engineered > WWTP > Aerobic digester > Activated sludge | place...
CGTCACAGGCATCGGCCCGTCTTGCGCCACCACCGGCTTGAGAAGAAAGATATCGAGAATCGATTTGAGCCGGGCGAGGTATTCGCGCCCCTGCGCCTGCCAGGTGTTGTCGAACGACGATGACTCTGCCACAAAACCTTCGGCTTTAATACCCTGCTTTTCTGCCAGAAACAGTGCGCGTGGCAGATAGATATCCTGACTTACAACAATTGCCGTTTTCACCGCAAATGTACCGCGCGCGCGCGACATCGTGTCATAGGTGCGCACCCCCGCATGGTCGAGAAAGATGTCTTCGCCCTTCACCCCATGGCGCAGGCAATAGTCGCGCATCGTGTGCACTTCATCGTAAAACCGGCGGGTATTATCACCCGAAAGCAAAAGCTTTGGCACGACCTGCTGGTTATAGAGTTCGATGCCCGCGCGCAGGCGGTTCAGCAGCGTGTTCGATGGCTGCTTGCTGGGCAAGACGCTCGCGCCAGGTATCAGCGCCACCTGCGCCGGGTGCGGCGATTCGCCACCGGGGCGAAAAACTTTGCCACGGGAACGGGAAGAGAGCCAGAAAAGGGCTGCGCCGAGCGTCAGCGAAGACAAAAGCAGGATTAAACTCAGAAATTTCAGCAGGCGACGCACGGGGTGATTCTTCCTTTTTTCTCCGCGCCATTGTCGCAGAGTAGAGCGCACCGCACAGCGAAATGCATTGAAATGCTTAGTCGTGTGAAGCTGCGCTTCACACGACTAAGCCTAAACCAGGTAAATGGTTGACTCTCGCTCTCTTTGCACTGTCTTCGCCCGCACGTGCGCTATGCTCTGAAGCGATTTTTGCTGATGGTACCGACCTTTATCGGCATCATCACCATCACATTTTTTCTGACTAAACTGCGCCCCGACGCGCTCACGACGGCCTCGATGGGGCCCGACGGCATGAAAGAATCGAGCGGCCTCGATGAATTCCAGCAGAAGATGCGCACCTACTATGGCCTCGACCAGCCAATGCACGTGCAATACCTGCGCTTATGGAAGAATATTCTGACGCTGAATTTTTCTGAAAGCCGCATCGACCACCGGCCCGTGCTCGCCAAAATCGGCGAAGCGCTGCCGATCACGCTGTTCTTCAATCTCATCACGGTGTTTCTCGTCTACAGTATCTCGATACCACTCGGGGTGTATATGGCAGTGCACGACAACACCCGGCGGGAGAAGATACTGACAGGCATTTTGTATGTTTTATATGCGATGCCGGCATCGTGGGTGTCGCTCATGGTGCTCAAATATTTCGGTTCGGCCGAGCATCTCGACATGTTTCCGCTCGGCGGTCTCGTGAGCCCCTATTACCAGCAGCTGTCATCGTTGGGCAAATTCGGCGATCTGCTCTGGCATATCGCGCTGCCAATTTTTGTCATGGTCTATGGTTCGTTTGCCTTCTTAAGCCGCTACATGAAATCCTCTGTTCTTGAAGCACTGCGCTCTGATTATGTGCGCACCGCGCGCGCGAAGGGGCTCGCCGGCAGAACGGTCATCTACGTGCATGCGCTGCGAAACTCGCTGATTCCGCTGGTGACCCTGCTCGGCGGCCTTTTGCCTTCGCTCATTGGCGGCTCTGTCATTCTCGAGCGCATCTTCTCGATACCGGGAATGGGAAAACTGGCGTACGACAGTTTTTACGCCAACGACGACACGGTCATCATCGCAGTCGTGTCAATTTCCTCTGTTCTTACCATGGTGGGCATCTTTCTCAGCGATATCGCCTACATGCTGGTTGACCCGCGTATCCGTTTTGGCATGGAAAAGAAGGATTGATGAAGAAACGATCCTCCATGACGCTGTGGTTTCTCGGGGCATTTGTTTTTGTCGGTGCATTCGCGCCTTTTCTCGCCTCTTCACAACCGCTGTTTATCTATAATAAAGCTACCTACGAACAGAAACACGGCATTGAGCTCAAACGCTCACCGCTTTTGTCTTCGCTGTTTAACACTGATGCCAAAGCAGAAAAAATCGAATACCGCAAGCTGGTCGAAAAAGGCGAGATTGGCGCAGTATTCACACTGGTGCCCTACTCGCCCTATGAGGCAGAACTCGAAAATTATCTGAAACCACCCGAGTTCTGGGGCAAGCGCTTTAAGCACTACCTCGGTACAGACGAAACCGGACGCGACGTCGCCGCGCGCCTCATTCGCGGCACGCGCAATTCACTGCTCGTATCTCTGGTTGCCGTCGGGTTAGCACTCATGATCGGCGTCATGATCGGCGCGGCTGCCGGCTATTTCGGCGGCTGGGTCGATAACATCATCAGCCGCTTCATTGAAATCGTGATCTGCTTTCCCAAACTGATTCTGATCATCGCGGTCATGGCGCTCAAAAAACCGTCCCTCTTAAATCTGATGATTGTGATCGGCCTCACCAGCTGGACAGGCATCGCGCGCCTCGTGCGCGGCGAAGTCATGAAAGTACGCAACTTCGATTACGTGCAAAGCGCGCGCGCGATGGGCGCCTCGAACTGGCGCATTATCTTTATCCATGTTTTGCCAGCAACGATCGGCCCGCTGTCGGTGACCGCGGCATTCGACGTCGCTGAAGCGGTGCTCACCGAATCGGCGCTCAGCTTTCTTGGCATCGGCGTGCCGATTCCCGAACCATCATGGGGCGACGTGCTCAAAACCGCGCAGGATTTTCCCGACATCGCCTGGTGGATGACACTGTTTCCGGGTCTATTGATTTTTATGACCGTAATTACCTTCAACAACCTGGGCGATAAATTACGAGAGAGGTTCACCCGCTAATGGCACTCACAAATATCGACCAGAATGTCTGGCTGAAGGTATATCCCGCGATCACGGCAAACGTGGCGCTCTTTATCTATGCGTTGCTGCGCCGACCGGCGCTCAAAACCTATTTGGTTCTTTTTTCTCTCACCACGCTCGCTGATATTCTCGTGGCCGGTAAAATTCTGCCCGTGGGCGACGAACGCCTGCGCACCCCGCTCGAATATATCTTCGTGCTGGTGGGTGACCTGCGCTATATTCTGCTGCTGTCGTTTTTGCTCTATGCGCAGAAGCCGCTGGCGGAGCTCAGGGCCTTTCGCCTCACGGGTGACGTTTTGCGGCCAACGCTGATTTTCACGCTGTTTCCGACCCTGCTGGTGTCGGCCATCAACTTTGCCCGGCCCGGGTTGTTGCTATTTCCCCGGCAGAAATTTCTCGCGTATGAGCTGATCTTTTTCACACTCACCCTACTGTGGATTTTTATCGTGCTGCCGCAGAAGAATATCCCCGAAAAAGAGGCTGCTTTTCTGCGCCGCGCCTCAGTGCCGGTTTTCGTATTCTATGGGCTGTGGTCGCTGTCTGATATACTGATTCTGAACGGCATTGAAGCGGGTTATGCGCTGCGCATCGTGCCCAACCTGACTTACTACTGTGGCTTTCTCTGGTGGCTCGTGCGCGTGGATGCGCAAGCGACAGACTAACATCACCCTCTACGTCATTCCCGCGTAAGCGGGAATCCAGAAGGAATAGGCGCCAGACTGGATACCCGCCTTCGCGGATGACACTGATACGGCCCTTTTGTACTTTTCGGGCTGTCCTGTAGGCACGCTTTAACCCTATGGCGATCAGCACCGCAGAAGTATCCAAAATAGCGCATCTCAGTAAATTGCGACTCGAAGGCAGTGAGCTGGAGAAACTGGCGCATGACTTCAACGGCATTCTCGACTTTGTGGCGCAGATCAAAGAAGCCGACACCAACAACGCCCCGGCAATCGACCACCCGCTGGGTCACACCAATGCACAGCGCGAAGATATACCGCAGGCATCGATTGCGCAAGACGATATTCGCGCGTTCGCCCCCAAATTCGAAGCAGGCTTCTTTGTGGTTCCGCGCGTGATTGAAACGGATACCTGATTAATATTTGCCGCTTCGCGGCAAATATTAATCAGGTTTAAATACCGTGCAGCATTCCGAAGATTTTATTGAGTACCAGAAGTTTCTCATCTCTGACCAGAGAGAGAAACTCATCAACCCGCAGATCTATAATAGCCAGCTCTTAAAAGACCCCCGTGAAAACCTGAACGTGCTCGATTTCGGCTGCGGCCACGGCTATGTGGCCATTCAGGTCGCTCAGCTGCCGCTCACCGGAGTGCGCGTCTATGCCTGCGACACCGACGAAGAATGCCTCGACGTCTTGTGGGGACGCATCGCTCAGCGGACTCTGCAGAACATCACAGCATTCCATCTGCCGAACTATTCGCAGATCTATCTGCCGGGTTGGCTACCTGCCCCCGACTATGTCATCTGTTCTTTCAGCATCTCGGCACTCGAACACCCCGATATCGGCCTGCCGCAAATCGTGAAGCAGGTGCCGTTCGGTACAAATTTTCTTTTTGTTGAATGGGACCCGGAAAAGAAACATCCTCTAGTCGATATCTATGTACCCCCCGCGCGCCGCATCGGCATCCCCGATTTTCGCAAACTGGTGGAATACAGTGGTCTGGAAGTGCAATATCAGGATGGCGGCAAGCAGCCCTATTACGTGTATCGGGCGCTGAAAAAGTGATATGGCGCCACGGCGTCAGAAGCGCAGCGCGGTGCCGAAAGCGCCACCGACCAGACCGTTGACCAGATCGACCTGCGCCTCAACGCCGATATCCAGAACAAACAGATTAATCTCAAAACCGAACATTAACCGGTGAGTTACAATGCGCGCGGCATACCGTTCAGAGATATCAATCGAACCCGAATATGCCTGTGCACCAAGAGAGGTCGGTGTCACGGTCATTGTGCCCTCGACGTTGATGCCAGTAGTATATTGCCCCACCTGCAGACCAAGTGAATAGCCGATAAAAGGGTGAAAAAATTTCAGATCATACCAAGCACGCAGCTCAGGCCCCAGACCGAGATATTGCCACGAAGTACCGATCTTCGATGTGCCGGTGAATGCGACCGTGCCGGTTGAATCGCTGGTCGATGAATTGAGTCCGGTCTGTGTGAGCGACAACGCGCCTGTCGAATAGGATGCAAAACCGGCAAGGGTCAGGCCCGGTTTGAGAAATCCACCCTCGAGAATATGGTAGCCCAGCCGCGCGCGGTAAGTGCCGAATTTGATTTCAGCAGTCGTGTTGCTGCCCAGCGCGCCTGAACTGAGCGCAATCGGCACGTTGGGGAAAAAAGAAAAACGCAGATCCCATTGGCGGGTAAAACCCATACCAAAATTGAAACTCAGCGCAGGTGCTGCAAGGTAAGTGGGCACGCTGCTCTGGATCGAAGTATCGACATCACTTTTCATGGCATTCACCTTGCCGAACGATACGCCCATACCAATGCCGACATAGAGCGAGGGGAATTTACCGAGATTGTCTCGGGCGATCGGCGCGGAGAGGTGCGACGCAAATGCCATCGCATCGCCATAATAATGCGACAACGACCGCGCATACTGCGTGTAATTCGTATCGTATTTTTCTGCCTGCGTGAGGTATGAACCCGTCAGCGCGGGAAAATTCAGTGTCGCCGCAGCGGGTGCAACCAGTGCCAGGGGAAGCAGAACAGCAACAAAACGGTGAGTCAATGAGCGCATGGACAGCATATAAGACGGGCCTTCAGCTTTAATATCGACAATATAGTCTGCATACTCAACCCTGCGGGTTGAGTATGCAGAGCAAGAATATTGTCATTGTCGAGCCGACTATGCGCCCGGTCAAAGACGCATGAAACCCCGTGACCTGCTGAGCCAGCAGGAAATCGATGCGTTACTGCGAAAATCCGACCTGCGGGGCGCCGTCGAAATATTCACGACGTGGGGGCTCATTGCTTCGGCCTTTGCCGGCGTTGCACTGTGGCCGCATCTGCCGACGATCTTCGTACCGATACTGCTGGCCTGGGTGCTTTTGGGCAACCGCCATCTCGCGCTCGCCATTCTCGTGCACGATGCCGGCCACCATGCGGTTTTCAGAACGCGCTGGCTCAACGAATTTGCCGGCTCGTGGTTCGCTGCCGCGCCATCGCTCATTGACCTCGAAGGCTACCGGCAATACCACCTACAGCACCATAAATATACCGGGCAAGACTACCAGCACGGCAAAGGCGACCCCGACATCATTCTGACGCGCAACTACCCGATCTCAAAAAAAAGCCTGACAAAGTGGCTGCAACGCGATCTCACCTTTCGCTCGGGGCCCCGCCTCTATCTCGGGCTCATCGCGATGAAACTGGGTATCATACGCTATGATCTGAGCGGCCGTGTTGAAAAACTGACACAGCCGCCGCGCTCGGCCATAGGGTGGATTTTCTTCGGAGCACGCAGGTTGTTTCCGTTTGTTGTCTCGAACGCGGTGATTTTCACCGCACTCGCTCTCACGGGCAATGCCTGGCTCTTTTTGCTGTGGCCGGCTTCACAGCTTACCACATTCCAGTTTTTCACGCGCGTGCGCTCGATCGCCGAGCACGGCATGCTGCCGCGCGTGCCCGATATGTTCAAGAACACGCGCACGACAGAAGTCAGCTTCTGGGAGCGTCTAACCTTTGCGCCCTGCCACGTGAACTACCACATGGAACACCATTTCATGATGGCGGTGCCTTCGTACCGCCTGCCGCAATTACACCGCCTGCTCAAAGACCGCGGTGTGTTCGATAAGGTATATGCGCCGAAGGGTTATATCGAAATCTTGCGGCTCGCGACGGCGAAACGATAAAAAACTCTGCAAAAAACCAGAATCAATCGCGCAGAACCCCGACTTAAGTATTCGTCTCTGTGTATTGCAGGCGCAGGTAACTGTGAAAAAAATTCGTGACGAGCAGCGCAATCGCACAGCCGGCAACCACCGCGGCCACCCGCGTTGCCGCAGCGCCCCAATAATCGACACTTTCTGTATGCATCAACGTGATGATCAGCGCAACCAAAGTCGAACGCGCACCGGCCACCAGGTTCAATGCGTAGCACAGCATCAGCGACACAAACGCACCCGCGATGATGTTCACGGGATTTTCGAGCGCGGCAAAAAGAAACAGCACGCCGACGAGGCAGCCAATGATATTGCCCTTGATGCGCGTGAGCGAGAGATCCTGCGCGTCTTTGCCCTCGGGCGACATCACGAGCACCGCAGAAATCAGCGCCCAGATATAGTCGATGCGGCTTACCCACAGCGACAGCAGATAACACAGCAAAACAGCACTCATCAGCTTCACGGCATATACCGCCATATTGCGTCGTTTTGCAGTCATTCTTCACTCTCATGTTTATCAAAATTCTCCACACTGTAAATTACTTACGCAGGCGTGGTGGGCTGGATTCGTGTCCAAGTATGGTTGACGCCCCGGCACGTACTCACAGCTGATATAATGGTGGTAAAATCCGCTATGTTGATTAGTTTCAGGGGAAATAGCCGATAACAATGCCTGATTCGCTCTACGATAAAATTGCCAACGAACTCGACTTCCGGGCATTGTTTGATATTTGTCCCGTCGGATTTGCGCTCAACCGCCTTTCGAACGGTGAATTTCTGCAGGGTAACCAAGCGCTGTTTGATATTGCTGGCTACTCAAAAGACGAATTCATGCACCTGTCGTACTGGGATATCACACCGCAGAAATACGAAGCACAGGAACAAGCAGCGCTCAAACAGCTGCATGACGAAGGGGCGTATGGCCCATACTATAAAGAGTATATCCATAAAAAGGGTATCTGGTACCCGTCATGCTCAAGGGCGTGAGAATCATCGACAAGAGTGGTGAAGAATATATCTTTTCTATTGTCGAAGACCTCACCGAACAGCAGCGTTCAAAAAAGGCAGAAGCGAATTTAGGTAAAATTATCGAAGAGTCTTTGAATGAAATTTATGTCGTCGATGTAAAGTCGCTGCGCTTCAGATATGCGAACAAGGCTGCGCAGGCAAATATCGGTTATGACATGGCCGAACTGGCGACGATGTCGCCGCTCGATATCATACCACGGCACGAAAGAGTCCCCGTGCTCGACGAGATAAAGCATTTGACCGACGGAAAAATACAAAACCTGACCTTACACTCCACACACAGGCGCAAAGACCAGACATTGTACGATGTGGAGGTCAGACTTCAGCTCACCAATTTTCAGGGTGAGCCGGCGCTCGTGGCAAACGTGCTCGATATCACCGAGCGCGTGATGGCGGAAAAGCAGATCAACAAACTTTCAAAAGTCGTCGAGCATTCGCCCAATTCTATTTTTATCACCGATCTAAACGGCAAGATCGAATACGCCAATCAGAAATTTGAACAGATCAACGGTTTTTCACGCCCCGATTATGTGGGCAAAACGCCTGCAATACTCAAGTCGGGTGAAATGCCTGCCGAATTTTACCGCGAATTGTGGAATAATCTGCAACACTTCCGCGACTGGCAATTTGACGTCTGCAACCGGCGCAAAGACGGTTCTTTGTACTGGGCGAGAGAACATGTTTCCTTCGTTCGCGATAAAAACGGTAAGATCACGCATTTTATGTCAATCTCGCAGGATATTACCGAGATAAGGGAAAAGAACGCGCGCTGCAATATCAGGCGCGCTATGACCAACTGACCGGAGCGCCCAACCGGTTTTTGGGCATGGAAAAACTCAGGCAAAGCATTCAAAATTCCCGCACCGCCGGCTTAAACACGGTTGTCGTGTTTCTGGATCTGGATAATTTCAAAAACATTAATGATAATCTCGGACACAGAACGGGCGACCTGATTCTGATTGAAACCGCTGGCCGCTTAACGTCAGTGCTCAGACCTCAGGATAGTCTGGCTCGCTTTGCCGGCGACGAGTTTCTGATCATTCTCGACGGTGTCGCCGATCTGAAAGATTCACACCAGATCGTCGAGAAGATCTATCAGTCCTTTTTGGTTCCGTTCAAGGTCGATGAAAATGAAATTGTTGTGACTGTGAGCAGCGGCATTTCGGTTTCGCCCACCGACGGCACCGATCCCGATGAGCTGATTCGGTATGCAGATTCAGCAATGTATCATTCAAAAGAACGCGGCAGAAATACTTTCCATTTTTTCGACACAAAGATCAGCGACACCGCAAAAAACCGTTTTAATATCGAGCGCGAGTTACGCAGCGCACTCGAACAGAACCAGCTGCAGGTCTATTATCAGCCATTTATCGAACTGGCCAGCGGAGCGATTGTCGGCGCCGAAGCGCTGCTGCGCTGGCATAACCCGAAATTAGGCGCTGTATCGCCGAACGATTTTATCCCCATAGCGGAACAGACGGGGTTAATAGAAGATATCGGGAAATTTGTTCTCGATTCGGCATTGCGCCACATTAAAGACTGGGTGCCGCTCATCCATCCGGCTTTTCAAATCAGCGTTAACCTCTCACCGCGCCAGTTTCGGCAAGGCAGAATTATCAGCGATCTGAAGAACGTGCTTTTAAACACAGCGGTCGACCCGCAGAGAATCAAACTCGAAGTCACTGAAGGATTACTTTTGCAGACGCACGACAACCCGCTCGATGTGCTCAACGAGATCAAGAAGATGGGCATCGGTGTTGCGATGGATGACTTCGGCACCGGCTATTCGTCGCTTTTGAACCTGCGCCAGTTTTCGTTCGACCAGCTAAAAATCGACCGGTCGTTTATTCATGACCTGATTGAAAATGCGCAGACGCGCGCGATGGTGAATGCGATGATTGCGATGTGCAAGAGCCTGAAACTGCAGGTGATCGCCGAGGGAATCGAAACGGCGGCGCAGCGCGACTATTTACTGGCGCAAGGCTGCGAATTAGGCCAGGGTTTCTTTTTTCACAAGCCAATGCCTGCAGAAGAGTTTGTTGCGCTGCTGCAAGCACAGCAGCGCGAAAGGGTCTGAAATAATTTCAGTAAACGGAATTAACCCGCGAGCCGGTTTTCGGCTTCACCCTGCCCGCAGTTTCCTTTTCAGGAAACTGCTTGATAATCAATCCGCGTGCCGAGAAGGTAATCCGCCAAGGGATATGTAATACACCAATTCGCGTCCTGGTCTTTGCCCATGTGGTGGTCATAGTGCCATGGCAGATACTGTTTCGCCCATTCAGGGTCGAGGTGGGATTTCGTGTGCAACACGAAATAGAGACCGATGTGCGTCCACGCGCCGAGCGTGAATAGCGGTGCAATCGGGAAGAGTGGCAAATGCGCAACCGCCGCGCCCGCGAGCAGCGCGGCCTCTTTGGTCAGCGTCGAATCGAGCTTGAAGCCCGCGTCATAGTCGGGGTCGCGAAAGCCATTGCGACGCACGTTCTTGTGGTGGTCTTTCCAGTGAAAGCTCCAGAAACTCTCGCGCTTGCGCCCGAGCTCGTGCAGCACATATTTGTGCATAATCCATTCGCCCGCGTTACCGTAGGCCATACCTGCGAGGAAACTTAGCATGGCGCACCGCACAATAACCCGACATCTGGTCAACGAGAAGAAATGGAAAACTATATAATATATCGGATAGACTAATTTATACCATATCCGATACAAATGGATATCGACGGTATGTCAGGGCAAACCCGCGCGATTGAGGGCAAAAAGCGGGTGCTCGACCGGTCTCGTCCCTTATTGCCGGCGGCTGTAAAACGGCTCGAAGCCGACTTCAGCCTTGAGATGACTTTTAACAGCAATGCGATCGAAGGCAATACGCTGACGCTGCACGAAACCGACATGGTGCTGCGCCGCGGCATCACGATCGGTAACAAAACGCTGCGCGAGCATTTTGAAGTACGCAACCAAGAAAAAGCGATTACCTATCTGCGCAACGTCATCGCCAAACGCGAAAAGTTTTCGAAAGAACTAATTCTGAATCTGCACCGGGAAATTATGCGCGAGATCGACCCTGACGCAGGTCTCTTCAGACGCTCGCATGTGCGAATACTTGGTGCAAAGACAGGTGTTGAAAACACCGCCGTTGAGCCTGCCGGCCGGAAAAGTGGAAAGCAGCGCAGCGCTTTAGCAGGCGTTCGCGCAGCGAATGCCGAGGCTTTCCACTTTTCCGGCTACTCTTCGGCAGGCTCAACTCATATACCCCCAAATTTTCTCAAAGTTGAAAGACTGATCGACGACCTCATCGACTGGTACTATGGACAGGAAAAAAAACTTTCTCCGTGGCTGCTGGCCGCAACTGTGCATTTCCAGATCGCGCACATTCACCCGTTCGCCGACGGCAACGGCCGCACGGCCCGCCTGCTGATGAACCTCGTGCTGATGCAGAAGGGCTACCCGCCCGCCGTTATTCTGCACGTCGATCGCAAGAAATATTATCGTGTGTTGCGCGAAGCCGACGCGGGCCGCCTGAAAAACTTCAACGCCTTTGTCGCACGCGCGGTCGATCGCTCGCTCTCGATCTGGCTGAACGCTTTGTCGACAGGCAAGCAGGCTGAGAAGCGCGGATTTATAACTCTGAAAGAAGCGGCAACGCATACCGAATATTCGTTCGAATACCTCTCGCTGCTCGCACGCAAAGGCCGCCTCGGCGCAGTCAAACTGCGCCGCAACTGGGTGATCACGCGCGAAGCGCTCGACGAGTATCTGGCAGAGATAGCTGTGCGCGAAAAGAATGCAGAGCGCCGCCGCGCGAAAAAACGATAGCAACCTCATGACGCCCGGGCAATCACGCCCCCGATGAGCGACCTCATGACAGCAGCCCGACATGAATGGCGGCAACTCATGCATTTTCACGACAGCGGCCCGGCTATCTTGAATGAAGTTCTCGCGGCGTATGGCGAACCCGGTCGATTCTATCACACCGAGCTGCACCTGGCTGAGATGACGATGTTGCTGGCCGAGCACCGCGATAAGCTCGAGAGTTATGAGAATATTCTTTTTGCCTGCCTCTACCATGATGTCGTGTACGACGCCACACGCAGCGATAATGAAGAAGCGAGTGCAGCGCTTTGGCGGCGTGATGCGGGCCGGCTTGAGCTCGGGCCAGAGCAGACAGAACAAGTCTCAATCCTCATCAACGCGACAAAAAAGCACCAGCCGGCGAATGATAGTTTCGATATGCGCTTTTTTCTCGACGCCGACCTCGCGGTCTTGGGCAGCGGGCCGGCGCGCTACCACGACTATCTCGTCGCGATTCGCCGCGAATATGCGCACGTGCCCGAGAATGCGTACCGCGAGGGCCGCATTGCGGTGCTGAAGAAATTTCTCGCGCGGCCGCAGCTCTACTTCACCGAAACGGCGCAGCAACGTTTTGAAGCGCAGGCGCGGCAGAACCTCGCCGACGAAATTCGCCTGCTGCAAAGGCCGGCAGGTCAATGACGCTGTTCAAAGGAAAATTTCGTGTTGAGTCTGCCAGATTACCGGGTTACGATTATGCATCGCCGGGCGCATATTTCGTGACCATCTGCACGCAGGGTCGCCGACATTGGTTCGGTGAGGTGAAGAACGGTTTTATGTCATTGAATGGCGCAGGGAATCTAATTTGGCAAGAATGGTACAAAACGGGTCAAATATTATCCCATCTGGTTCTCGATGCATTCATCGTCATGCCTAACCACGTGCATGGCATTTTGATTATCAGAGATTCTAATCACGACCGTGCCGTAGTACCGCCCAAACCGGGTTCACAATTCGGCAAAACCGTAGAGACGCCCTTTATGGGCGTCTCATCAAATTTGCGGAGGGAGACAATGTAGACGCCCGTGAAGGGCGTCTACAGATCACCGTAAAATGAATATATCTCTCGTAATCAATCAATTCAAACGTGCCTGCACATTGACCATCAAACAACATTTCGCTCATGATCTTTTATGGCAACCAAGGTTTCATGACCATATTATTCGCGACGATGCGTCGCTTACGGCAATTCGACAATACATTCTGCAGAACCCGAAGAACTGGGTACAGGATGAATTTTTCGGTTCATAAAATGAATCTCACTCACCTCAAAGTACATTCGGAAACATTTTCAAAAAATCGACCATTAAACATCCGCAGAGACGCACTTTATGGGCGTCTCTGCAGCACATTAAATGACGCACTATGGTGAACGGAGGAACAGCCATCGTGGCTGATGTGCATAGCAGGGGGGTGCGGAGTTATAAGGTATTCAAAGTTGGTTTGACGCCGTAACTTGGCGCATTCAGCCAGGTGATGAACGTCAAATTAACTTACCTTTACCGCGACGCCGGTAACTATAAACACTGGCAAGAAGTCGTGCTCACGAATGGCAGCGGTAAATCTGTAGAAGAGCTAACTGCTGAAATCCGAAAATACCTGCATACAGGGGAGTTCTTCGATCAGGCGTTGGCTCCGGTGCCGATTGAGATCGATGATGAATATGATGACGAACTAGACCATGGATGGTTGGAGTTTTCTCGACTAGAAGAGAATGGCGAAGGTGTAACCGAGAATCAAGACATTAGCGATTTTATTGCCTCGCTAAGAGGGAAAATAGTATAGGAGATTACTCGGTCTTCATCATATGCAACGATATTATTATGCATCCACTATTCCTGATTTCTTGCAGGAAGACGAAACCAGCATTCTAGGCAAACTCGCAGCCGCGAATGAGTTTGCACTTCTCAAAACCCAGCGCGACGCTTGGGTGCAGCAGATCTCTATCTTAAAAGAAAATCTCAAAGAGCTTAAGGGGCACGTTTGTCTTGAGTACACGATTCCACGCATGGGCAGGCGAATCGATGCTGTGCTTATCGTTGGGCCGGTGCTCTATATCATTGAGTTCAAAATCGGTGCATCTGAGGTGAACCGTAGCGATCTTGACCAAGTCTGGGATTATGCGCTTGACCTGAAGAATTTCCACGAACCCAGCCACAATTCATACCTCGTCCCAATCTTGATTCCCAGCAACTTCGAAGCCGCGGAGCATTCATATACCCCAACATTGAATGGAGAGAATCTGTTTAATCCTGTCGCCTGCCCACCGATTGCGCTACGCTCGTTAATCAATCAGGTTCACCAAACGGCAAAAGGACACGTCATCATCGCAAATGAATGGTTATCTGGTAGATACAGTCCGACGCCAACCATTGTTGAAGCAGCGCGCGCCCTGTATCGCGGCCACAGCGTTACCGAGATCTCGCGCAGCGATAGCAGCGCAACCAGTCTCGAGACTACATCCAATGCGATCTCCAAGATTATTGACGAATCCCGCACGAAGCAACGCAAGTCAATCTGCTTTCTGACTGGTGTTCCGGGGGCTGGCAAAACTCTTGTAGGCTTGAATATCGCGACGCAACATATGGAGAGTGTTGGCGACACCTATAGCGTCTTTCTCTCCGGCAACGGACCGCTGGTTGCGATCTTGAGAGAAGCTCTTGCTCGCGACAAAAAGGCCCAGCAAAAAGAAATGGGAAACGCAATCACGAAAGGGTCAGCTTTGCGTGAAGTTAAGACATTCATCCAAAACGTTCATCACTTTCGAGATGAATGCTTGCAAGACCTTAGCGCAGCGCCCCGCGAGCACGTAACTCTCTTCGATGAAGCGCAACGGGCGTGGAACCTGCAGCAAACCTCAGCGTTCATGAGCCAAAAAAAAAGGGTCCAGAATTTCAATCAATCTGAACCAGAATTCTTGATCTCGTGTCTTGACAGACATCGAGATTGGGCAGTGGTAGTCTGTCTTGTGGGCGGCGGCCAAGAAATCAATACCGGAGAAGCTGGTATCTCTGAATGGATTGATGCAATGCTAAAAAGATTTGCCCATTGGGATATTCACATTTCACCGCAGCTCCATGACTCCGAATACCGGGCAGCAGAGAATATTGAGAAACTACGGGAACGCGACCGGGTATTCTGGAACAAAGAGCTGCACCTGAGTGTTTCAATGCGCTCATTTAGGGCTGAAAAAGTGTCGCATTTAATTAAGGCCTTGCTCGACCAAGAAGATAGCGAGGCAACAACCACGCTCAGTGAAATTGGCGAAAGATTTCCGATCGTATTGACACGTGACCTCTTCAAGGCCAAGAGTTGGCTCAAATCAAAGGCACGAGGGTCTGAACGTTATGGCATGTTAGTCTCATCACAAGCGTATCGGCTCAAACCCCACGGCATTGATGTTAGGCCACAGATCGATCCTGTCCATTGGTTCTTGAACGGCAAAGACGATGTTCGCTCTTCGTATTACTTAGAAGACGTCGCCACTGAGTTTCAAGCGCAAGGGCTTGAACTCGATTGGGCTTGCGTAACGTGGGATGCAGATTTTCGACACACTCAAAATGGCTGGGAGCACTGGTCTTTTCGCGGGGAAAAATGGTCTCGCATTCTGAAGCCAGAGCGCCAGAATTATCTGAAGAATGCGTACAGGGTGCTTCTAACACGCGCTCGTCAAGGCATGGTCATCGTCGTTCCCGAAGGCAGCCCAGAAGACCATACGAGAAGATCAGAATACTATGATTCGACGTTCAACTATTTGCGAACTCTGGGGCTGCCTGAAATCTAAGCCCCCCTCACCTCAACGGATTCTTCACCTTCAACCCCGTAAACCTGCTGAAATCACGATCGACTGTGTAGATGATCCGCACGCCGTTTTCGAGACACACTGCCGCAATGCGGGCGTCATGAACCGCCGCCCCTGTTACCCGGCTTTTCGTGAGCAGCGGTGCAAATATTTCGAAACTGGTATTCGATTCGGTGAGAATCTCGGCAGCCGGCGCTGCAACGAGGTTGCGGCATTGTCTGATCGCGGTCTCAGGCGCGGTGGGGTTTTTGAAAATGCGCGCGTTGGTGACGATACCAAAAAATTCAACGAGGCAGTGGTAGGGTATGCCATGCTTTTCGTCTGATGTGAGCGCAGTTTCAACGAAAGCCTTTGCACTTTCATGCCACGGGTTATCGGCGCGGTGAGCATAGACCAGAATATTGGTATCGATCGCGTTCATTTTTCACGCTCGTAAAGCAGATCGCGTATTTTGGGCCAGTTGGCTTCGAGCTCGGGCGAGACAAACCCGCCTTTACCTGCTGCCTCAATGCGCCATGGTTTTTTCGTGGCGGTACGCGCAGCCCCGAGGTATGTGCGCAACGCATCTTCGATGAGCCGGGTCATCGTCGTGTGGTTCTTGCGCGCATGCAGTTTCGCCTTCTGCATTAGCTGATCAGGCAGGATCATCGTTGTTTTCATACGCACAATATATAAATTGCCATATAATATGGCAATATATATCGATGAATCGTTGACTTTGCGCTGAAAAAAGCCGAACCTAAGGTACCGCGCGGTGTGTGGTTTGCCCACGCGGGGGGATTGCTAACCTTCCTGTTTTTCGCACCACTGTTTCAAAAACGCATTCCTTTTCAGCAATAACGCCCTCATATGCTGGTGCAGCACTAGCGCATCAAATAGCCGCCCGAAAATTGAGAATGGCGTTTCGTACCTGAATTTGTCTTTCATCAGGCAACCACCCTCAACCGGCTCAAAATAATGTTCGTGCCGCATCGCTTTGAAAGCCCCGCGCGTCATCTCGTCGACGAAGAAGCGAGGGAAATCCACAGCGGTAATTTTTACCGATAGTTGTTGCCTGATGCCGAAGTGGCGGGCCTGCCAGGTGATTTCGTCACCCAGCTCGCACAGGCCTGAGGTGCGCCCGGCAAGCACACGCTCGCCGGTGTCAGCCGCCGAACCGAGGTGCAGGCCGACGTCGCGCGAGGCGTTGAAGCAGAC
>Ga0154020_10004511_pt1 | contig 16580 bp, 14 predicted proteins | sample Klosneuvirus_201_FD_109709 | JGI IMG/M metagenome (GOLD analysis project Ga0154020, IMG submission 109709) | Active sludge microbial communities from wastewater, Klosterneuburg, Austria - Klosneuvirus_20160825_MG | ecosystem: Engineered > WWTP > Aerobic digester > Activated sludge | place...
GCGCTAGGAAGCCGACCCCGGCTCAGCCAACAGCGCGCTCAGCTCGGGCGGCACCAGCACCTGCGCCGCGTCCTCGGTGCGGACGACGGGGATGTGCACCGCGCTGGCGCCACGAAGCCAAAACACCTCCGAGCTCACGGGCCCGGGCACCGTGGCGTACAGGCGGTGCGCGAGCTGCGAGAGCGGGTCGATGGCGGACAGGGCTCCCGGCCCGTCGATCGCCTTGAATAGCACCAGGTGACGGCTCGGAACCGCCAATAGCAGGCCGTGACCCGCGCCTTGATCGCGCTGCTCGTCGAGCCACAGAGCCTGGCTGCACACGAAGTAGCCGTCGCCGGAGAGCTGCTCCACGCGGGTACCCGCGAACACGATCGACTCGCGGTCCACTGGCGTTGGATCCTGGCGCACGTTCTGGGTCGCGACCTCGAACAGCTCGGACAGCGGCAAGCCCCATCCCCGCACGTCCGCGGCCGGCACCGAGTGTACGACGGTCGGCAGGTCGTAGTTGAGCACGGCCAAAACGCCGGGCGCGAACCGGCGGTAATTGAGCCCCTCTTCCCAGTCGGGGCGCCGACCTCCCTCGGACATGAGTTGGACCTTCAGGAACGGACGCGCGGCCTCGAAATCACCGGCCAACCTCTTGATGGTTTGCTCGTGCGACTCTAGCGCGCGATCGAGGTGCTCATCGATCGTGGCGGCCCACCGGTCCGGCAGCAGACCATTACAGCGCCGGGCGATCGGCCCGAGCCCCAGAGCGCTCTCCGTCGTCCCAATCTTGGCCGGAAGCACCCCGCCCATGAGCGCGCCCGGGTCGCTAGGCAAGCCGTGCTTCTCGAGCGCCGGGCGGAGCAAGGCCACAAAGCGCGCGTACTCCTCCGCAGTAAAGAAGCCGGCCCACGGGGGAACCGGGGTAACGCGAGCGACGAGTTTGTCGAGCAGGCCCACCCGGCCCTCGTAGCCCGAAGGCGCACGACTGACCAGCGCTCAGCGAGGCTCGTGGCGACCGAAGCTCCACTGCGTGGACTCCAGGGTGAAGTCGATGAAGGCCCGTACGTTGGCCGACGGCTGCCGCGCCCCCGGATACACGACCTGAATGGGGAGGGGCGGAGGCTCGTAGCGAGGGAGTAGGATCTCGAGCGCGCCCGCCTCAACCGCGGCTTCGGCCTGGTAGGACAAGACCAGCGCGACGCCGCCTCCGAGTCGGGCGTGCTCGACCGCGGCGTCTGCGCTGTTGGTGGTGAAGCTCGGTTCAATCGCCAGCCGGAGCTCCTTTCCTCGGTGAAAGAAGCGCCATTCGGGGGTAGGGTTCAGCGAGCTGAAGCAGATAGTCGCGTGAGCGCGCAGGTCGCTCGGGCGCCGAATGCGCTGGTGGGCGGCCAGGTAGTCAGGGCTGGCGACGAGCACGCGGCGGACGGCGCCCACCGCTCGCACGCGTAAGCTCGAGTCATCGAGGACCCCGATGCGAACGCCGAGATCGAGGCCCTCCTCGACGAGATTCACCAGCCGATCGGCGAGGATCAACTCCCCGCGCACGCCGGGGTGACGCCGAAGGAACGCGCAGAACAGGGGCACCACATAGAGCCGCCCGAACACGCTCGGCGCGCTGATCGCGAATCGCCCTGCCGGCTCGCTCCGCTCCGCGCGCGCGGCCAAATCGGCCTCCTCGAGATCGGACAGAATCCGGCGAGCGCGCTCGAGGTAGCGAGCGCCTGCGTCGGTGAGCCGCACGGAGCGCGTCGTCCGGTGGAGCAGGCGAATCGACAAGTGCTCTTCCAGCGCGGCGATCGACCGGGTCACCGCGGAAGGAGATCGACCGAGCTGGCGCGCCGCGAGCGCGAAGCCCCGGTGCTCCGCCACCGAGACGAACGACTCCAGGGATTCCAGGCGGTTCATGCCTCTATTGCACCGAACGCAATAGTGCCTTGTCAAACCGCATCATTGTTGCTGGCCCCATTTCGCCTCAGATTCACCTTCGTGGCAGGTCACTCGCCCGAAGCCGAACGCCACAGAGGAGGCCCGACATGGCCGCGCGATTCTTGAATGAGCTCCTGACGCCGGACGTGCTCGCGCTCGAGGAGCGCACGTACGGGCGTGCCTACGCGCCCGAGCTGACCTCGGCATCCGATCCGCTCGGGCCCGATGAGCGCGCGTTCATCGCGGCGCGGGATAGCTTCTACCTGGCCTCCGTGTCGAGCAGCGGGTGGCCTTACGTGCAGCATCGCGGAGGGCCGAAGGGCTTTCTGCGAGTGACGGGCCCGAGCACCCTGTCCTTCTCCGATCTGCGCGGGAACCGTCAGCTGATCACGGCCGGCAACTTGTCGAGCACCGACCGGGTCGCGCTGATCCTGATGGACTATCCGAACCGTCAGCGCCTCAAGATCCTGGGACACGCGCGGATATTGCCCAGCACGGCGGGGGCGGAGCGCACCATCGAGATCGAGGTGGTCGGCTTCGACTGGAACTGTCCGGCGCACATCACGCCCCGCTACACCGAGGCCGAGATCGCCGAGGCAACGCGCCCGCTCCACCGGAGGATCGCCGAGCTCGAGGAGGAGCTGCGTCGACGCGTCAAGCGCTAGTCATCACACCCGCTCGAGGATCGTCGCGATGCCTTGCCCGCCCCCGACGCACATGGTGATCAACGCGGTCGCCTTGCCGCTCCGCTCCAGCTCGTCGAGCGCGGTGCCGAGCAGGATCGCCCCGCTCGCGCCCAGCGGGTGACCCAAGGCGATCGCGCCGCCGTTGACGTTGACCCGCTCCGGATCGATGTCGAGCGCGCGGATCGTCTGCAGTACCACCGCGGCGAAGGCCTCGTTGATCTCCCACAGATCGATGTCCCGAGCCTTCATCCCCGCCAGGCGCAAGGCCTTCTCGCTGGCCGGCGCCGGCGCCGTCAGCATGATCAACGGCTCGTTTCCGATGGTCGCCAGCGCGCGGATCCGAGCGCGCGGCTTCACGCCCTGCGCCTTCACCCAGCGCTCCGAGGCCACCGCGACCAGCCCCGCGCCATCGACGATGCCGCTCGAGTTGCCCGCGGTATGGAGGTGCTCGATACGGCCGACCTCGGGGTAGGCTGCCAGCGCCAGCTGGTCGAGGGTCTCGCCCCGCGGCCCCACCGCGGCCTCACCCAGGGAGACGAAGGAGGGCTTCAGCGCAGCCAGGGCTTCGGCGGTCGTGTCCGGGCGCGGCAGCTCATCCTTGTCGAGCAGCGCGGCGCCGCTATCTGGATCCACCACCGTGAAGAGGGACTTGGCGAAGCGGCCCTCCTCCATGGCCTGCGCGGCCCGGCGCTGGGAGCGTAGCGCGAGGGCGTCGAGCGCCTCCCGGCTCAGCCGCTCGCGGGTGGCGATGAGATCGGCGCTGATCCCTTGGGGGACCTGGAAGATGCGCTGACGGAGCCGCTCGTTGTTGCCGTCAACGCCGCCGCCGTCGGAGCCCATCGGCACCCGTGACATGCTCTCGACCCCGCCGGCGACCACCAGATCCATCGCGCCCGACCCCACCGCCATCGCGGCGAAGTTCACCGCCTGAAGGCCCGAGGCGCAGAAGCGGTTCAGCGAGACGCCCGAGACGCTCTGGGGCCAACCCGCGCTGAGGACCGCGTTGCGCGCGATATTCGAGCCCTGCTCGCCGACCTGCGAGACCGCCCCGATCACGACGTCCTCCACCGACTCCACCGGAAAGCGGCCCCGGCGGACCAAGGCGTTCATGGTCTGCGCCAGGAGCTCCTGGGGATGCACCGTCGAGAGGGCGCCCTTTCCGGCCTTTCCACGGCCACGGGGCGTACGTACGGCGTCGATCACATAGCTGTTCATCAGGGGAGTCTCCTTCGGATTGGGTTCATCATCGATTCAGTCAAGGCGCCGGCTCAGTCCGGCGAGACCATGGAAGAATAGGCCTCATAGCGGGTCTGTATCTCGCTGACGTATTGGATAGGCTCGCTCGCCCGGCAGTACCCATAGCGGGCGCGAGCAGCGAACTTGGGCTCGGCCAGCTTGGCCAGGGCCTGCTCCACGTTCCCAAACCAGCGATTGGGATCCAGGCCGAGCTCCTTGGCCAGCCGGCGCGCGTCGAAGACATGGCCCGGTCCACAGTTGTAGGAGGCCAGCGCGAAGCGGAGCCGGTCCTTCTCCTTCACGGCCGGGTCGCTGAACAGGCCAGCGTAGCGGGCCAGGAGCTTCACGCCCGCGTGGATGCCGGGCTCCGGCTCCTTCACCGAGCGGAACCCGAGGTCCTTGGCCGTCCCGGGCATGACCTGCATGAGCCCTTCGGCCCCGACCCAGCTCTTGGCCGCCGGATCGAAGCGCGACTCCTGATACATCTGCGCGGTCATCAGCCGCCAATCGAGCTCATACTGCCGGGCGTAGCGGCGCACGAGCGTATCGTAGGGCGAGAGCTTGCCGCTCTTGTCGGCGCGGGCCGGGCTGAGCGAGGCCCGCATCCCGGCGCGGCTTTGAAAATAGCGCTGGATGAGGAGGTTTTGCTCCAGGCCACCCTTGCCCTTCTTGAAGAAGGCGTCGGCCGCGGCCTTGAGCGCGGGCTGGTCCTGCCGAAACGCCCAAGCGACTCCCCGCTTCTGACCCACCTTGGCCGCGACCCGGATCGCGCTGGAGATCGAGCGCTCGATGTCGGCCAGATGGGAGTCCACCACGGTCGCCCGCAGCTCCCCGGCGCCCACCCGCTGCAAGATCTCCTCAGCCTCCCAGTCCTCCGGAACCTCGGCCAAGGTGAAGCCGTGCTGCGCGGCCAGGGGGCTCAAGGTCTCCCAGTAGCTCGACGAGCGCCGGACCGAGATCGTCTGCCCCTTGAGATCGGCCAGACCCTTGGTGGTGACGTCCGTCGCCGGGACCACCAGGACCTCCTCGGTGTCGAGGTAGGGGAGGCTGAAATTGAAGCTCTGCTTGCGCCCATCGGTCGCGGTCAGGCCCGCCGCGACCAAGTCGGCCTTCCCCTCCGCCAAGCCGCTGAGCAGCGCGTCTCGCGAAGGCGCCACGATCACCTGGAGTCTTACGCCGAGCGCGCGAGCAAAGAGCGCCGCGAGATCGTGCTCGAAGCCGACCTCGGCCCCGCGGTGCAGATAGTAACAATGGCTGGCGTTGCGGGTGAGTATCCGGAGCACCCTCCGCTTCTTGATCTCGGCCAGATCGGCCGCGTAGCTGAGGTCGGCCGAGGCGGTCATCGCCTCCTCGACCAAGAAAGCATCGAGCGCGGCCTTCAGCTCGGGGCTATCTTTGCGGAGCGCCCAGGCGATCGGGTCGCGGTCGCTGATCGCCAGCGGCGAGCTCAGCTCCGGCAAGAAGCCTTGCGCCAACTCAAACAGATCGGAGTCCACGACGGTCGCCGCCAACTCCCCCCGCGCGACCGCCGCAACGAGGTCCAAGGACTCGGCGTCCTCGGGCGCGGGCTGAAACGGCAGGCCAAGCTCGGTCAAGCGCTCGGCGTGGGCGCTTGAGGCCCGCACCAGCGGCGGGACCTTCGAGAGGTCGGCGAGGGCCTTGATCCGGGCGTCCCCGGCCTTCGTCGCGACGAGCTGCTTCACCCAGCGGATCGGACGCGTGAAGAGGGCCTGCTCCCGGCGCTTGGCGGTCGGCGTCAGCGAAGCAACCACCACGTCGCCGGCGCCCTCTTCGAGCAACGCCAGGTAGCGATCGCCCGACTCCACCTTCACAAACTCCGCCTTGAGCCCCATTCGAGCGGCGAAGAGCTCGGCCAGTGCCCGCTCGGCGGCCAGCGGATCACCCCGCCGCGCCAAGACCGAGTCTTCGGCGTCGATGAGGAAGCGGATCTGTCCCCGCCGCTTTACCGCGGGCAGATCTCCAGTGAGGGGAGGAGGAGCGCTGAGCAGAAGGAGGGTCAATGAGATCATGAGCACCTACCGAGCCCCTGGTGTACCACGAAGGAGGCCTGACTCAGATCGACACAACGGCGGAACCCGGACTGCGCTCATCCGATAGAGGGGAGTCGTGATCGCGACCCCGGTGCACGAAATCACGGATATGGCCGCCAACACCGCGGCCGCCCTCAAACCGGCCTTGGCCGCCGAGCTCGAGGAGCGACGCGTCGCCCTCCCGATGCTCCCCGAGGCCGCCTTCGCGGCGCTGCAGCTCCTCTCCAGCCCCGATCCGGACTTTCGCACCCTCTCGAGCTTGGTCCACCGCGACGCTGCCTTGGCCACCGGCCTGATCCGCGCCGCCAACTCCCCCGCCTACTATGTCGGTCGGAAGATCGTCTCGATCCAGCAGGCCATCGTGCGTTTGGGTGGGCGGGCCGTGGGAGAGATCGTCTTGGCCATGGCCATCGAGGGCAAGAACGCCCGCGTCCCCGGCTTCGAGCCCGAGATGCGAGCCCTCCATGAGCACGGCATCATCACTGCCGTCATGGCCCAAGAAGTCGCCCGCATTCGCCGCGGAAACGTCGAAGAGGCCTTCCTGGGCGGCCTGGTGCACGACCTCGGCCGCAGCGTCCTGATCGAAACCGTGCAGAAGCTGTGCATCCGCCAGCGTCTCCCGGTGGACCACGGCGCCGTGCGCTTGGTGGCGGATGAGTTTCATCAGCGGGTCGGGGCGATGGTCGGCAGCTCTTGGTCGCTCCCTGAGCCCGTGGTGGCGGCCATGGGCGGGCACCACCAGCCCAAGTCCCTCGACGAGGGTGGCCTCGAGCTCCCGCACCTCATCGCCTTGGCCGACATGCTGGCCCACCGCTACCGCCGCCACGGCGAGCCCGATCTGGCTCACCCGTCGATGGTGGCTTTACACATCTACGCCGAGGATCTGCAGACCCTGTTCGCGGCCCGCGAGCGCTTAGACGCAAGGATCGGAGCCTTTCGATGAGCTCGAATCACTTCGAGGTGGTCGTGATCGGGAGCGGCCCCGCCGGCCAAAAGGCCGCCATTCAGGGCGCCAAGGCCGGCCGCCGGGTCCTGGTGCTCGAACAAGACCAGACCGTCGGGGGGGCCTGCGTGCACCACGGCACCATCCCCAGCAAGACCTTGCGTGAGACGGCGGCGCGCCTCTCCCGGCCCGCGGCCTCAGGCCTGCAGGTACGGCTCGCCGAGCACGCTCGCGTCGGCGCGCTGATGAACCGCCTCGAGGAGGTGGTCGCCGCGCATGAGCACTACATCGCCAAGCAGCTCGATCGAAACAACATCGAGCGCTGGACTGGCCGCGCGCGCTTCTTGGACGCGCATCGCATCGAGGTCCGGCCGCTGAACGGCCCTCCCCGGATCGCGGTCGCCGAGCTGGTGGTGATCGCCACCGGATCTCGCCCGAGGACCCCCGACAACGTGCCCGTGGACCACGAGCACATCTTCGACAGCGACTCGGTCCTGTCGATGAACTATCTCCCGGACTCCCTGGTCGTGCTGGGTGGAGGCGTGATCGCCTGTGAGTATGCCTCCATCTTCGCGGCGCTGGGCGTGAAGGTGACGCTGGTGGACAAAGGCGAGCGGCCCCTCTCCTTCATGGACCCCGAGCTCACCGATCGTTTCGTGCACGCATTGGAGAGCTTCGGCGGGGCCTACTTGGGCGGCCGCAGCGTCCAATCCGTCGCTTTTGATGGGATGGACAGCGTCGACACGGTCCTGGGGACCGGCGAGAGCGTCCGATCCGAGAAGGTGCTCTGCGCGCTCGGACGCCTCGCCAACATTGAGTCGCTCGACGTCGAGAAGGCTGGCTTGAGGCGCAGCGCGCGCGGCTTCGTCGACGTTGACCAGTACTGCCGAAGCGGCGTGCCCCATATCTACGCGGTGGGTGACGTGATCGGCCCCCCCGCCCTGGCCTCCTCCGCCATGGAGCAAGGTCGTCGGGCGGTCTGTCACGCGCTCGGCCTCCCTGCGCCCACCGGCCTCGAGACGATCCCGACCGGGATCTATACGCTCCCCGAGATGGCGAGCATCGGCCTCGATGAGCGGGCCGCAGCAGCGCAAGGTCAGATACTCGTCGGGCGCTCGCATTTTAGGGAGTTGGCCCGCAGCCACATCTCCGGCTCCGAGGAAGGTTTTCTGAAGCTCGTTGCCGATCGGGACAGCGCGCGCATCCTGGGCGTCCAGATCATCGGGGACGGGGCCACCGAGCTCATCCACGTCGGCCAGATGGCCCTGGTGGGGAGGCTCGGGGTCGAGGCCTTCATCGACAACGTCTTCAACTTCCCGACGCTCGCCGAGGCCTATCGGGTCGCCGCCTTGGACGTCATGCGCCAGCGTCAGTCTGTGCCGCAGAGCGCCGCTCAGAGCGCCGAAGACCGCACCGCCGCCTGAACCAGGCGCTCGGAGATCTCCCATAGACGCCGGGCGTCCTCATCGCTGGCGGCGTGGGAGCTCATCCGCGCGACCTTGGACTTTTCGAAGTACTCACCGGTCACCGACTCGAGCTCCGGCGCGACGGCCAAGCTGACGCTGGTCTTGGCCCCGTCCTCGCTGTTCATCAAGAAGGGCCGCGCAATCTTGAAGAACAGCCCCAGCGGGCCTCCAACGCCTTGAGCGAAGGAGGAGGCGATGACCCCAGGGTGCAGGCAGTTGACCGTCACCCCGCGACCGGCCACCCGCCTAGACAGCTCCCGGGTGAACAAGATGTTTGCCAACTTCGACTGGGCGTATGCGCCCATGCTGCTGAAGTCCTGTTCGCGCTGCAGATCGTCAAAGCGCATCCGGCCGCGACGGTGGGCGTTGGAGGCGACGTTGATGATCCGAGCAGGCGCGCTGGCCAACACGCGCTCGAGCAGGAGCTGGGTCAGGAGAAAGTACGACAGATGATTCAGCCCGAAGGTGCGCTCCAGGCCGTCCACCGTCGTCTCACGGCGATCGAAGACCGCGCCAGCGTTGTTGAGGAGGACGTCGATCCGGGGACAAAGCGCCAGCACCTCGGCAGCGGCGCGGCGGACCTCGGCTTGGCTCGAGAGATCGGCCACCACCATGGCCGGCGTCACCGCGGGAGCGCGCTTGGCCAGCTCCCCGACCACCGCCGCTCCCTTCTCTTGGTTGCGGCACACGATCACCACCCGAGCGCCGCGCTCCGCGAGGGCCACGGCCGTGGCCTGCCCGATCCCGGCGGTGGCTCCGGTGATGACACAGGTCTTATTGGCGATCGCCCACATGGGCGGAATCTACAGGGAAGAGCGCCCCGGTGCCTCATCGATCTCATCGGCGCGCGCGCGCTCGTACCCTGGGTCGAGCGCCCGGCGCAGGGGCTCAGCCACCGCCGTCCAGGCAGCCCCGACCCGCGCCCGGTCCTCCGGGGTCAGCGGCGCGCTCGCCTTGGCCAGCTCGGCCTCGAGATCCAGACAGACCCCGAGCAGCTGCACCGTGCAGCGGGTGATGCGGTTGGCGGCCAAATCGCCCAGCGCAGCACGCTCGGTCTCGAGGTCATTATTGGTCCCCGCGAGGAGCTCGGTCACCAAGCGGTTCGCGTCGGCGAAGGCGGCGCGCAACCCTACTGGGTCGGCCAGCGCCATCCCCAGCAACGAGACCCATTGCTCGTCGGGGCGAGCGCGTCCGGGCTGGCTCCACGAGTCGGCCCGCGATCGCGGCTGACGGAGCAACGGAGCCGCGGCGGTGGGCGAGGCCGGCTTCGGCCACAGATAGTAGGACAGCCCCAGCAGGGCTGCGCCCGCGAACCCCAGCGCGGCCAGGCTGAGGATCAAGATCTCATGTCGCCGCGCCCAGACCGGGCGCCGCTTCACGATGCGCAGGAGAAAGGCCGGCCGCAGAAAGCTGTCATCGATTCGGCCGTAGCCGATGATCAACTCGTCGGAGGCGGCGGCCACGTAGCTGGTATTGCCCTGAGCGATCGCCGCGCGGGCTTGGGCATCAAGGGCCACGTCGCGCTCGGAGGGAGGCGGCGGGTCGTAGGAGATGAGGTCGAGCCCGGGCTCGGAGGACTTGGCGCCGCTGGCCAGCTCGGCGGTCACGCGGCTCCGCGCCACTTCCACCACGTCGGTGAGCTCAGCGTGCTCGGCGGCCTCGAGCTCCGACTGGATCATGCCGCTCAGGGCCCACGCCACCGAGCCGAGGACGATCATACTCAGGACCGCGAGCGAGATCTTCTTACTCTTGAGCATGGGCGTCTCCTCGTTCGGGCGCTCAGGCCGCCTGCTTGACCCGCTCGGCGAGACCGCTGGAGATCTTACCGATGATCTCGTCGTTGAGGCCCAGCAAGGACCGGCCGATCATCACCAAGGCCTCGGCATCATCGACGTCCACCGGCCCGGGATAGATGCCCACCTTCTTCACGGCGGCATTACAGAATCGGACATAGTTGGCCAGGGACTTGCGGTTGACGGAGTCGTAGTCACTGCAGTCCTTGATCGCTAAGATAATCTCCTCCGGGAGGCGCCACTTCTCGGCCAAAGACACCCCGACCGTGCGATGCGTCCGCCGCACTGCCTCGAGCCAAACGTCGGACTTTACCCAGACGATCTCGCGGTTCCGCTCGAGACCCTTCTCGGCGTCGAGCAGCACCGCGCCCATCAGCGGCTTGCCGACGTCGTGGAGGAGCCCGGCCAAATATCCGGCATCCATGAGCTCGGCGCCCTCGGTCAGCGCGATCAGGTCCCGCGTCATCAAACCCACCGCAATCGAGTGCTCCCAGATCGCGGTGAAGGCCGTGGCGATCTCGGGATCCTTCGAGTCGAAGATCTTCTTGGCCGAGGCCTCGACCAGGATGGCCTTTACCTTCTGCGCCCCCAGGCGAGTAAAGGCCGCCTCCAGAGACTTCACTGGACCGGCGGCGGCATACGCGGCGCTGTTGGCGGTGCGGAGGACTCGCGCGGCCAGGAGGGGGTCTTGCTCCAAGGTCCCGACGACCTTGCGGGTCGAAAAATCCGGGTCTCGGATCAAGGTCAGGAGCTTCATGGCCACGGCGGGCAGCGGCGGGAGGTTGAGCTTGTCCGCGGCGATCTTGGCCAGGACGATCTGCTCGAGCTGATGCGCGAGCTTGTTCTCGGACTCCGCGGCCACCACGCCAACCCTCAGGCCGCCTTCGCTTCAGACACGTTCACATAGAAGGGAATGGCCACGGTCTCGGTAAAGGACTTCATCATGGCCGCGCTATCCTGGTTGCCGACCAGGCGCAGCGCCAGACCGATCTTCTTGGCCTGCTTCTCCACGTTCACCACCAGACGGGGGGTGTGATCGGGCCGGAGCGGGAGCTGAGAGATATCCAAGATCACCGCGTCAAAGCAGGCCGCGGCCAGCTTCTCCAGTGCGTCCGGCACCAGCGAGCCAAGGCGCTGATAGTAGCGATCCAGGCGGTCCTCGCTCCCTGCGAAGGGCCCCACCTTGAGAAGGTTGTCGTCGGCGTTGAGGAGCTCCTGATTGTCGAAGTACTTCAGGAGGAAGTCCTCCAGCGCGTTCTTGTCGAAGGGTTTATAGAGCACGTCAGCGTAGCCGAGATCTTGGGCCTCTTCGGTCGCGTCCACCGCGCTCCGCAGGGTGAGGGAGAGGATCGCCGCGTGGGGTTGGAGCAGCTTCAGCTGCCCGAGCAGCGCGACGCTGTTCACGTCCGGGATGTCGGAGTCGAGGAGCACCACCCGGTACACCCGCTCGCGGCAGAAGTTCAGCGCAGACTGGGCTGAGACGCAGCCGTGCACCGTCAGGTGCGGGGGCAGCATGGTGCGCAGCTTCTTCTGCACGTTCTCCATGTCATCGATCACCAGCACGTCCACGAACTGCTTGGCGCCATTTTGCGGGGCCTCGGGCGTCATTGCCGGGGCCATCGCCGGAGCGACGGCGTGCGCAGCTCCGGGTGCGTCGCCGAGCTTCAGGGCCTTCCGGATCTTGGCGCCCAGCTCCTCGCCCTTGAAGGGTTTGGCGATATAGTCGTCGATGCCTGCCTTCATGCAGTCAGCGATGATCGAGCGTTTGGCCTCGGAGGTGAGCATGAGGACCGGGGTCTTGTCGCCCTTGTCCCGCATCCGCTTGAGCATCTCCGGACCGTCCATCACCGGCATGGTCACGTCGAGGACGACCAGGTCGTAACTATCACCCTCGAGCTTGATGAGGCCTTGCTCGCCGTTTTCGGCTTCATCTACGACATAGCCAAGCTCTAGGACTTGCTTGCTCACGATCGCGCGAATCGCGCGGCTGTCGTCTACGGTGAGAATCTTGACCATGCTGATGTTCCTCCGACTTGGGCGGGTAAGCCTGGGGAGCTCCGCCTCGTGCCAGAACATCGGCCGGGGATGTCCATTTCAAAACACTGAATCGATCTTTTACACGCGAGCCGACTCGCCGGGGGAACTCACCCACTTCCGGAGCTGGGCGACGATCCAATCTGGATCATCGAGCGGCAAGTCGTGGCCGGCGCTGGGGTGCCGCTCGACCGGAGCCCCAAGGCGACGCGCGATGCGCTCGGAGCAGTCCGGGTGGGTGAAGCGATCGGCGGAGGAGACCAGAACCATGGTCGGGACGTCGATCTTGGCGGGCGCCGAGAAGCGCGTCGCCGCGAGGAGTTGGCGGGCCACCACGCTGCGGGGGATTGGCTTCTCCTCGGCGTAGCGGGCCCAGGCTTCGGCGATGGGGCGCGGCTCGCTCACCAAGTTGGTGGTCATCGAGAGGATCGAGAGCTCCCGGTCGACCCGGGAGCGATTCATGGCCGTAGACAACACCCGCCCCCACATCGGGGCCCGTAAGCGATGCTGCGGGGGGCTGAGGTTGCCGGCGCTGGAGTTGATGAGTACGAGGTGAGCGAAGTCGGAGGCGTAGCGATGACACCAGTCCATCGCGATCATCCCGCCCAAGGAGACAGCGATGAGCCCAGCGGGACCGCTGCCGGGCTGCGCTAGCCAGCGCGCGCGGAGATCGTCGGTGATCCCTGAGATCGTGAGGGGCACAGTGCGGCCGAGCTCGGTGCCGACGCCGATCAGATCCAGCGTGTGAACCTCTGCTGTGAGCTTCTCACTGAGGAGCTGGGTGAATCGCCCCCAGTGCCGGGCTTCGCGGGCCAAACCTCGGAGCAGGAGCCAGCGCTGGGGAGAGGCTTTAGCCATGACGCGGCGAGCCTACCACGGTGTCTTGACCAGAGTAGGGGGAGTGAACGTAGAAGTGCGCATGCTCCTCCGGTTTGGGTTCCTGGTCGCTCTGTCGCTTGCCGCCTGCTCCGAGGAGACGGTCAGCCAAGTGCGGCCGGCGATCCACGTGACCCCCGAGGCGATCGATCTGGGCGACACCCCGGTGGGCCAGCTCAAGAAGCACCAGGTCGACATCGTCTCCCTCGGGTCGGCGCCGCTGACGGTCAAGCTGATCACGCTGGGGCCCGCGGTCGGTTCGACGACGGTGTCCCAAGATCTGGCGCTGAACGTGGCCGAGATGCTCCCCAAAATCGTGGCCACCTCCCAGACCATGACCTTCGAGGTACAGCACATTCCGCGGGACGCGATCCTCGACTCGGGGGCGCTGCATATTCAGTCCGATGATCCCACCCTGGGCGAGGTCATCGTCCCGATCACCCAGGCCGCCACCGGCGCGCCGCGCGTAGCTGCGGTGCCCGACGTCGAGGCCGCGGACGTGGAGGCCGGTACGCCCGGAGGTGTGCGGACCTTCCTCGACTCCATCCACTTTGGCCAGGTGAACGTCGGGCTGCGCAAGCAAGAGACGGTGTTCGTCGTCAATATCGGCAACGGGAACTCACCGCTGGACATCCGCTCGGTCCAAATCGTTGAGGCCAATATTCCTGACCTCACCGTAGCCCCGAGCCCGGATCCGGCGACCGACGAGATTCTCATGCCGCCGCTCTCCGCCAAAGGTGTACGCGCCGGCACGGTCCGCTCCATGCGCATCGACGTGAGCTGGCGGCCCTCGAGCGTTGGCCAGATGTTGGCGGCGACCCTGCGGGTATCGTCCAATGACCCGCGCACGCCCGCGCTGGATATTCCGCTCAGCGGGACGACGGAGATGGTCGACCCGCCGTTGATGCGGGTGGAGCCGCGCAGCCTCGACTTTGGCTCCGTAACGACCGGCATGGAGGCCACCCGCAGCCTCACGGTCTTCAATGATGGAGGCAGCGTCCTTCCGGTAGAGCCGCTGACGATCACCGGCACCCCCACCTTCAGCCTGGTCGATGCGCCGGTGGTCTCGATGATCAACCCCGGGCAGAGCAAGAGCTTCAACGTGAAGTATCGGCCCCCCGCGGCGGGCGCCCACGTGGGGGCAGTTCAGGTTGAGTCGCTGGGGATCAGCACGGTCGACGTCGCCCTCCATGGTCAGGGGACCACCACCATGATGTGCGTGCCCTCCGCGCCCGATCCTGGCGAGCCCGGCAATGAGTCCTGCGCGACGGCGGTCAATCGGGGCAGCCTTCAGCTGCAGGTGAACCAGCAAGAGTCGGTGACGGCCTCGGACGCGCTGTTCGATCAAGCCGGCGACCAGGACTGGTCTCGCTGGAATTTGGAGGTCGTCGCGGGGTGTGACTTCGTAGGTTATGCTTTGACCGCTCGGGTGACCTTGGCGCCCGGCGAACAGGGCGAGGTCTGCCTCAACGTGGGAGACTGCGTGACCCCAGAGCGAACGCGCTGTTCGGCAGCGGGCAGCGACGCGACCGTGTATCTCTTCCCCGCCGACGATCTCTGTAACCAGTTCGGGAACCAGGTGCCCATCAACATCCAGGTCCGGAGCACGGGTGGGACCTTGAGCTGTCAGCCGTACACGCTAAGCTTCCGCGCCCGATAGTATCGTCTCGAGCACCGTTGCGAGGTACAAGCTTGGGGTGCGCGTCTCCCTGCTGGCTTTACCGGTCGTCCTCACGCTCGCCTGTGGAGGCCCCGATGGGCCAGGTGCCGACGCGGCCGAGGGCGGCGATGCGCTCGCCCGTGATGCGCTGAGCAGGGACGCGGGCCTCGCTGCGCCGGATTCGGCGGTCCCCGACGCTTCGGGGGCTGCGGATGCTGCGGAGGCTCCGGACGCTTGGGACGCTTCGGGGGCTGATGCTGGGGAGCCACTCTCGGACGGCGGAGCTCCGGACACCGGAGTCATCGGCCCTGGGGATGCAGGTCCTGCGGCGCCGCAGATCAGCCGCTTCGCGGCCGCTCCGAGCGCGCTGGTCGGCACTGGCACGACGACGCTGTCCTTCGAAGTCACCGGTGCGACGAGCCTCTCGATCGACCCGGCTGTGGGGACCGTGACGGGCACGTCAACGACGGTCACCGTCTCGGCCAGCACCGTCTTCACGCTGAGGGCGGTCGGACCCGGCGGGGCAACGACGGCGACAACAGCGGTAGTGCTGCGTCCTGGCTACTATGTGAGCCCGGGTGGCCTCGACACGAACCCGGGGACCCGAGGGCAGCCCTTCAAGACCTTGGCGCACGCGCTGCGCCAGGCCAGCTCCGGGATGAGCGTGGTGCTCCTCAGCGGCCTCTTTGATCGGACGAACGAGGGCTGCCCCAACTGCGTCAACGTCCGCGTCACCCTGCCGAACGGCGTCGAGCTGCGCGGCGATCGACCGCGCGCCGCGACGCTCGAGCAAATCACCGTCGAGCAAATCTCGGGGACGTCGACCGTCGCCGACCTCGCCTTGGACGGAGCGACGCTCGCGGCGACGATGGCCAACCTGGGCGAGATCATGTTCGTCCAGGGCGTGAGCTTCAGCAACGACGCCATACTATCTGCCGCTGGACAGGCGGCGATCGTGATGCGCCCAGGCAGCCTCAGCGGGCCCTACACCACGCGCGCCCGAAACTTCGCCTTCGCCCTCGGTGAATCCACCATCCTGATCCAAGGCGGTGAGATCGACGCCGGGAACCTCATCAGCCCAAACTTCGGCACGGCGCTCTTTCGCATCGTCCAGCAGGCCCGACTCGGATTGCAGGGAGTCACCATACGCAACGCCCGCGGCAGCGCGATCATGGCCAGCGGCTCCGGCCCGACACGGCCAGTGCAAGTTTCCTTGCAGGACTCACGCTTCGAGCGCGTCGGCTCAGCCGGCAACTGCGGCGCAGGAGGCGCGATCGTCCTGGTCGGGACTACCCAGCTCCTACTCAACAACTCGGCGATCACCGACGGCGGGGGCGCCGCGATTTGCCTGCGGACCACCGCCAACGCCACCGTCGCCCTCCAAAACGGCGCGATCCTCTCAGGCAACGGCGGAGGGATCACGACGGAGATCGCCGCCACCGCCCAGCTCCTGCTCGGCGTCGACCACGCCTCCATCAACGACAACACAGGGCCCGGGGTCGACCTCTACGGCTCGGGCCGCCTGGTGCTGGACCAAGGCTCGGTGAGCCGCAACGGCGTCGGCATCCAGCTCCACCCGGGAAGCCTCGACCGGGTCTTCGTCCGCGCGAGGGGAACGAACTATCTCGCCAATGGAACCTTCGGCCTGGCCGTGTTGGCGGGGAGCTCGCATCCCTCGCTCGGCTTCGACTTCGGCACCGCCGCGGACCAAGGAGGCAACCGCTTCGTCGGGAACACGACCGCCGGGATTCGCCTGGAGGTGCAGGACATCGTGGCGGTGGACGCCAGCGGCAACGGCTGGAATCCGGGGGTGCAGGGGGCGGATGCGAGTGGGTTCTATACGGCGGGGACGGTGATCACGGGGCCGGCGGCGAACGGGGGGAATGTGCAGCTGGTGAATGGGTCGGTGGTTCGGTTTTGA
>Ga0154020_10004513_pt1 | contig 16570 bp, 17 predicted proteins | sample Klosneuvirus_201_FD_109709 | JGI IMG/M metagenome (GOLD analysis project Ga0154020, IMG submission 109709) | Active sludge microbial communities from wastewater, Klosterneuburg, Austria - Klosneuvirus_20160825_MG | ecosystem: Engineered > WWTP > Aerobic digester > Activated sludge | place...
AGCGCCGTAGGGCACCGCCAGGATCACCACATCTGCGGCCTGAACCGCCGGGCGCACTTCGGCGGCCCGCACCGAGACGCCTTTCGCGGCAAGCTTTGCCGCCGCCTCCGTGCCGCCCTTGCGGTCGGAAACGGTGACGTCATGCGCGGTCTTTGCCAGAACCGAAGCCAGCCCTGCGCCGATGCCGCCGGTTCCGATGATTGCGATCTTCATGTCAGTCTCTCCATTCTGGGGCTTGGCGACCATCCTGGCCGCCTTGGTCATGACGGGAATATGCGCCTTGCTGGCTCTGGCGAAAATGGCGAAGGCGTGGTATGACTTTCGCCATATTGTTCTGAATGGCGGTGGCGATGAATCTGGTGGACGGTATCCGCGTCTTTGTGGCCTCGGTCGAAACCGGGTCGTTCTCGGGGGCGGCGGCGCGGCTGGGCATCTCGCCCAAGCTCGCGTCGAAATACATGGCCGAACTGGAAGCGCAGCTCAACGCCTTCGACGAGCGAGGTAACGCCAGAGCCTTTAGCATGGGCGTGCAGGACCGTCCCGCCGGCAGGGGCAATGCCCTTGACATGCGTCCCACGAAGGTCGTCGAGATAAAAGGCAGCTCGGGCGTCCGCCCGCCGAGCGGTTTCGAGACCATCGCCGACAGCCCGCTTTTCGTGCGCGGCGAAATGAATGAGCCTGCCGAGCGCGTGCCACGCGGTTTCCCCGCCGCGCTCTCCAGCTCGCCCTCGCCAAAAATCCCGACCACCACCAGCGGTCGCAAGGAACTCGCCGACTGGATCGCGAGCCCGACCAACCCGCTCACCGCACGCGTCATGGCCAACCGGATGTGGCACTGGCTCTTTGGCGAGGGCCTCGTCACCACCGTGGACAACTTCGGCACGATGGGCGCGACGCCGTCGAATCAGGCCCTGCTCGATCATCTCGCCACGCGCCTGATCGCGAACCGCTGGTCGGTGAAGGCGACCATCCGCGAGATCGTGCTCAGCCACACCTATCAGCTCGCCTCGACCTACGACGAGACGAATTTCAACGCCGATCCCCGCAACGCGCTCCTCTGGCGGCACAACAAACGCCGGCTCGACGCCGAGGCCATCCGGGACGCCATGCTCACCGCGAGCGGCCAGCTCGACCTCACGCCGCCTATCGGCTCCCTCGTCGCTCGGGCCGGAGACGGTCCCATTGGCAGCACCGGCGGTTTCGTCCGCATCAACGAAGACACTTTGATCAACGCCACCGCGAACTACCGGAGCGTTTATTTGCCCATCGCTCGCGACCTGCTGCCCGACGCGCTCGCGGTTTTCGATTACTCCGAGGCCAGCCTCGTTAAAGGCGCGCGCGAGCAGACCAACGTGCCTGCGCAGGCGCTCTATTTGTTGAACAACGAGTTTGTCAATCAGCAGGCCGGCAAATTTGCCGAACGGCTCGCCGTGCAGGTGCCGGCGGACACCGATCAACGCGTCGCGCTCGCCTACGCCATCGCCTTCGGGCGGCGGCCGACGGCGAGTGAGCTCGAAACCGCGAAAGCCTTCTTCGATCGCGAGCACGCCGCGGGCTCCCCCGCCGGCACCGTGTGGAATACCTTCTGTCTGGCTCTCTTCGCGAGCGCCGAATTCCGCTTCTTAAACTGATAACCATGATCATCCTGATCGCCCTTGCCCTGCTTATCTTCTTCGTGATGAGTGCACCCGTTCTCTTCGTCATCTTTGCAGTATCGGTGACAACTTCGGATGCCGTGGATGCTCCTCGCACGGCCTTCGTTCAGCCCGGCCCGAGAGGCGCGGCCAATGCGGTGGCACTCACGCCCAACCAGGCGCCGGCGCCGGATGCCTACGACGTCGCGCGCACCGGTATCGCACGCGGAGCGGTCGAGACCTTCGAATATGAAGCCAAGACGGGCGGGGAAATTTTCCGTGCGACGATCTACACCCCGCCGGATTATTCCGCGTCCAAGAAATACCCCGTGCTCTATCTGCTCCACGGCGCGAGCGGCGACGAGACCACGTGGACAAAGGAGCTTCACGCCGCCGCGATCCTCGACAATCTCTACGCTGACAAGAAACTCGTGCCGATGCTCGTCGTCATGCCGGCGAGCCTTCCTGTCGCAGCGCAACCCCGGGCGGGCAAAAGTCGTGCCGCCACGTCCCGCGCGGGCATGGCCTTCGGCGAGGTGCTGCTGCGCGATTTGATCCCCTTCGTTGAATCGAAGTATCCGGTGTTGGCCGGTCGCGAATACCGTGCGATCGCGGGTCTTTCGATGGGCGCCGGTGTCGCGCTCGGCACGGGGCTGACGAATCCCGACAAGTTCGCCTGGATCGGTGCGTTCTCCGGCGGAAGCCCCCGACGGCTGGTCAACGATCCCGGACTCGATCTTGCCTCTCCCGGGCGCGAACCGCGCCTGCTTTGGCTCTCGGTTGGCGACCGGGACAAAATGATGGCCGGTGGCATGGCCGCCACCGACGCCTTTCTCACCGAGAAAAACATCTCGCACGTCTTCCGCATCAATTCCGGAGGACACGAGCCGAAGGTCTGGATGAATGACCTTCATTATTTCGCGCCGCTGCTCTTCCAACCTTAACGCTCCCTTCTGCCATGCATCACGACTCCGCCCCGCAAAACATTTCCCGCCGCGCGATGCTCAAGACGCTCTCGTGCGGCTTTGGCTGGCTCGCGTTCGCCGGTCTCTCGCAACGACTCGCCTTGGCCGACACCATGCCGTTCGCCCTGCGCGGCACGCATTTCCCCGCGCGGGCGAAGCGCGTGATCTTTCTCACCATGCGCGGCGGTCCCTCGCATGTGGACACCTTCGACTACAAGCCGAAGCTCAACCTCGACTCCGGCAAAGCCGGCCAGCGCGCCGGCACCAAATTGCTCGGCTCCAAATGGGCCTTCAAACAGCACGGCCAGAGCGGACAGTGGATCTCGGACCTGTTCCCCAACGTGGCGAAGCATGCGGACGACCTCTGTTTCATCCGCTCGATGCAGACGGATTTTCCCGCACACCCGCAGGCCTTCTTGCAAATGCACACCGGCAGCGCGCAGTTCGTTCGCCCCTCACTCGGCGCTTGGACGCTTTACGGACTCGGCACGGAGAACGAAAACCTGCCCGGCTTCGTCACGCTTTCGCCACCCAGCGACCTCGGCGGCGCGCAGAACTACGGCAACGCATTTCTCCCCGCCGTCCATCAGGCGACCCGTATCGGCTCGGGCCAGCGCCCGATCAAGTCCGCGACGGTGCGCAATCTTCACGCCCGTATGCACTCCGAAGAACAACGTCGCGCTCTCGATCTCATCCAAGAGATGAACCACGACATGCTCACGCGCGACGTGGTGAATCCCGAAGTCGAAGGCGTGATCGAGTCCTACGAACTCGCGTTCAAGATGCAGATGCAAATGCCCGGGGTTCTTGATCTCTCAGGCGAGTCCGCCGCGATCAAAGCCCTCTATGGCATCAGTGAGCGCGACGGCAGCCGAGGCAGTGGCGGCGGCAAGTTCAACAGCAGCACGGACGACTTCGGCCGCAAGTGCCTGCTCGCGCGCCGGCTCAGCGAAGCGGGCGTGCGCTTCGTCGAGGTTTCTGGCGGCGACTGGGATCAGCATTTCAATCTCAGCGCGGGCCACGAGGCGAACGCCGCCGCGGTGGACAAGCCCATCGCCGGCCTGCTCACCGATCTCAAGCAGCGCGGCCTGCTCAAAGACACTCTCGTCGTTTGCACCGGCGAGTTTGGCCGCACGCCGCACGCGCAAGGCGGCGACGGACGCGATCACAACAACAAGGCCTTCACGCTTTGGATGGCCGGCGGCGGTGTGAAGCCCGGCATGAGTTACGGAGTCACCGACGACTACGGTTATGAAGCCATCGAGAACAAAGTGCACGTCCACGACCTGCACGCGACGATGCTACACCTCCTCGGTCTTGACCACGAGCGCCTCACCTACCGCTACGCCGGCCGCGACTTCCGCCTCACCGATGTGCATGGCAACGTCGTGCGGCAAGTCATCGTGTAACGCTGACGCTTTGGGAAGCGCACATCCCCATCGCTATCAGCGCAATCAAGTCGGGCTAGGAGGGCGGGCGCTTGTGTGCGGTCCCCGGCGCGAGAATCTCGATCAGATGCCCGGCACTGGGTGCCGCCATGACGGCGTTGCCCGCAGTGGCGCAACCGTGGGCGGGCATGGCCGGACCTCGATTTAGCGCGGCGGGGGTGGCGAGCCGATCAGCGGCAACTTAGTCAGCATGTCCCGGAGGGCCAGGGCTTCCCAAGGCAGGTGTTCGGTGATGCCCAGCCCCACGATGTCGGCCACTTGCGCCACGTCGGCGAGCAGCCGCACCACATGCGCCATCGTCAGTTCGCTCTGCGCGATGCCCGCGAAGGTCTCGGGCGGCGCGTCCGGCTGGGCGAACAACACGGCCCGGAATGCCGCCGGGTTCAGGCAGTCGAGGTCGAAGTGAACGGCCAAGTGCCGCGCGCCGGTGGTGCGGAACCAGTCCAGCACCGGTTGGCTGCCCCGGGTCGCAAGTTCGGCCGGCGACACGCTGCTCAAGCCGCACCGGCGCATTTCGCCCGCTTTCCAAGCGGTGGGATCGTGCAGGCCGGCATACAGCACGTTCTGCGGCTTGCGCGGCCGCGTGACCGCCTGCGCGAAATCCGCGTCGCCATGCCCCAGCAGGTTGCTGGGGGGATTCATGCGCGATGTCCTGAATGTCGGTTGATCCGGTCAGCAGCTCAACAGGAACCCGGCAGTCGCTGGGCGCGGCTCAGAGCCGATGCAAGGACGAGTGCGGATGCTGCCGGCGGCCCGTTCCCGGCAGAGGGTCAGTCGCTCACTTCTGACGCCGGTATTCGGACGGCGTAAGGCCGGTTTCCCTGCGAAAGATCCGCGCGAAATGGCTCGGGTTCGAGTAGCCGATCTCGTTTCCAATGCGGATCACGCTGAACTCCGTCTCGCGCAGGAGACGCCGAGCCGCGTCCATCCGAAGCCGAATTTGATACTGCGACGGAGGCACACCAGTCGCTCGCTTGAAAAGTCGGTTGAAATGAAACTCGCTCATGCCCACCTGCCCGGCGAGCCGGGCGAGGTTGAACTCCTCGGCCAAATGCCCGGCCATCCAGTCGGTGACGCGCCGCAACTTGAATGCGGGCAGGGCTGAAATCCCGTCCTTCGCAGCATCGGTAACCTCACTGTAGTTGCGGGCGAGGTGGACGGCAATGGCTTGGGCGACGCCGTGAACGAACAAAGGACTCGCCCCCGGCCCGGCGGCTTCGTCCCGCAACTGCTGCAGCAGCGACGTGAGACGCGCGTCCTCGAATCCGGACACGTCGCACAGACGGGCGTTCGGCGCATTCGCGCCGAAGACCTCGGCGAGGGCTGCGTTGAACACGGGCATGCTGACGATGGCTAACACCGCCTCGAAGGGCTCCGCGCCCAGGGATTTCCAGCGCATATCGTAGGGCGCACCCCCTGCGGTGACGAACAGGGTCCCCTTTTTAACGCGCGTGTTCTTCCAGGCGCCGTTGTCTTCCCGTTCCTCAAACTCGGCGTTGCCCGAGGCGGCCCAGGCGATGAATGGTTCCGTCACTGCCGGCATCGTAAAGGTCTCCGCCACTTGCGGCAGTTCGAAGACCGAGAGCCGGACACCGCTCCAGGCCGGCCCTTGGCTGACGAGAATTCGCTTCCCGACATTATAGTCGTCCCAGGCTTCGGCCGAGGTGGAATCCGGGACGGACCGCAGCGTGTTCATGTTCCGACAATCGCCTCATCCGTTCGGTTGACAACAATTTAGGGCGATGTTGCCCGGAACTTGAAATCGCCCGGCGGAAGATTAGAGCAATACAAGCACAGGTCGAGCAAGGCGGCGGGTGACAGGGAGGGCCAATGAGAGTAGGGTAACGACAACGACGGCAATAACCCCTCATTTTAAAATCATGAAAACAGTCACGCTCAACAACGGTATCGAAATGCCGATTCTCGGCTTCGGTGTATTTCAGGTTCCCGATTTGCAGGAGTGCGAGCGGAGCGTGCGGGACGCCTTGGAGGTGGGCTACCGGCTCATCGATACGGCTGCTTCCTACGGCAACGAGGAAGCGGTCGGCAAGGCGATTCGCGGAAGTGGCATTCCCCGGGATCAGATCTTCGTCACGACCAAGCTCTGGGTCTCCGACGCTGGCTACGAACCGACGAAAACCGCCTTCGAGAACTCCCTCCGCAGGCTCCAACTGGATTACCTCGACCTCTACCTGATCCATCAGCCCTACGGTGATGTTTATGGCTCCTGGCGCGCGATGCAGGAGCTTTACGCGCAGCGCCGCGTGCGGGCCATTGGGGTCAGCAATTTCCACCCCGACCGCGTCATGGACCTGATGCTCCACCATGAAGTGAAGCCGGCGGTGAATCAAATCGAGACGCATCCGTTCCATCAGCAGGTCGAAGCCCAGCGATTCCTGCAGGAGAACCAGATCCAGATCGAATCATGGGGGCCCTTCGCCGAAGGGAAGAACAACATCTTTCAAAATGCGGTCCTTCGCTCGGTCGCCGCGAAATACAACAAGTCGGCCGCCCAGGTCATTGTGCGCTGGCTCACCCAACGGGGGGTTGTCGCGATTCCAAAGTCGGTGCGCAAGGAGCGGATGGCGGAGAATCTCTCGGTCTTTGACTTCGAGCTGGGTGCCGAGGACCTGACGGCCATCGCGTCGTTGGACTCAGGCCAGAGCGCGTTTTTCGACCATCGCGATCCCGAGTCGGTGAAACGGATCAGCACCGCCATCCGCCGCACATAACGGGCAGCCAATCGGAACCTTTGCGCAAAACCCGAACAGCCAAAGCAAGGCGCCGCGCGACACAACCGGCGAGATAGACTAGACTCAACTTGTCATGAAACCACGCCCCCTACTCAAAACCCTCGGATTGATTGCCGCAATCGCTGCAAGTTCGGTCTGGTCAGCCGCTGCGAACGCCGATACGCCCGCACCCCTCGTCATTCAGAAACAGGGAAGCTTCGCAGTGGGCGGCAGCGTCGTCACCGCTCCAGGCACCTTCGATCCCATCAAGCACGGGGCGTTCAATCCCAGCGCCCAGGAGTCCGCCGGCCAGACGCTGCGCGGAGACCACGCTTACGTGTCTTACCAGATTCCCGTCGGAACGCGTTCTCTCCCCCTCGTGATGTGGCACGGCTACGGCCAGTCGGCCAAAACCTGGGAGACAACCCCCGACGGCCGCGAAGGCTTTCAGACTCTTTTCCTTCGGCGCAACTACTCCGTGTATCTCGTCGATCAGCCACGCCGCGGCCGGGCCGCCCGTAGCACGCAGGCGGCAAACATTCCGCCGGCACCCGACGAGCAACTTTGGTTCGGCATCTTCCGTCTGGGTGCGTGGCCGGACTTTTATCCGGGTGTCCAGTTTCCGCGCGATGCCGCCTCGCTCGACCAGTTCTTCCGGCAGATGGTGCCGAACCTCGGCCCCATCGACCTGGAGGTGAATGCCTCGGCCATGTCAGCTTTGTTCGACCGGATCGGCCTAGGCATTTTGGTCACGCACTCGCACAGCGGAGGCATGGGCTGGCGGACCGCGATCAAGAACCGCAATGTGCGGGCCATCGTCTCGTTTGAGCCGGGCAGCAATTTCGCCTTCCCCGAGGGAGAGGTGCCGGCGCCAATCAATTACACCGGCGGCTCAATCCGCGGCGTGCCGGTGCCTTTGGCGGAATTCGAGACGCTGACACGCATCCCGATCCTCATCTACTACGGAGACTTCATTCCCGATGCTCCGAGCACGAACCCCGGCCAAGACCAGTGGCGCGCCAACCTCGCCTTTGCCCGCCTATGGCGCGACTCCGTCAACCGCCACGGCGGCGATGTGACGCTCATCCACCTGCCGGAAATCGGCATGAGGGGAAACACGCATTTCCCGATGTCTGATCTCAACAACGTCGAGGTGGCGGATCACATGTCGGCATTTCTCGCAGCCAAAGGACTCTCCAAATGAAAAATGTAAGATCAAGCGCCGCCGTTTTGACTGCCGCATTCACGATGACCGCGGCCGGGATCGATGCGGCTGACTACCGCAAGAATCCCTTCACGCTCACTTACGGGGGTGCGATCACCGAAAACGTGGCAGGCCGGATCAATATCCACCCGGTCACCTACAAGCTCAACGGCCTGGATATTGCCGCCAACGTTTACACTCCGGCCAACTATGACCCGAAGAAAACCTATCCCGCCGTGGTGGTCGCACACCCGAACGGCGGAGTGAAGGAACAGGCCGCGGGCCTGTATGCCCAGCGCCTGGCGGAGCAGGGCTATGTCACGATCTCGATGGATGCGGCGTATCAGGGCGCCAGTGGCGGCCAGCCGCGCAACGTGGACAAACCCGCCCATCGCATCGAGGACATCCACGGCGCGGCGGACTTCATCACCCGGTATGCGGGCGTCGATGCCTGGCGCTTGGGCCTGCTCGGCATCTGCGGCGGCGGTGGCTACTCGTTGGCCGCCGCGCAAACCGACAAACGTTTCAAGGCGGTCGCGACGCTGAGCATGTTCAACTCCGGACGGGTCCGTCGCAACGGTTTCGAGGACTCCCAACTGAACTCCATTCAGGAGCGACTTCAGCAGGCTTCGGCGGCGCGCGCCCAGGAGGCGGCCGGCGGTGACGTGCTCTATTCGGGGGATGCCAACATGACGGATGAGCAGATCGCCAAACTGCCGTTCGAGATGTATCGGCAGGGCTACGAATATTACTGGCGGACGCACGCGCATCCCAACTCCACCTTCAAATACACGACGAGCAGTCTGCTCGACCTGATGCGATGGGACGCCACCAGCCAGATCGAACTGATCAACCAGCCGCTGCTGATGATCGCCGGGAGCAAGGCTGACAGCGCCTACATGACCGATGATGCGTTCGCCAAAGCCACCGGCACGAAAGACAAGACATTGTTCAGGATCGATGGCGCGACCCACATCGAAACCTACTGGGTTCCCCAATACGTGAACGCCGCGCTCAATCAACTGGTCCCGTTCTTTGGGAGAACGCTGTGAGTGGCCTCGGTGGGAAATCCGGGAGACATTCCTGAAAAAAGAACCAAACAAATGAAGACACTGATCATCCTAATGACCTTTACATTAACCGCTATCGCGTCCGCCCAGGAGATAACCGTGGTTCGCGCGAACGCCGGGCCCGCGCAACTGGCTCCTGCTGAAAACTTCACCGACACGGTGCGCGTCGAGCGGCTCTTTTCCGCCGACGAACCCTCGCGCATCTCCGGCGGGTTGGTTCATTTCGAGACGGGCGCACGCACGAATTGGCACACGCACCCGCTCGGCCAGACGTTGTTCGTGACGGCCGGGGTCGGCCGCGTGCAATCGTGGGGCGGACCGATTCAGGAAATCAGGCAGGGCGACCTCGTGCGCATCCCGCCAAACGTCAAACACTGGCACGGAGCTTCCCCTGATGCGGCGATGTCGCACCTCGCGCTTTCCGAGAATCTCGACGGCAAGACGGTGCAATGGATGGAAAAAGTGGAGGACGCCCAATTCAATCCTCCTTCGCAGGCCCAATCTTCCTCCGCGGCGCAGGCGCCGACGCGGGCACAGCAACTGGTCGGCAACGTGGCGCCGAAGCTGACTTCGATACCAAGCCTGCGCTTTCGGCCTAGGATAGCAGCCACCTTGAGGCAAGACGTGGCGGGGGTGCATCACAGATCCGGTGTCTCCGCTCGCGGCCTTGGGCATCGGTGGACAATGGTGGGCTGTGCGCAAAACGGTGAGCAAAATGCCCCCAACTTTCGCGGTGGCCCAAAAGAAAGCCCGCAACTCATTCGAGTCGCGGGCTTTTCTAAAGTGGCGTCCCCACGGGGATTCGAACCCCGGTTCTCACCGTGAAAGGGTGGTGTCCTAACCGGGCTAGACGATGGGGACCCAGCACGGAATCGGGGAAGCTACGGTCTGCCCCCTCTCGTGCAAGTGTTTTCTCGGTCGGGCTGAAAGCCCGGAATTATAGACTGAAAACCCGAGCTAAATCGCGGGCAGGGATGGGGCCCGGCCTGCGCAAAGCGCCGCGGCTGTCGCCCGGAAAAGTTTACCTGTGGTGGGCACGGGCAGCTCCCGGGCGGTCATCTACATTCTAGAGACCCGGTGTTAGCGGTGTTAAAAAACTAGGGTGATCGAACACACCGGAAGCCCGCATGGTTGCTGCCGGTGTCGGGGGCGCCCTTGCCGCGGGTGCCTACCATGTAGCGTGTGCAATATTGGTCGGTGCATAAAAACGAGCCGCCGCGCTGCACACGCTTGGCCATGCCCGGCTCGGCGGGATCGAAGGAGTCGCGTTGCGACGGGCCGGTCGGATTCTTCGGCACCCCAGTGATTTTGGAATAGGCATCGGGGGCATACCAATCGCGGCACCATTCCCAGACGTTGCCGGCGACATCGTGCAGGCTGTAGCCGTTGGCGGGGAAGGAGCCGACGGGCGCGGCGCCGGCATGGCCGTCGGCCCGGGTGTTTTCGTTGGGGAAATGTCCCTCGAAGATGTTGGCCATCCACTTGCCGCCGGGATTGAGGTCGTTGCCCCAGGCGTAGGCGTTGCCGCTGAGTCCGCCGCGCGCGGCGAATTCCCACTGTGCCTCGGTCGGCAGGTCCTTGCCCGCCCACGCGGCGTAGGCGGCGGCGTCCTCGTAGGCGATGTGGACGACGGGGAAATTATCGCGACCGTCGAGGGTGCTCGCGGGGCCCTCGGGGTGGAGCCAGCTGGCTCCCGGCACCCAGGCCCACCAGCGCAGCACATTGTCGAGTGGCACGGCCGCAGCCGGCGGCGTGAAGACGATCGAACCCGGCGCGAGTTGGCTGGCCGAAACACCGGGATAATCGCCGGCCCTGAGCGGCCGCTCGGCGACGGTGACATAGTGGGTCGCGGCGACAAAGCGGGCGAACTCGGCGTTGGTTACCTCGGTGCGGTCCATCCAGAAACCGTCGACCTGCACGCGGTGGATGGGCCGGGCGTCGTCCATCGACTCTTTGCCGCCGCAGAGGTCGCCGCGCGGATCCTTCGACCCCATGGAAAACTCGCCGCCGGGAATCCACACCATGCCCGCCGGTGCGGGGGTGGGCGGCAGCCCGGCCAGCTCGACCGTGGGCTGGAAATCGTCGGCGAAAATCGGCGACACAGCCAGAACGAGAAAAAGGGCGATGTATGACGTGAATGTCATCGGGAAACCGAACGCGGAATTCTATGACACACAGAGGACGCAGGGCTCACGGAGGGCAAGACCTCTGTGTTGAGAAGGCGTTGGTTTCAGGTTTGCGCGGCCGACCGGCCGGCGCACGGTTGACCCGTGAGCATCCCGACCCGCGAAAGCATCGCCGCCCAGTTCCGCTCGACCTATGGCAACCCGCCAACGGTCGTCGCGCGGGCGCCGGGGCGGGTGGAGTTCATCGGCAACCACACCGACTACAACGGCGGCGCGGTGCTCGGCGCGGCGATCGACCGTTATGTGTGGGTGGCGGCGGCTTTGCCGGGCGACGGCCCGGACAAACACCGGCCGCGCAGCAGCGCGGAACGGTGTAACAAGGGCGGGCGGCTGCGGCTTTTCAGCGCGGGAGGCCAGTCCGTGCTCGAGCTGCCGGCCGACCCAGGTGCGCCCATCACGGGCCCGGACTCGTGGGCCAACTATCCGCTCGGCGTCTGGCGGAGCCTGCGCGATTTTCATCTGCCTCAACCGGCGGGTTTCGACCTGTTTGTCGAGTCCAACCTCCCGGCCGGTGCCGGCCTGAGCAGCAGCGCGGCCCTTGAGCTCGCCACGGCGCTGGCGTTGCTGCACCTCGCCGGGATCACCGATCTGCCGCCGGAGCGATTGGCGGCGCTGGGCCGCCACGCCGAGAACCAATACGTCGGCGTGCCCTGCGGCATCCTCGACCAGGGCACGAGCGCCTTCGGCCGCGTCGGGCACCTCGTGCAGATCGACTGCCGCGGTCCGGTCTTCTCTCGCGTGCCGTTCCCGGCCACCGCGCACCTCTGGATCTTCAACACCCGGGAAAAACACGCGCTGATCGACGGGCTCTACGCCACGCGGAACAAGGAGTGCCTCGACGCCGCCAAGGCCTTGGGCGTGGCCTTCCTCGCCGACCTCACGCCGGCCCAACTGCCGCCGCTGGAGAGAAAGCTGGCCCCGGCGCAGGCCGGGCGCGCCAAACATATCGTCGAGGAGCACGCCCGGGTGCACGACACGGCGGAGGCGCTGCAACGCGGCGAGCTGGCGGCGGTCGGCCGCCTGCTGACGGCGTCACACCGCAGTTCGCAGCGTCTGTTTGAGAACAGCACGCCCGCGCTCGACCAGCTGGTGGATCTGCTGGAAAAACACCCGGCGGTTCATGGCGCCCGGCTGACCGGCGGCGGTTTCGGCGGCGCGGTGATGGCGCTGACGAGGGACAGTTTCACGGATCAGGACGCGGCCGATATCGCGAAGGCCTACCGTGCGACGCACGGCCGCGCCCCCGAGATGATCCACCTGCAAGCGGCGGACGGCGCGAAGGTGATCAGCTGAGCAACCAGGCGACGGGAGTCAGCTCAATCTTGTCATGCTTGGGTGGGTGGATTTGCTGGAGGACGATGACTGCCCTCCATCGGATAGCTTTTTGCTCGGTGCGTTGCTGGCGGTTGCCCCCCTCGCGGCCGGACCATGGGAATCATTGTTCAACGGCCAGAATCTGGCCGGTTGGAAGGAGATCAACGGCACGGCGCCTTACACGGCGGTGGACGGGATGATCGTCAGCGCGACTGTGCCGGGCTCGCCCAACAGGTTTCTCGCGACGGAAAAAACCTACGGTGACTTCATCTTCGAGTGCGAGGTGAAGCAGGATGTCGGGCCGAGCAACAGCGGCGTCATGTTCCGTGCATAGAGCACGCCGGACTACATGGCCGGACGGGTGCACGGCTACCAGATGGAGCTTGAGTCAGGCGCCCGCGCCTGGGCGGGCGGCATCTATGACGAGGCCCGCCGGGGTTGGCTGTATCCTGGCGACCTGAATCCCGCAGGACAAAAGGCCTACCGCTATGGCGAGTGGAACCGCCTCCGCATTGAGGCCATCGGCCACACCCTGCGCACCTGGATCAACGGTGTGCCCGTCGCGCATCTCATCGACGCGATGACCCCGGTGGGCTTCATCGCTTTGCAGGTTCACAGCATTGGCCGCGAGGAGGCGGCTAGCCGACGGATTTCCTAGCGCAACCTGCGCATCCAGACCGCCGACCTGACGCCGACACCCGCCGACCATATCTTCGTTCGCAGTTTCGTGCCCAACACCCTCTCCGACGCCGAACGCGCCGCAGGCTGGCGGATGATATGGGACGGGCACGCCAGCCGAGGCTGGCACGGTGCCAAGGGAGTGGAGTTCCCTGCGGCCGGTTGGAGCATGGCCGATGGCGTGCTGACGGTGCTCGGCACGAAAGGCGAGGCCAAGGGCGGGGACATCGTCACGGTGGAGGAGTTTGCCGCCTTTGAGCTGCAGTTGGAATTTCAGGTCACGGAGGGCGCCAACAGCGGCATCAAGTATTTCGTGATGCCGGATCAGAGTGGGGCGCCGGTCGGGTTGGAGTTCCAGCTGATCGACGACGAGCGCCATCCCGATGCCAACAAGGGCGTGGATGGCAATCGCACGACGGCGTCGCTCTACGATCTGATTCCGCGCGGCGAGCTGCCTCGCGGGTTGGGGATCGCGCCGCAGGCCGGCGCCTGGCAGCACGCCCGCATCGTCGTGACGCCCACCGGGCATGTGGAGCACTGGCTCAACGGTATCAAGGTCGTGGAGTTCGAGCGTGGCGCGGCTGATTTTGCCTCGCGGTTGGCGCGGAGCAAATACGCAAAGGTCCCCGGCTTCGGCCTTGCTGAGAAAGGCCCGGTCCTGCTGCAGGACCACGGTGACGTGGTGCGATACCGCTCCATCAAGATCCGCGCGCGATAATGCGGATCGGAAAATATTGCGGGAAAAGCCGGGCGCTGATGTCAACTATTGGTTGACATCAGCGCCCAGGGAAAATCCCCAAAAAGGTCAATCGGGCGGGAAGAGCCCTCGAGGGGCGCCAGCCTGTGATCGTTGGCGGATCCTCACGGGGCCAGGCCGCTTCGTGGTCGCCGACGGCGGCTTGGATATTGGTCACGCTTTTGGGGCGGCCGGGCGGCGGAAGCGCCAGGTGGCGAGCAGGGCGAGCGCGCCGCCGCACAGCGCATAGGTGGCGGGCTCGGGCACGGCGGCGAGGTAGGCGTATTTCAAATCGCCGTTGCCGTAGTCGTAGTAGCTGACGTGCACGCCGTTGGCGCCGTCGAGTTCGATGTCGGTCCACTGGCCGACGTTGCCCAGGGCGTCGACCGTCTCGGTGCTGAGCACGGTGGTGCCGTTCATGAGGGCGTATTTCAGGTCGCCGCTGGTGTTGTTGAGATAGGTGATGTGGGCTTGGCCGGCCGTATCCAGGGCCAGGCTGGCATACAGGCCGAGATTGGTGGCGCTGTTGTCGACGGTCGCGGTTTGCCAGGCGGAACCGTCGTAATAGGTGTAGCGCAGCTCGCCCGTGCCGAAGGCGTTGCTGTAGTAGTAGGCGAGATGGGCGTTGCCCGAGCCGTCGAGCGCAAGGTCGAGCCAGGAGCCGCCGGAAGCACCGGCGTTGGTGATGGTGGAGGTGGTCCACGCCGAGCCATTGTAGGTGGCGTAGTTGATGTCGCGGGTGGTGAGGTCGAGATAGGCGATGCGGGACAGGCCGCCGCTGGTGAGCGCGAGGGAACTGGTGCTGCCGACATCATTGGTGGAGGCCACGGTGGAGGTGGCCCAGGTGGAGCCATTGTAGCTGGTGGACTTGAGGTCGGCACCGTTCGGGAAGGTGGTGGCGTAATGATAGTGGGAAAGGGACGGCTGGTCGCTGGCGTTGAGCGCAAGCGAGATCGTGCCGGAGCCGCTGTTGCCGGTGACGGCCACGACCGGGGTTTGCCAAGCGGTGCCATTGTGGGCGACGTAGTTGATGTTGCCAGCGGACATGTCGCGGTAGGCGATGACCGGCAGCCCGGCGCTGGTCAGCTGGATGGAGGTGTGCTCCCCCTTGTTGTTGGTGGCGTCTACCGTGGTGATGTTCCAGGAGCTGCCGTCAAAGGTGGCGTAGCGCAGATCCTTGTTGGTGTTGTCCTGATAGGCGATGTGCGGCGTCCCGGAGCTGGAGACGGCGAGGGAGGAATGTGAGCCAACCATGTTGGTGGAGTCGACGGTGGTGATCTGCCAAGTCTGGGCCGACAGGGTGGCGGCGGACGCGAACAGGCAAAGGAGGCGGAGCGGAGCGGTTGTTGTCATAGAGTGGCAATACGACACTACACAAACAACGTTCTGGGCTAAATACGCGGTTCTGCGTATGCGCGAGACGCGGGCAAAGGCTGGGCGAAATGGTTTGGGGGCATGAATTGTGTTTCTGCCGCGCCTCGGCGCGGCGGGTGATGCAGGGTTGAGCGGGGTCACAAACCTTGCTCTGGGTGAACCATGAAAGAGCACTTTCTTCCTGTCGAATTAGGCAAGGCTTACCGGCTCATCAACCACGGCCCCACGGTTCTGGTGTCATCTGCACATGGCGGGATGGAGGACGTGATGGCGGCTTCCTGGGCCTGTGGCCTGGACATCTCGCCGCCCAAGGTGACCCTCGTCGTCGCGAATGGCAGCAAGACGCGCGAACTGATCGAGCGGAGCGGCGAATTCGTGCTCCAGGTGCCGACCGCGCGGCAAGCGGCGCTGACGCTCGCTGTCGGCAGCCGGAGCCTGGCGGAGGAGCCGGATAAACTGGTCCAAAGCGGCGTGGAGCTGTTCCGGGTGGCCGGGGTCAAAGTGCCGTTCGTCGCCGGCTGCGCTGCCTGGCTCTACGGCAAGGTCGTCCCGGAGCCGCATGTGCAGTCGGTCTACGATTTGTTCATCGGCGAAGTCATCGGCGCGTGGGCCGACGGCCGTATTTTCAAGGACGGCCACTGGGACTACGAGAACGCCGGCCCCGAGTGGCGCAGCCTCCACTACATTGCCGGCGGCCACTTCTACGCCATTGGCGACGCGATCCGCGCTAGACCCGCAGGCCACTTCCACGCGCATGGGAGCCTGGCTCCGGGGAGCGTGGGCGGTCTCGCTAAAATAGCGCGAGTATGCCCGCCGCCTCGCCCTGTCCCCTGCTTCAACTTGGAGGATCTCGCTCAGGGCGTGCTCTGCAGCTCCTCGTCGGACCAGGGCTCCTCGCGGTTGCCGACGGCGGCGCGGACCTTGGCCACACTCTCGGGCGAGACGGGCGGGGCGTTGTGGCCCCAGGACTGGCGGATGTAGGTGAGCACGGCGGCGATGGCCGTGTCGTCGAGCGCGCCGCGCAACGGCGGCATGACAAGGCCTTCCTTTTCCTTTCCGTTGAGCACGATGCGGGTGATAGCGCCCTCGGCGCCGAGCACGTATTTGGAGTAAAGATCCCCGGAGCAAGCTCCGGGGCATTAGATTAAGACAGCTCGAAATCCCTGCCGTCATTTTGTGGGAGCGAGCTTGCTCGCGACGGCGCACGTTGCGAGTCGCGAGCAAGCTCG
>Ga0154020_10004514_pt1 | contig 16570 bp, 11 predicted proteins | sample Klosneuvirus_201_FD_109709 | JGI IMG/M metagenome (GOLD analysis project Ga0154020, IMG submission 109709) | Active sludge microbial communities from wastewater, Klosterneuburg, Austria - Klosneuvirus_20160825_MG | ecosystem: Engineered > WWTP > Aerobic digester > Activated sludge | place...
CCGTTTGCGCCGGCGGTCGGCTGGCCGTCGGCCTCGGTGTCGACGGTCGCCCCGAGGAGAAGGGCGCCGGGGACGACGATATGTCGCGCGCCGTTGCCGGCGAGGAGCGTCGGATAGACGATGCGCGCATCGCCGAAGTCCAGGCCGCGCACGACGACGGTGTAGTCCTCGACCTCGCCGTCTGCGGCGACGCCGGTGGACGGAAGGCTGCCCGCCGTCGATACGCGGAAACGCGCGAAGGTGAGCGTCGTCGGCGTGGCGGTGCAGGGGACGTTGAAGGACAGGACGTTCGCCCCCACCGTCAACGCCTGGTTGTCGAAGATCTTCTCGCCGGCGTCGGCGAAGCTGCCGTTGCGGTTCCAGTCGACGAAGGCGTCGAGCTTCGCCACCGCTGAGGCATTGACTGCGACGTTGGCGCTGCCGCAGGCGTCGAGCGTTGCCGGCAGGGTCACACCGTCCTCGTCATCGACGTTGGGAACCGAGACCTGATCGTCGCCATCGGCGGCGAGCGTCGGCTGGCCGTCGGCTTCGGTGTCGAGCTGGGCGCCCATGCGCAGAGCGCCGGGGCCGTTGACGCCGTGGCGCGCGCCGTTGGCGGCGACCAGCGTCGGATAGGCCCACGGCGATCCCTGGGCGCTGCCCGGGGCGTCACCAAAGTCGAGCGGCAGGATCGTGTCGGTGTCGGTGGCGCTGTCGTTGCCCGGGGTCGTGTCGGAGACGCCGCCGCCGCCGATCGTCGCGGTGTTGGCGAGCGAGCCGGAGGCGGTGTCGGTCAGCGTGCAGACGGCGGTGTAGGTGGCCGAGGTGCCGGACGGCAGGGTCGCGCCGTCGGCGATGTTGCCGGCGACCGGCCCGGCGGTGCAGGAGGCGCCGGCGCCCGTGGGGACGCAGGTCCAGCTCACCGAGGTACAGGCGGCGGGGAAGGTGTCGGTGACCGACGCGGCTGTGGCCGTCGCCGGGCCAGCGTTCGCCACCGTGATCGTGTAGGTCACGGTCATGCCGGGAACCGCCGTCGTGACGCCATCGGTCTTGGTGATCGAGAGGTCGGCGACCGGGTTGACGGTGGTCGTGTCGGTGGCGCTGTCGTTGGCGTCGTTGCTGTCGCCGGCGAGCGCCACGGTCGCCGTGTTCGAGAGCGTCCCCGAAGCCGTGCCGTCGACGGTCGCGTTGACGGTGTAGGTCACGCTGCCGCTCGCGGCGACGGTCGCGGAGTCGTTGATGTTGCCGGCGACGGGACCGGCGGCGCAGCTCGAGCCGGGCGTGGCGACGCAGGTCCAGGTCGGGCTGAGGAGCGCTGCCGGGAAGGTGTCGGCGACCGTCGCTGCGGTCGCGGTGCTCGGACCCGCGTTGCTGACGACGATCGTGTACGAGGTCGCGCTGCCGGCGTTGATCGAGGTCTGGCCGTCGGTCTTGGTGATCGCGAGATCGAACTGCGCCGTGAGCGTGTCGGTGTCGGTGGCGCTGTTGTTGCCCGCCGACGGGTCGGTGGTGGCGCTCGCGACGGTGGCGGTGTTGGCCAAGGTTCCGGTGGCGTTTGCGGCGATGTCGCAGGTCGCCGTGTAGGTCACCGAAGCGCTCACCGGGAAGGTCATCGCACTTTCGGCGATGTTCCCGGACACAGGGCCGGCGGTGTTGCCGGTGGCGCTGCCTGCGGCGACGCTCGTCCAGGTGCAGCCGGAGAGGATGCCGGGGAAGGTGTCGCTCACCGAGACGCCGGTCGCGACTGACGGGCCGGCGTTGCTGGCAACGATCGTGTACGTCACCGGCGTTCCCGGGACCTCGGAAGCCGCGCCGTCGGTCTTGGTGATCGCGAGGTCGGTTTGCGGCGTGAGTGTGTCCGTATCCGTGGCGCTGTTGTTGCCCGGCGTCGGATCGGTCGTGGCCGCAGTGATCGTGGCGGTGTTGGCGAGCGAACCGGTCGCGTCCGCGGCGATGTTGCAAGTGGCGGTGTAGGTCACCGTGCCGCCCACGGGGAGAGTGATGCCGCCATCGCTCAGGTTGCCGGCCGTGGGGCCGGCGTCATTGCCGGTCGCGCCGCCTGCGGCGATGCTCGTCCAGCTGCAGCCGGAGAGGATGCCGGGGAAGGTGTCGCTTGCAGTGACGCCTGTCGCTACCGACGGTCCGGAGTTCGAGGCGACAATGGTGTAGGTCACCGGCGTGCCGGGGACCTCGGTGGGGCTGCCGTCGGTCTTGGTGATCGAGACGTCCGTCTGCGGGTTGAGCGTGTCGGTGTCCGTCGCGCTGTTGTTGGCCGGGACGGTGTCGCTGACGCCGCCGCCGCTGATCGTCGCCGTGTTCGTCAGCGAACCGGTGGCCGCGGCGGCGATGGTGCAGCTCGCGGTGTAGGTGACCGAGCCGCCGGCCGGGAGGTTGACACTGTCGCCGATGTTGCCGGCGCCAGCGGCCGTGCAGGTGCCGCCGCCCGCGCCGACGCAGGTCCAGGTGCAGGTCAGGGTCGCGGGGAAGGTGTCGGCGACCGTCGCTCCGGTGGCCGTCGCCGGGCCGGCGTTCGAGGCCGTGATGGTATAGGTCACCGACTGGCCGGGCACGGCCGTCGTGACGCCGTCCGTCTTGGTGATCGACAGATCGGCCACCGGAACGACCGTGGTCGTGTCGGTGGCGCTGTTGTTGCCGGAGTTGGTGTCGGTGGTACCGCCGGCTGCGGCCACGGTCGCCGTGTTCGAAAGGACTCCCGAGAAGGAGCCACTGACCGTCGCACTGACGGTATAGGTCAGGGTGCCGCCGGCGAGCACGGTCACCGAGTCGCTGATGTTGCCCGCCACGGGCCCGGCCGCGCAGGACGATCCACCGGTCGCCGAGCAGGTCCAGGTGGCGCCGGTCAGATCCGCCGGGAAGTTATCAGTGACGGTTGCGCCGACCGCGTGGCTGGGTCCGCTGTTTCCGACCTGGATCGTGTAGGTCGTCGGGCTGCCGGCATTGATCGACGTCTGGCCGTCGCTCTTGGTGACGCTCAGGTCGACCTGCGGCGTCAGGGTGTCGGTGTCCGTCGCGCTGTTGTTGGCGAAGTTGCACTCGAGCTGCGCCGCCGCCTTGGTGACGGTGGCGGTATTGACCAGCGTGCCGGTCGCCGCCGCCGAGACCGTGGCGCTCACGGTGTAGGTGACCGATCCGCCGACCGGGACATTGACCAGATCGTTGATGTCGCCGGCACCGGCGGCCGTGCAAGTTCCGCCCGCCGCTCCGGCGCAGGTCCAGGTGACGCCAGTGAGGAAAGCCGGGAAGGTATCCGCAACGTTGGCACCTACGGCGCCGACGGGACCGGCGTTGGTGACCGCGATGGTGTAGGTCACCGGCGTGCCTGGGACTTCGGTCGCCGAGCCGTCGGTCTTGGTGATCGCGAGGTCGACGGCGTCGAGGAGGGTGACGGTGGGATTGCTTGCGCCCCCGACGTCCGGATCGTCGGTCAGGAACGAGAGGAAGTTGGTGCCGCTGATCGAGCCCTGGTTGCTGACCGCCGTGGCGCAGAAGTTCAGCGGGCTGTCGACGTCGACCTCGAAAGTGATCGTCATGGTCGCCCCCGGCGGGACGCTGACGGCGTTCAGCGGAACCGATTCGCCGGAGGCGAGCGCCGCCGGTGACGGGACCACCGAGCCGAGGAGGAGGAGAGCTGCCGGAAGCTGCCGCAGGGACCGATGCCACGCCACGAACTTCCTCATCGCCTCACCCCATGTGCTCAGAGTTCATCGCCGCCCCGGCAGGCGGAACAGGATCGGATTCAGATGCTGCAGATCGGCGTCGATAATACCCCGGAGTCGCTGAGGGTCAACCGCGCTCAGGCGGAACGCGCGACGCGGTTCCTGCCCGCCTGTTTGGCCTGATAGAGCGCATCGTCGGCGCGCCGCACGACCTCCGTCACCGCTTCGTCACGGGCGGCTTCGGCGACGCCGACGGAGACCGAGAGCCGGAGCTCGCCGCCCCGCACGATCAGGGGTACCTCGGCCAGCCGCTGACGGATCTTTTCGGCGGCCTCGGCGGCGCCTTCGAGCGCCGTTTCGGGGAGGAAGATCAGCAGCTCGTCGCCGCCCCAGCGGCAGATCGCATCCTGGCTTCGCAGGCTCGATCGCAGCAGGTCGGCGATTCGGGTGAGCGCCTGGTCGCCGACCGCGTGGCCGTAGCGGTCGTTGATCGGCTTGAAGTGGTCGAGGTCGGCGAGCGCCAGCGAGTAGGCGGCGACGCCGCGACGGATGCGGTCGGACTCCTGCTCGAGCAGCGTCAGCATCGCCGGACGGTTCAGCAGGCCGGTCAGGAAGTCGCTCGTCGCCGCCTTTTCGAGCCGCCGCTCGGCGCTCTTCCTCTCCTCGATCTCTTCGAGCAGGGCGGCGTTCAGCTGCGAAAGCTCGACCGTGCGCAGGGCGATGCGCTCCTCGAGATGGAGGTTGGCGTCGGCGAGCTCCCGCATCGCCTGTTCGCGATGGGTCTGGCTCTCGAGCAGGTCGCCCGCCATGCGATTGACGGCGCCGGCAAGGTCCTCGAGCTCGTCGCCGCTCGCGACCCGGACCGAGCCCCGGAGCTCGCCACGGGCGATCTCGCCGGTGCGGGCGATGACCTGGGTGACCGGGCGGGTGATGCGGCCGGCGAGCAGGCGGGAAAACAGCGCCGCGAGGAGGATCGAGAGCAGGAGGGAGACGACTCCGGCCATGCGAATGCGCTGGAACTTCCGCTGCACTTCGTCGGCGCGCATGTCGAGGCCGACGAGGAATCTGCCACCGCCGTTCTTCACGGGCGCGTAACCGGAGAGGAAGTAGCCCCAGCGGTCCTGGGTGATGGCGTCGTCGGCCGCCGGGCGGTCGAACCCCTCCCGCAGGCGCGGGACCTCCTCTTCGTAGAGGTCGCCGGGGAGAGCCTGATCGGCCGAGCTGTCCGAATCGAGGACGAAACGGACCTCGCCCGCGACCCCGCCCAGGGCGTTGTCGCGGCGCATCACGTAAATGAAGGCGATGTCCCGGTTGGCCGCCTGGAAGTCGCGCACCAGCGCGAGGAGGCGCCGGTACTCGGGTCGTGCAATGTCTTGCGGCCCGCCGATCGCGGCCAGCTCGCCGCCGTCGATTGTCCTTGCCAGCAGGCTCGCGCTGTAGCGCAGGCGGTTCTGGAGGCTTTCGAGCAGGCTCGCCGTCGACTGCTTGTAGAAGTAGGTCCCGATACTGCCCGACACGAGCAGCACAGCCAGAAAGTGGCTCAGGAAGAGCTTCGTCCGGATCGGCATGCGCACGGCCGGGAGTCCCTCGCGTTTCGAAGTGTCGGAACCTTTCGCGGAGCCTACCATCCCGGCGGGCCGCCTCCCGGGGCGGCCCCGGGTCGCACCGCCGCCGCAAGCCCATGCCGAGTTCGATAATGTCCCGGATTCGTTCCCGGCCCCCGGAGGGATTCTCGACTTGTCGAATTTCGAGCTCTCGATCGCTCTCTTTCTGCAGTTCGCCATCATCCTGGCGGCCTGCCGCCTGGTGGGCTTCCTCGTGCGGCCGCTCGGGCAGCCGCAGGTGGTGGCCGAGATGATCACCGGCGTGCTGCTCGGGCCCTCGCTCTTCGGCCTGCTGGCGCCCGGACTCCACGCCCAGCTCTTCCCCAGGGAGAGTCTGCCGATCATCTACAGCCTGGCCCAGATCGGACTGGTGCTCTACATGTTCCTGATCGGCCTCGAGTTCGACCTCGAGCTCATCCGCAAGCGGATGAAGAGCGCGATCTTCGTCTCCTGGGCCGGCATCGCCACGCCGTTCGCTCTGGGCGCCCTCCTTGCCTGGGGCCTGATGGACCGTTTCCCGCTCTTCGCGCCCGGCGTGAAGGTCTGGGAGGCGGCGCTCTTCATGGGTTCGGCGATGTCGATCACCGCCTTCCCGATGCTGGCGCGGATCATCTCGGAGCGCGGACTCTCGGGGACCGCGCTGGGGACGCTGGCGCTCGCTGCCGGTTCGCTCGACGACGCAGCAGCCTGGTGTCTGCTCGCCGTCGTGCTGGCGAGCTTCACCGGCAAGATGTCGATCGCGCTCCTGGCGCTCTTCGGCGGAGCGTTCTACGGCCTATTCATGTTCACCCTCGGGCGCAGGCTCCTGGCGCGGCTCTTCGCGTGGCTCCTGGCGCTGCCGTCGCGCGAGCCGCTGGTGCTGCCGGCCGCCCTCACGCTGCTCATGGTCGCCGCCTGGGCGACCGACCGCCTCGGCATCTACGCGGTCTTCGGCGCCTTCGTCTTCGGCGCCGCGATGCCGCGGGGCCCGCTGCAGAAGCGCCTCGAGGGCCAGATCGGTCCGCTCACCGCGGTCTATCTGCTGCCGATGTTCTTCATCAACTCGGGGCTGAGCACGAAGTTCTCGCTCATCGCCTCGCCGGCGATGCTGGGCATCGCCGCGCTGCTGCTGGTAGCGGCGATCGCCGGCAAGGGGATCGCCTGCGGTGTCGCGGCGCGCCTCGCCGGCGAGTCGAAGAAGGACTCCTTCGCGATCGGCGCGCTCATGAACGCGCGCGGCCTGATGGAGCTGATTCTGCTCAACATCGGTTACGAGCGCGGCATGATCACCCAGACGCTATTCACGATCCTGGTCATCATGGCGGTGGTGACGACGATCATGGCCGTGCCGCTGTTCAATCGCGTCTACCGCCCGGGCGACGCCGCGCCGGCCTGATGAGCGGCGCGGACGCACGTCCCCTCGCGGGCCTCCGGGTCCTCGAGCTCGGCCAGATCCTCGCCGGACCGTTCGCCGGCGTGATGCTGGGCTATTTCGGGGCCGATGTCGTCAAGGTCGAAGCGCCCGGGAGCGGCGATCCGATCCGCTCCTGGCGGCTGCTCGACGACGACGGGACCTCGCTCTGGTGGCGTTCGCTGGGTCGCAACAAACGCTGTGTGACCCTCGACCTCGGGCACGCGAGCGGGCAGGCGCTCGCCCGCCGGCTCGCCGCCCGCGCCGATGTCCTGATCGAGAACTTCCGGCCGGGGACGATGGAGGGCTGGGGCCTCGGGCCGGACCGCCTCTGCGCGGAGAATCCGGGCCTGGTCTTCGCCCGCATCTCGGGCTTCGGGCAGACCGGGCCCTACGCCGCCCGGCCCGGCTACGCCTCGGTGTGCGAAGCGTTCGGCGGACTGCGCCACCTGACCGGCAACCCGGGCGAGGTGCCGGTGCGCGCCAATCTCTCGCTCGGCGACTCGCTGGCCGGCCTGCACGGCCTGGTCGGTATCCTGCTCGCCCTCGAGGCCCGGCGCCGGAGCGGGCGCGGGCAGGTCGTGGATACTTCGATCTTCGAATCGGTCTTCAACGTCCTCGAGTCGGTGGTGCCGGAGTTCGATCGCGCCGGAGCGGTGCGCGGACCCTCCGGACCCACTGTGAGCGGCATCGTGCCCTCGAACGCCTATCCCACGGCGGGCGGTGAGCGCGTCGTCATCGGCGCCAACAACAGCGCGAACTTCGAGCGCCTGATGACGGTCGTCGGCCGGACCGACCTGGCGCAGGATCCCGACCTCCGGGAAAATCCGGGGCGGGTGCGGCGACAGATGGAGATCGACGCGGCGATCGCCTGCTGGACGAGCTCGCGGACAGCCGACGCCGTCGTCGAGCAGCTGGTCGCGGCCGCGGTTCCGGTCTCGACCATCTACACCGTCGCCGACATGTTCGCCGATCCGCACTACCGCGCCCGCGGTCTTTTCGAGAGCGTCGAGGCCGGCGGCCGGGAGCTCCTCCTGCCAGCGCTGATGCCGAAGTTGGCGGCGACACCGGGTGGGACCGATTGGCCGGGTCCCGAGCTCGGAGCGCACAACGTCGAGGTCTTCCGCGGTGAGCTCGGGCTGTCCGCCGAAGAGCTCGCTGAGCTCGAGCGGCTCGGCGTCGTCTGAGGCCGGCCCGGCGAGGTCCGAGTGTGCGCGCCTCGCCGGAGAGCGGGGGGTCAGTCGGGTCCGGAGTCGCGCGGGAGATCGTCCGGGTCGGGGGCGGCGAAACCGGAATCGAACGGAATGCGGATCTGGGTGCGCTGCCACTCGAGAAACAGGTCGACCGCCGCGGTTGCCGACGGCGCGCTCGTGAACCGGAGGTTCTCGAGCGGCGTGTCGAGTGTCCGGGCGCGCACCAGCATCCGGCCGACCTCCTGCTCCGCCACCTCGTCCGTGTACGCGGACTCGAGCCCCCACTGCTGCGTCGAGCGGTTGAAGATCACCGTCCAGTCGCGCTCGCCGGGGATCGTATAGATCGAGTAGCTCCCGGCTGCGAGCACCAGGTCGCCGACCCGCAGCACGTGATCGAGATGCAGGGTCGTCGGTTCGTTCGCGCCCGTCCGCCAGAGCTTGCCGTATGGTACCGCGACGCCGCCGAGCATCTTCCTCCCGCCCAGGGCCGGGCTGCCGTAGCAGATCTTGACGCGCGCCTTGCCGATCTTGAAGCCGTGGGATTCCAGCGGGCTTTCGCGCGGCATGTAGCTGGGCAACCAACCCCAGTTGCGCGGGCAGGGAGCCCAGTTCGCGATCGCCGAGCCGGTCGCGAGGGTCGTGAGCGCGACCCAGCCCAGGGCTCCGATCAGCAGGGCGGCGAGCGGGAGGGAGAGGCGTCGCATCGGGCCGTCATTCTAGCGCCGGGGTGAGACAAAAAGAGGGCGCCGTTGGACGCGGCGCCCTTCCCAAGGAGAAATTGGAGGAGAGAGGGTGGGTCTCTCACCTTCTGCCTCACAGATACGCACCGCCCTGTGGAAAGTTACCGGCGGGCGGTCGGCGGGGATCCTGCGGGCGGGACGAACGGCGTGGCGAACTCCGGGCCGAGCTCGGCGAGGAACGGCGTGCCGAAGGCACGGGCCGGCGTCCAGGCTCCCGGCGGCACGCCGCCGGCCTCGACGCGCAACGCCCCCTCGACCGCGCTGCGCGCCGTGAGGGCATAGCCCTCGGCCGTCGAAAAGTAGACCGTCACGGCTTCACCGCGCTCGTTCCCGGCCCTCCCCCAGATCCAGGTTCGCGCGCGGCGGCGCTGGTCCGCGCTGGGGCCGGTGACGGTCCGCCGAACCCAGAGTTGCAGCAGCCGCTTGACCGGCTTGAAGCCCGCGAGCGGCAGCAGCGGGCGGACTCTCTGCAGCAGCCGTACCTCGCGCTGGGGCACGCCGGTGAAGGTCCGGATGTTCGGGATGCCGGTGGTGTGAAAGGCGGTCGCAACATCCCCCCAGGCGATGCTCATCACGGTGCGGCGTCCGACAGGCAGGTCGATCTCCATCGACTCGGCGGCGAGAGGCAGCGGCACGATCCGGCCGTTGCGGCGCATGGCGCCGGCGTGCGGCAGGCTCTCGATCATGGTCGCGAGCGTGCCGCGGCTCCAACCGCCGCCCTCGGCGACGAAGGCGAGGTCGAGATGAATGGCATCCGGAAGCCGGGACTGGAGCTCGCGCGCCAGGCAGTCAGTCGGCACGACGTCGAAACCGATGCCGGGCAGCAGGACGGCTCCCGCCCGCCGGGCTTCGGCGTCGCGCGCCAGGATCGATTCGAAAACCGCGATCTCGCCCGTGATGTCGAGGTAGTGGATCCCCGTGGCGAGGCAGGCGTCGACCATCGGCCGGCTGGTGCGCACGAACGGGCCCGCGCAGTGGAGGACGGCGCCGGCGCCGGCGATGCCCGCGGTCACGGCGGCGGCATCGGCGAGCCCAAAGGCCCGCCAGGGGAGGGCGAGCGACTGCGCGAGCGCCGCCACGGCCGCCTCGTCCCGCCCGGCGAGCGTCGGCGTCAGTCCGCGCCGCACCGCCTCGCGCGCGATGAGCTCACCGGTATAGCCGTTGGCGCCGTAGATCAGCATGGCATCCCGTGGGCCTCGCTGGTGTCGATCCGGTGCGTTCGCTCGAAAGTGTCGGGGAGGGGGGCGGAGGGAGCGAGCCGGCGCTGGCTCAAACCGCCGGCGTGAAGAAGTCGGGCCGCCGGGAGCGCGCCAGGGAGGCCTTCTCGAGCTCCTCGATGGCGCCCAGACCGCGCGCCGCTCGATAAGCCGTGAGGCCGGCCGCGAAGACCTCGACAGAGCGCGTCAGGTCCTCCTTCTTCAGGACGTAGGCGATCCGCACCTCATCGTTGCCCAGGCCCCGGGTGGCGTAGAAGCCGGGTGCCGGAGCCACCATGACGGTCGATTGCTGGTGCGCGAACTCGGCGAGGAGGTAACGCGCGAAATCCTCGCTGTCCACGATCGGCAGCCGGGCGATGAAGTAGAAGGCACCCTCGGGCTTGCGCAGGAAGACTCCCGGGATCGCGGTGAGGCCGTCGAAGAGCAGGTCCCGTCGGCCCTGGTACTCGTTGACCACCTGCTCGAAGTACTCCTTGCCGAGCTCGACCGCTCCGCTTGCCACGAGCTGCGCGAGTCCGGGTGGCGAGAGGCGTCCCTGGGCCATGCGCAGCGCCGCCTGGTAGACCTCGCCATTCCTTGTCGCGAGCGAGCCGAGCCGGATGCCGCAGGCGCTGTAGCGCTTCGAGAGGCTGTCGACGACGATGACGTGGTCCTCGAAACCGGGGAGCGACAGCGCCGACACCGAATGGGCGCCGTCGTAGACGAACTCGCGGTAGACCTCGTCGGCAACCAGGAAGAGGCCGTGGTCGCGGCAGAACTCCGCGACCATTTCCAGCTCTTCTCTGGAGTAGACGGTGCCGGTCGGATTGTTCGGATTGCACAGCAGCACGAGCCGGGTGCGCGGCGTGAGGGCGCGCTCCCAGGCGGCGCGCGGCGGCAGGTGGAAGCCGTCCTCGCCCTTGCTGCGCAAGGGGACGAGGCGCACGCCCGCCATCGTCGCGAACGAGTTGTAGTTGGTGTAGTACGGCTCGACGACCAGCGCGTCGTCGCCGTCGGCGGTGCAGGCGAAGAAGGCGAAGAGCAGCGCCTCGCTGCCGCCGGTGGTCGCGATCAGCTCGTCGAGCTCGAGGGCGAGGCCCAGGCGGCTGTAGTAGAGACGCAGCGACTCGAGATACTCCGAAGTTCCGTTCGAAGGCGTGTAGGCGAAGACCTTGTCGGCGCGCTCGAGGCGCGCCCGCATCACCGCCGGCGTCTCGAGATCCGGCTGGCCGATGTTGAGGTGGTAGACCTTGACGCCGCGCCGCTTGGCCTCCTCGGCCACCGGCATCAGCTTGCGGATCGGAGAGGCCGGCATCGACCGGCCGCGCGCGGAGATGTGGGGGGTCATGATGGAGGGATCTTAGCGCTCTTGGTCGTCAGCCCTTCGGCTTGCCGGCGCGCGCGAAGAAGTCGCCGAAGGCGCCAAATCCGCTGCCGCCGGTGCCGGCGCGGGCCTGGGCGAGATCCTCCGCGCCGGCTTCGTCGCCCTTCGCCGGCATGCCGAGAGCGATGCGGCGCGTTTCGCGGTCGACGCTGAGGATGGCGACCTCGATCGCCTGGCCGATCTTGAGGAGCTCGCGCGGGTGGCGCACTTCGCGGCCGCTGCCGGCCGCGAGCTCGGAGATGTGGAGCAGGCCGTCGACACCCGGCGCGAGCTCGATGAAGGCGCCGAAGAGCTCGAGGCGCGCGACCTTTCCCTGCCGCCGGCTGCCGGTGACGAGGCGCGACGCCTCCTCTTGCCAGGGGTCCTTCACCAGGGCGCGGCGCGAGAGCGAGATCTTGTCGCGCCCCTTGTCGCCCTCCGCCGGGGTGATCTTGAGGATCTGGACCTCGAGCTCCTGGCCGACCGCGACGACGTCCTGCGGATGGGCGACGCGCCCGTGTCCGAGCTCGGAGACGTGGAGCAGGCCTTCGATGCCGCCGATGTCGACGAAGGCGCCGTAGGCGGCGAGCGAGGTCACCGTGCCGCGCACCGTCTGGCCGACCTGGATCCTCTCGCGCGCCGCCGCAGCCTTGGCCTGGGCCTCCTCTTCGAGCAGCGCGCGCCGCGACAGCACCAGATTCATGCCGCGCCCCTTGCCCTCCTCGAAGCGGGTGATCCGGAAAGCGAGGCGCTGGCCGACGAAGACGGCGGCGTCCTCGACGTAGCGATTGTCGATCTGCGAGATCGGGCAGAAGGCGCGGACGCCGGAGACGGTGACTTCGACGCCCCCCTTGACGACCGCCGCCACCGTGCCGTCGACCGGCAGGCCGTAGGTATAGGCCTGCTGCAACTCGGCCGGCGCGGCCGGACCCCGCGAGGCGCGAACCCGCAGGACGATGCCATCGTCCGAGGTCGAGGCGACGATCGCTTCGACGGTATCGCCGATCGCGACGGTGCGCTGGCCCTCGTCATCGGTCAGCTGCGAGAGCGGAATGCTGCCCTCGGCCTTCCGCCCGAGGTCGACGAACGCGGTCTCCTCGCCGAAACCGACGATCTTCACCGAAACCCGGTCGCCGACTTGCGGGCCCTGCGTGGCCTGCGGGCCCTTTTTGTCGCCTTCGGCCTGCTTCTTTTCGAAAGCGTCGAGCAGGGCAGCGAAGTCCTGCCCGGCGTCGGGTTGTGTCGAGTCCGCCATCTGGGTCTCTCCTCGGGGCTTCCTGGGGGGATCGCCCCGGTTCGGGGCAGCCCAAGGATACGACTCCGGACTAGGCCGGAGCAAGGCCCGGGGATTCGCGAGATCTCAGGAGAGAGCCGGGGAAAAACCATGACAGTTACCGATTTTCCTTCCCGCAGGTTGAGTCGCTGCAAGATACGTCGGGGAAATTTCGTCCTTCATGCTGAATAGAGATGACCCGAATTGCGCGCATCGTGGTTCCAGGCGTTCCCCACCACGTCACCCAGAGGGGGGCGAGGCGAATGCAGGTCTTCTTCTGCGAGGACGACTACGAGACCTACCGGCGTCTCCTGCGTGAGCAGGTCCTGCGCTACAAGGTCAGCGTCTGGGATTACTGCCTGATGCCCAACCACCTGCACTTGATCGTGGTGCCGAGCGATCGCTTCGGTTTGGCGCGCGCGCTCGCCGCGACCCATCGCCGCTACGCCTTGCTGACGAATGGTCGCCACGGTTGGCGCGGCCATCTTTGGCAGGAGCGTTTCTGGTCGTTTCCCATGAACGAGGCCTCGCTGTCGGTAGTGACTCGCTACGTTCTGCTCAACCCCGTGCGGGCAGGGCTGGTCGATCGAGCTGAGGAGTGGCCATTCTCGAGCGCGCGCCAGCATCTCGGAATATCGCAGGACAACCTCGCCGAAGGACGGGCTCTCGACTCCCGAATCGGTGACTGGGGTGGCCTGCTCGGCGAGGCCGAGAAAGAGGACGAGCTGGCAGCGGTTCGGCAGCACTCTGCGACCGGAAGGCCGATGGGCGATGCCCGCTACGTCTCTGAAATCGAAGCGCTGTTGGGTCGAAAGATCCAGTCGAAGCCTCAAGGGCGGCCGCGAAGAACGTCCTGAGTGACCAGAAACGTCGCGACTCGCAAGTCCGAAGAGAAGGACAACAATCACGCTTTCCGCAAGAAAAGGGTAACTGTCACGGGTTTTCACGAAAAGGGTAACTGTCACGGTTTTTCGGGTAGGCGGCTCCAGACCCAGTCCATGGCGGCCTCCTTGCCCTCGAGGGGGCCTTCGATCCGGGCATGGAGCCTCCCGGCCGCATCCAGCCAGTAGAGGATGCGCTGCGGGAAGTCGTGCGAGCGATTCTCGAAGACGACGCGCCGGTCGGTGATCTCGATGGCGCAGAAGGAGGTCGGAGGGGCGCCGCCGGGCATCGAGATGTAGCAGACCCGGCTCTGGCTGTCGACTTCGATGCGCAGGAATTCGAAACCGGTCATCCTGCCCGCCTTCACGTCCTTGTGCATCCCGACCAGCCCGTCTCCGGCGGCGCTCGTCCAGTGCTCTTCGCTGGCGACCCCGTCTGCGGTACCGCCCCAGCTCCCGGCGAGCCAGGCGAGCTGGGAGATCTGTTGCGGAGGGGATTGCGCGATGGCGGAGGCGCCGAGGGCCAGCGTGAGGGTGATCAGCAGCGCTGGAAGGCGAGGGGTCGGAAGCGAGCTGTCGGGTCGCAACGGGCAGGTCACGGCGATCTCCTTTCGTCGGTCCGGGGAGTCTCCCGGCAGAAGCGGGACCCTAGGCGGCTCCGACGTCCCGACTCTAGGACGAATGCGACATCCGTCGGCTCGTCTCACTCACCGCCGAGCAGGGCGAGAAGCCGGTGGGGATCGGTGAAGTGACGCGCCATCTCGCCGTCGGCCTGCCGCGGCCGCGTCGCGGCGCGGCCGGCGAGGCCGCGAAAATCGCGCAGCAGGTGCGACTGGTCGAAGTAGCCGGCGGCGAGCGCGGCTTCGACGCCGGCGGCACGCTGCTCGTCGCCGATCTCGAGCAGCGCCGCCTGGAGCCGGACGATGCGGGCGTAGAGCTTGGGTCCGATCCCCAGGCCGGCGGCGAAGGCGCGCTCGAGCTGACGGCGCGACAGGTTGAGCCGGCGTGCGATCTCTTCGACGCGCAGACCACCGCGGCTGGCGACGATCAGCGCGACAGCTCGTGTGCACGGGCTGTCGAAAGGACGCCGAGCGGCGCCGATCTCCTCTGCGAGCCAGGAGGTCGCTGCCGTAGCGCGGGTGGCGAGCTGCGGGGAGGGCGCGAGCGCCTCCCGGAGCCGGCGTGCAGCAGGCGCTCCCGTGAGCCGCACGAGCGGGAGCTCGCGATCGACCGTCGCGCGCATGTCGACGGCGAAGAGCGCGGGCAGGGCGCCTGCCCGGAAACGGATGCCGAAGGTGTCGACGACGCGTCCGGCGCGCAGGCTCCAGGGGCGCGACAGCGTGCCGGCGAGAAACTCCCGTCTCTGGCGTCGCCATCGTCCGTCCACCTGGCGAGAGAAGGGGTCGCCCAGATGGACGATGATCTCCGGGCAGCCGTCGGGCACGATGTGCTCCGGCGGGCGTCCGAGCCGCGGCGCGCGATCGACCGCATGCCAGAAACACTCGACGAGCTCTCCCAGGGGGCCTTCGGGAGGCAGCTCCTCATAGAGCATCGCAGTGTCGTGGCTCACGGCGAGACAGACTATTCGAGCCCGCGGCCGAGTTCACCGCCCGCGACAACCCGTCTTCGCCGTCGTAACATCCTTCGATGCGACCCTCTGCGCCCCTGCGCCGCCCGGCCTCGGTTCTCCCGGGCCTCTGGATTCTGCCCGCGGTGGCGCTCGCCGCCTCGCCCGTTGCCGCCCCGCCGGTGTCACTGCCGCCGCTCCTCTCCGCAGCCGAGACCGCGGCCCTCGCCCAGGAGGTCTCCGGCGAGGCGGCGATGCGCACCGTCGAGGGGCTCTCGCGCCAGCACCGGATGCGCGGCTCGACGGGCTTCGATGCCGCAGGGCAGCTGGTGCTCGAGGCGCTCGAGAGCTACGGCCTCACCGAGGTCGCGCCGATCGTCCTGCCGGCTGACGGCGCGATCTTCTACGGTACGCAGCGCTCGCGCCCGGCGTGGAACGCACGCTTCGCCGAGCTCTGGGAGCTCGACGCCGCGGGCGCGCGGGTCGAGCGCCTGGCGAGCTGGGAGGAGGCGCCGCTGGGCTTGGCACAGGACAGTGTCGGCGGCGAAGTGGCGAGCGCCGAGCTCGTCGATGTGGGCGCCGGAACGCATGAGAGCGACTACGCCGGGAAGGCGGTCGGTGGACGCCTGGTGCTGACCTCGTCGCAACCCGAGGCGGTCGCCACGCTTGCCGTCGGCGGCCACGGTGCCAAAGGCATCGTGAGCTGGGCGCAGAACCAGCATCAGGGTTGGTGGGGCGAGGACGCCTCGCTCGTCCGTTGGGGCCATCTCGACGGCTTTGCCGAGGTCCGGACGTTCGCCTTCATGGTCTCGCCGGCTCGCGGCCGCGCGCTCGCCGGGCGCCTTGCGGCGGGAGAGACGGTGCGGCTCGCGGCGCGAGTCGACGCCGGCGCCCTGCCGGGGGCCTATTCCATTCCCTCGGCGACGATTCGCGGCGTCGATCCGCAGGTCGGCACCGAAGAGATCGTCTACAGCTGTCACCTCGATCATCCGCGCCCGGGCGCCAACGACAACGCCAGCGGCTGCGCGACGATCCTCGAGGTGGCGCGTACCCTCTCGAAGCTGATCCGCGAGGGCCGGCTCGCGCCCCCGCGACGGACGCTGCGCTTCGTCTGGCCGCCCGAGATCGAGGGCACGCACGCGCTCCTCGCCGGACGCCCCGACCTCGCACGGCGGTTCAAGGCGGCGCTGCACCTCGATATGGTCGGCGGCGGGCCGGAAACCCGGGCGGTTTTTCACGTCACTCGCGGCCCGGCCAGCCTGCCGTCGTTCGTGCACGATCTCGCGGCGGCCGGCGCAGTCTGGCTGAACGAGCAGTCGATGACCTACGCTGCGACCGGCAGCGCGGCCTTCCCGCTGCTCTCCCCCCGCGGCGGCAAGGAGCCGCTGCGCGCCGAGCCGACCGGACTCACCCTCGGCAGCGACCACGAGGTCTACAACGACTCATCGTTCGGCATTCCGGCGATCTACTTCAACGACTGGCCCGACCGCTTCATCCACACCGACCGCGACCTGCCAGCGAATCTCGATTCGACCAAGCTCGGTCGCGTCGCCTTCCTCGCCGCGGCGACGGGTTGGGCGCTGGCGAATCTCGACGACTCCGATGTCCCCGCGCTCTGGCGGCTGCAGCGCTCGGCGGCGCTCGGCCGCGCGGCGACGACGGTGGAACGCGCGGCGAAGCTCGACCGCTTCGAATCCGAGAACCTCG
>Ga0154020_10004516_pt1 | contig 16567 bp, 22 predicted proteins | sample Klosneuvirus_201_FD_109709 | JGI IMG/M metagenome (GOLD analysis project Ga0154020, IMG submission 109709) | Active sludge microbial communities from wastewater, Klosterneuburg, Austria - Klosneuvirus_20160825_MG | ecosystem: Engineered > WWTP > Aerobic digester > Activated sludge | place...
AAAACCGTATTGTGGAACCCTTTCAGGGTTCGTGTTCGGATGGTGCGTGAACCTGGGGCGGCGTTCATCCGCATTCGCGGATTCTCTTGCCCCAGGCTGATTTGTGCGAGCCTTTCAGGCTCAGTCGCAGCAGAACGTCATCGCCAGGTCCTGATCCTGAAGAGGAGTGATCAGAACCCTGGTTGCGTTCTCTGCCAGTGGAGCACGCAAAGCCATTCGGAAAGAAAGCGGCGAGTCACACTGCGTGATCGCGTATTCGTTCTCGCCATCGGCCCAGTGCGACCGGTCCGTCCAACTCCCCGAGGAATGAATGCCGATCACGTTTGCCTTCGGCAACTTCTGGCGAATCACAGCCCCCATTCCTTTGATTTGACTGAATGTTGGGGGCATTGGGTTTCAGGTTTCAGGCAGATGGGGGTTGGTGTGTTATACTCCACTCGGAGCAGACTGAGGTACATTCAATGGCAACGTTTTCCATGTCCCTTCTCCCCCTGGCAAGGGGGAGAAGGTGGCCGACAGGCCGGATGAGGGGGCTGGCCTGGATTTCATGTGATGAACCAGAAAACAGTTGATTCTTCCCCCTCACCCTAGCCCTCTCCCCCCGGTGGAAAACGTGTAAAGTTGGAAAGTCAATTGCGGGGGAGAGGGGACAATCGCAAAAAAATTCACAGCCTCATTTCTGGCCGCGTAAAGTATATCTAAAACTACTAATCCACTCTTCTGGAATTGGAAAGCGCTTGGAGCATTCGCGAGAGTTGTTTGGTTTCATCGACGATGTGGGCCATTTGCTCGTTCGAGAACAATCGGGTCTTGCCGGCAATGTACGCTTGAGTTCGTAATTCGGCGGCAGAGCCTTTCGATATTGTCAGGAACCTGCGAAAGTCTTTGTCGCTTCGTTCATAACCTTCCGCGATGTTGGACGGAATTGAAACCGCAACACGCTGCATTTGATCTCGTAAACCGAAATCTCGCGACTCCGACAGGGTTTCGTAAACGAACACAGCCAACGTGCAACCACGCTTCCATACCTCCAAATCCTCAAACGACTGAAACGCCATGACTACTCTCTCCTGAACCCTGAACCCTCACTCCTCAACCACCCAGCTCACGTTGACGCGAACCGATTGTGCAGGTCCGAGCCCGCTACTCAGGTCACCCAATTCTTCCTTGGCGGCCTGAAGAGTGAGGTTTTGACGCGAGTCCTGTTCCACGACCTTTTTCTCTTGGTTTTCCGGCGGCTTAATCACGGGTGTAGTGACACCCGGTTTCGTTGGTGGTTTCACCTCTACCAGTTTTTCCAGCAGTCTCATTGACTGGGCCTGAGCCGACCTCAGAGCCGGCGCGAGTTCAGTGGCATGTTCATCGCTGGACAGTGCATCTTCCAACTCGCTGAGGATTTTCTTCGCGGTCGCTTGATGCTCATCAGGCAGCTTCCGAACAATCTCGAAAGTCTGCCAGCCCGCCGTGTCGAGATTTCCTTCCAACTCGGCCGCTTTGGCGACACATTCCCCCATCGCAGCTTCGCTTGTTGCAACGATTGCGGTCGCCAACAGTTTGACAATCGCGGCCGGTTCCGTGACACCAACCTTCTCGACCAGCGACAGCGTCGCTTTTGCAGTTTTCATGCGATCAGTGGTATCAGGGGACATTCCCATTTCGGTCATGCGCTGGTTAAGTCTCTGCTGATATGCCTGACACGACTTCTTTGCATCGCCCGCCTTCTTCCTGCATTCGGTCGAAAGGGTATGCACGTTGCCGGCGCTCAGCAGACGTAAACCCGCCACCCCAAAGATGCTGCCAGCTCGTTTCAGTGCCAACTCCCAATCAGCTAAGTCGGGCAGCTTGTCTTTCCTCAGTTCACAGGCATCGGGCACGTTGGCGAGCGTTGCGTCATCGAAAGTACCACCATGCAGGTACAGCGTTTGACTGGTCTGAGCTGCATAGATCAGGATGATCAGGTTCTGAGCTTCCTTTGGCAGACCCATTGGCCTGGGATCATCGATCCATTTACGAAGTTGACCGACCGACAGCGAACTGCCGGTTTCAGCCGACTTGCGACCGAAGTGAGACTTCCAGTGCTGGCCCAGCACGAAGTGAGTCTTGTCGATGCCGAGTTCGCTTATCATTAACGGGTTGGCAATCTGCCGCACAACCGGTCGCTGCTGCTTATCGATTTCGATTCGGCCATCGGCAACCTGCGTGGCCGGCGCGATCTGTTCGTAAGTCTTCTTCAGTGAACTCGCTTTGACTTCCGTCTTCGATAATCGTGGCCGTATCAACCCCGGACAGTTGCACCGAGATCGTCGGATTGGCCTCTTCGCCGATGTTGATTTCGCCGACTGATCCCCGCCACTTCTTGACCAATCGCAGAACTTCGGCCGCTTCCTTTCCCGGAATGGGCGACTTGATGCTGCCATGATTGAGTGCGGCCAGTTTCTCAGCTGTCAGAGCGCGGAGTGATTCCACCTCTGGCACCAGTGCCGAGAGCAGCAGTGTTTTGACCAGTCGATCGTTATTGCGAAACTGAATTCTTTTTGGGTCGTCATGCGGCAGCTTCCGCATATTTTCCTGGCGAATGCCATTGTCCTTCTCCAGAGCCGGCAGCCAGCAACTGCATCATCACCTTCAGCGCCGTGCGTTCGCGTTGCAGTACACTTGATACCGCAATCAGCGTTTGCACCAGTGCCGGGCTGAAGGGATAAACCTGACGAAACATCTTCTGATTCCCTTCCTGAGTCAGCAGGATGCTCATCACATTGTCTTTCAACTTCGCCGTCTTCTCGAACGCGGCATCCAACTCATCACGAGCGGCCTCGTTTCGGCAGCGGAGGATGCGTTTCTGAGCAATCGCCGGTAAATTGCGATCTTCCAGTGTGATGGTGTCGAAGCGTCCCTGTTGCCAGTCCAGCGAATCGCTGAAGCTGAGTTTTTCAGCTCCTGGCACATGGTCACCCACCAGTTCTCGCAGGTCACGTTGCCGTGCCACAAAACTGACCAGGGGAATCGGCCGATCGGCTGACTGAGCCTCGACCAGATTAGTGAGCTTTGCCGCTTCACGTTTGACGAAACCCAGGTCAGCCGAATTCGTCGCCAGCCACAGGATCAGTTCGTCCAGGAACAGAATCATCGCGTCGCAGCCCTGCGACTTCGCGTGCTGGCTGATCAGTGACAGCCCTTTGTCAAAACGCACGAAGTTCCCGCCGCGATGACTGACGACCTCGGCGTGCGACGACGCAACCGTCTTCAGCAATGTGCTGACCAAACGAAGGTGCGACTCGGAATCCGGCGGTGCCGCGCCTGCCGCGTCAAACGATGGTGCGTCCCATGCCGCTTCCAATTCTCCCCAGCCGCTGCCTTGCCCCGCATTCAATCGGCCAAAGAACAAATCATCGCCGTAAGTCGCGCGCTCTTCGCCTGGTTGATAATCGCCGCCGAGACATACACGGGTGGCGTGGGCGCATCGGGATGCGTCTTCCGCATGAAATCGACGTAGTTCCCCAGAACGCCCGATTCCATATCATGAGCACCGATCATGTGGTAAGGCACCAGCAGGAACTTTTTGCCGGCCATCCACTCGTTGTGCTTTTGAATCACGGAAGCCAACTCGGGAATGCCACGGGCGGCGGAGTTCCCTTGTAGAATCAAATGCAGCACGGCCATAAAATGGCTTTTACCGCTACTGAAACTGCCGTGCAGATAGCTGGCCTTGCTGGTGCGGTTCTGAACCGCGCTACCGATAAACGACAGCGCAGCGTCGAAGCAGTTGCTGAGTTCCGGCGTAACGACATAATTGCCCAGCACCACTTCAGGACGATTGATGTCCTCGGCCAGACGAAGAACAAAGTCTCCCTTCTGGACGCGGTCTGGAATGTCGATGAGTTCTTTGATGAGGGTAGTCATGGGGCCATTATTCGTTGGTCAGTGGTCGCCGGTCGTTTATCTCACGCAGCCTTCAGGTCGTCGATGACTTCCTGGATCTCATTGGCTTGGCTTGGATCGGTTTGCAATAAGTCGTTGAAGATAGCCTGGGCATCGCTTGTTTTACCGGCCCGCCAGAAGCATGAAGCGGCGCTGATGCGGCTGCGACGCGACAGTTCGGAATTGCCGACCTGCTCGTAATCACCGGCCAATACCAGTTCGAGATGCGCAGCGGCCAGAAAATGTTTTTGGGCGTCGTCCGCCTGGCCGCCCATCGCCGCCGTCATCCCACGCTGGACCTCGCGGGATTTTACCGTAACCAACATGTCGCTCACAGGAGATTGAACAGAACTCATAATTTTCATTCCTTTCTAAGTTGCAAACGCTAAGCGGCCCGCCGGCGTTTCAAACTCTAACACACAAACAAAGAATCCCGCATCGAGACGATCGGCTAGACGGTTCCAGCGGGAGTCCCACGCGATTTGAAAGTCACTGCGTCGCGAGCGGCCCGACACTTCCAGCAGATAGTTTTCTTCATCGACCAGATAATGTCATCCCAAAGCAAACTGGGATGCATGTCAGACAAATCAACAAGTCGCAATTTCAATGCTCGTCTCCTTTCCTGTTACGGCTTCGTCTTGTGTTCATTGGCTGCTGTCCGATGTGTTGTCGAGCGATTTCGATGGCCTGGTGTAATTTCTTTTCCAACAGTTCCCGCGAAGGCAACTCGGTCAAGTATTTCGCGACACGAATGCCGCTTTCGTCCAGTCGCAGCAGTCTGACGTGTTCTTCGGATTTATCGGCACACAGAATCAAACCGAGAGGCGGGTCTTCCCCCGGTCGCATTTCATGTACTTGCAGCCAGCGCAGATACAGTTCCATCTGCCCCTTGTCGGCGGCCTGGAACCTGCCGAGCTTCAGATCAATGGCCACCAGTCGCCGCAGTCGTCGGTGATAGAACAACAGGTCGAGATAGTAATCCTCGCTATCGACGGTCATCCGCTTCTGTCGAGCGACGAAGGCAAAGTCGCTGCCCAACTCAAGAATGAACTCTTCCAGTTCTCTCAGGATGGCCTGTTCAATATCCTTCTCGTCGTAGGCATCGGCGCGCCCCAGAAAATCGAGGAAGTACGGATCACGAAAGACCAGATCAGGCGTCAGGCGATCTTCATCTCGCAACGCAGCGAGGTCCCGTTCGATTAGCACGTCAGGCTTTTTGCTGACGGCAGTCCGCTCGAACAGCAGGCCGTCGATCTTTTGCCGCAGCGTGCGAACGCTCCACCGCTCGATGCGGCACATTTCGGCGTAAAAGTCCCGTTTCAGGGAGTCGTCGAGCGGGATGAGTTCAACAAAGTGGCTCCAGCTCAATTGTTGCGACAACGCCGCAACAATTCGTTCGTCCGGAAACACCTCCGCAAAACGGAGCATACGGAAAAGGTTCGGCCGACTGAATCCCCTTCCGTACTCCGCAGCCAATTGTCTCGACAGTGTCGAGACAATTTCCTCTCCATAATTCGCCCGTTCATTTGCCAGCACATCCTCGCGAATTCTCTTCCCGATGTTCCAATACATCAGCACCAGCGCAGCGTTGACCGTGACAGCAACCTGCGCTCTGGTCTGCTCGATCAACTGCCGCAGATCGCCCACCAACTGTTTCGAGGGAACAGTCAGTGACGTTTTCTTTCGCGTCAGTGTTTTGGTTGTCTTCTTCTTTGCCATGACCGATTTCTCAACACATAGAACTCTGCGTCTCAGCCTCTTTCCTTTAGCACAATTGTGTCGATAGCGCCGACATCATCCAATTGTCTCGACAGCGCCGCGACAATCTCGGTCTTTCGCGCAGACACCGTCTGCGCAATCTCTTGACCGAATTCTCTCACCAGATCTCTCTCGTTCCTTTGCGTCTTCGCGCCTTTGCGTGAGTCCTTCTTCTCCGTACCCCCGTGGTTCATCTGCCCGCGGCTCCTTCCCGTTCTCGCTGGCGGTTGCCAGGCTTTCACTTCGTCTTCGGTCATGCCCAGACCCTTGGCTTCTTCGGTCACAAAACCTTCGTAGACTTCGTCCATGCGTTGGTTGTATTCGGGGTCGAGGTCGTGGTGCCATTGTTTGAGCCAGGGCAGGAGTTCGATGACTCCGGCAAGTAACGGGATCAGGCGGGGGTCGTCACGGCCGCCGAGGCGTTCCTGGACATCGACGTAGTAGGCGCTGATCGCCTGAGCGTGTTGCAGATGGTTGTAGCCGGCCCAGGCGATCATGAGTGTGCCATCGGGGCCTTCGCAATGAGGAAAGCTGACCCAGCGTTCCTTCGGCACGTCCAGCTTGCCGCGCAGTGACCAGTAATGGGCTCCGCCGGTCGAGATGAAATCGCTGCTCTTGTATTTGGGGGGAACTGTGAGGGAAGTTTTCAGTTGACAGTGTTCAGTGTTCAGTGTTCAGTGTTCAGTGTTCAGTTTTTCGTTTTCAGCCTTCAGTCGTTCACGCTCACTGTCTTCACTAACGGCTGATAACTGACCACTGATAACTGACAACTGATAACTGATAACTGACAACTGACAACTGACCACTGATCACTGACAACTGATCACTCAACCCGTCTTCCAGCCGTTGCAGTTCCCATGTCTTTTCCCACTCAGCGCGATTGCGGAGGCCGCTTGGCTTGTATCGCAGAATGGGAAGCAACGGGACGTGTTCGCTCTGGACCAGTTCTTCAACCAGTCGCTGGACATCGAAGGCCGGGTCGTCGCGATAGACTTCCGCCACTTCCATGAATTGCGCGTCCTGCCGAGCGACGTCCGCCAGCTTGGCGACCGAAGTCAGCGCGATGTCGGCCCGCGGCGGCGCTGTGAGCGGCACGGCGCTAGCCGCCGGTGCATCGTCGGTCGCCTCAGACCCGCGGCTAGCGCCTTGCGGCTCACTCATCCTCCCATCAAAATCAAAATAGCTTTCCAATCGATCCGGCAGCCACGACTTGAGTGCTCGCTCAACCTGCGAGTCCCACGGTTCGGTGTTCCAGCGGCGTTTGTATTCGGGCTGTTCGATCAGAGCGATGTTGGAATTGGACTCGATGACCTCAATTCGTCGCTGGACGAGTTGTTTGTAATCGTCCGACCAGTGGCTGGGCAGTTCTGTGATGGGCGTACTGCCATGCCGTTCGAACCATGTCGTCGTCACTTCGCCAGCAGCCACCTTGCGCGCCAGCACGATCTCGAACGCCCGTTCGCCCAGCCGCAGAGGCGGCAGGTTATCAGTTGTCAGTTCACAGTTGTCAGTCTTCTTACTGACAACTGACAACTGATCACTGACAACTCCATAGAGCCCGTAACACTCCCAATCGAGTTCCTCCTGGAAGAAGATCATCTCGCCGCGAAGACGTTCGTAGCGTGTGTGTGCGGTCGCGAGGGTTTCACGCAACGGCGCAAGGGCGCGAGGTTCCGGGCGATCATTGTCCTTGGCGTCTTTGCGCCTTTGCGTGAGCAGCTGTGCTGGTGAGAGTGCATCCATCCGGTGCGCCAGCTGATCCAGCCGTCCGGCGAAGAGAGATGGACGATCTGCTGGAAGTGGAAACTGTTCAAGTTTTGTGCCATCCATTGCCATGAAGCGCTCCCACGCTTCTGCCGCGATGCCGCCACCAATGCCTCCTCCGCCCTTGTCATAAAACACGTTTTTCATCCAGAAGCAACCGGTCGAACTGTTTAGACAACCCAGCAATGCAAAGTGGTCATCCTCTGTGGCATCGCCAGGGAGCTTCACGACGGGTGCGGACTGCTGGAAAACACGGTTTCCCCGATCAAGGACAAATTGATTGTGAGTGACCATAAACGCGAACGCGATCGAGAAAGACGATTGATACGCGGACGCTGTATGCTGCATATATTCCCACCAGACGCGGCCGGCATCCGCCATCTTGCCTTGAAAGATCGACCGATTTGCTAGATGCGTCCTCCATTGCCAAAGCTGACGAACCTGGTCAGACGAAGTTGACGCATCGCAGTACGGATACCACACCCAGCAGTCGAAGCCGATAGACCAGTCTCTGATCACTTCACCGATCAAATATGCGCGAAACTCGCTTGGCTGACACTTAGAATTCTGTTTTCGCGCATTATTAAAAATGAACGCTTCTTCCTCGGCGATGCGAACTGCTCGTCCAATCGGAAGTTCGACAACTGCTCGCAATTTCAGCTCGCACAGTGAATCCAATGCTGCCTTGAGATCGGACGTGCCACTGGGAATCACCACACGCAAGATGCAGTTCAAACGCAGGAGCATCTTTGAGCTTTGTGACGCCGCACGCCTTGAGCGCCGCGAGCCACAAACGGAATCTGGCGATGGCAATCGCATACGGATTCACATCCACGCCATGAATTGAATTCAGAGCCCGCTGCACCAGGTCTCGAACCTTTGCCCCCGGTTCCCGCTTCTGCCAGCGATTCAGAATTCTCGGAAAAGCACCCAACAAAAAGTGACCGCTGCCACAAGCAGGGTCGATCATTTTGAAACGAGAGGGTGAGGCTCCTGCCGAACCGTCTACTGATTGCGGCTCAGCGGGAGCTTCGCCCTCCCGAACTGGCGTCAGTCCAAATTCATCCAGCGCTGGGTCGAGTGTCCGGTCGAGAATAAATTCCTCAACAAACTCCGGCGTCTGTAACAACGCATAGGTCTTGCGAGCTGCTTCGCTGAGGTCCTGATTCAGATCACCAAGGAATCGCGTGTCCCATGTGTGATCAGTGAAGTTATGCACCAGTTCACCGCTGTCGGAATCAATCTTCTGAAAGAACAGTAGCAACTCACCCGCCGCATCCGGCCCCAGCCAGTTGGGCAGTGCATTCATCGGATTGTGCGGACCAAACACATCTTTGCCTGCCGGCAGCTTTGCCAGTCCCGCAAAGATGTCCAGCAGATATTCACGGTCAGTCAGCTTGGCCCGTTCGGCATCCTGAAAGAACAGCGTGTGTTCATCGCGAGCTTGTTCGAGCCGTTTCCCCGGTCCCGCAATCCGAGGCGGATCAACCAGTTGATTGTCTTCCAGGAACCGGGTAAACACACAACTCAGCACCCACGCGGCGGCGACCTGCGTAATGAAGTCATCCAGCCATTCTTTGAAAGTCTGAGCAGTCCGCTCCGCATCCTTCGCCGACTGATACTCCGCGCGCAACCACTCCCCCACCTCCGGCACTTCGTCGGAAGCCGTACGTTCCAGCAAATCCGCTCCGAGCTTGCGAAGAACGGACTGGAGATCAGAGAGGAGCGTTTGTCGGTTGATCATCAGGTCTTTCGACTTCAACAAGTCGCCAGAAAGTTCGGGAAAAGTCGAGGGTCTTCAATCGTCGCTTCAATGTCCGGCTTGACTTATCACCAGATGCGTGTCACTGGATAGGCATCGAAAGCGGAATCTCCGCTGACAACGCCGATTCCTTCTACCATCGCCTGGCCGATCAGCATGCGGTCGAACGGATCGCGGTGATGAAACGGCAAGTTGGTAATCGCTGCGGTGTGTTTCGGCTGAATGGACAGGATCTCGAAGCCGTTGTCGTCAATAGCCTTCCTCATAAACTGCTCAAAAGGCATCGGCAGCGTGTACTTGCCAATGCTGATCTTGATCGCAATTTCCCAGTAGGCGACGGGGCTGATCAGCTTCTCGTTCGACGGCGATTCGATTTCATGTCGGGCGGTGGCGCTGAGTTTCGAGTCGCCTAGCACGAACCAGAGAAAAGAGTGCGTGTCCAGCAGTATCCTCATGGCATGTAGTCCTTGAAGTCTTCAAGGTGCGTGTCGTCGTCATCGACAATCGTCAGCGTGCCCTTACAGCTGCCGAAAACGGGTTGTTTTCTCCCGGTCGGAAGAATCCGGGCAATGGGACCATGCTCGTCCGTGATGATGACTTCGTCATCGGCTCCCAGCTTGGCGATGATGTCTTTCAGCTTTGCCTGTGCCTCATCGATATCAATGGTTGTCATCGCTGCTCTCCCAAGCGTGAGTATTCATAAGTTTACAAGTGTATCGTAGCGAAAATCCGTCAACTCGCACCGCTCTGTTGCTCATCCCGGTGTGAGGAACGATGCAGATTCTGAAGCCAACTTTCGGGAATGCGTGCTTTCTGTCCTGGACCGATCAATGGCACAGGCTTGCCGTCGATCATGGCCTGTGTGTCGCTTGGCAAGAGCAGCCATAGGCCGGGGATGCCGTCGTCGCGTCCAACCTTTTGTGAAAGTCGACTCAGCAAATCCATCTGGTCGTAACGAGCGAGCAGCCCCGGATAGACAACCAGCATTGTCTTTTCGGCCTTGAGCAATTTTTGTTCAACGGCAGGCATGACGCGACCGACAAGCATCATCAATTTGTCCCAGTCGCCGTGCCGGGGCTTGGTGTCGGTTTGCAGAACGAGGTCCCATTTAACCTTCGCTCCAGATGCCATTTCTTGCAGCGAATCGAGAAACAGTCCTTCAAAGTCGACAAGTTGCAACGGGAATCGCCGACACAGTTCATGACGAGCGCGGTCGTAATACTTCGGGTGTACCATCAGGGCCAGGAAAGGGCCTTCAGAAAGAGAACGCTGCAATCCCGCCATGCCCGTCATTGGCGGTGGTCGACCAGGGAAACTCGAAACCGACGGCTTTGAGCAGATCGTCAAGCTGCGGACGATCGGGAATCGTCATGGCCATTGGATAGCGACTACTGACGCATCGTTTGATTTCGCCGACAGTCAGTTCCCGGACGCCGTACAATCCTCCCAGCGACAACTTCAGTGCCCGCAGTGCATCCATGCCCCGAGGATACAGTTCATACATACTGGACCGAGCCGCGTGGTCGGAAGCTGCGGCGGCAAGTCGCAACAGTCGGTTATCACTTAACATGACGGAAACATGTTCCGTTTCCGCTCGAAGTGCTTCCAGAACACGGGGCGGAGGAACCAATGGGTCTTCACTCGCCAGCCGGTCCGCGCGTTTGCCCAATCGGATGGCGACGTCGATCATTGGCCGTGTTGTTGCCACGAAGATTTTTTGCTGGACTCGTCGCAGCACAAGTCGCGGTTCTGCCGAGCCTCGCTCCACTTCGACGACCGTCCGGGCCACCGCAATAGCTTGCCTCGAACGCAGGGGGTCTTCCTGGCTGGAACCTCGTGCTGCCAGCAGCATGTCAGGCAGTTCACCGATTTCGCAAACCCCGGCCGCTGCCTGAATCAGATCGACCAGGTCGGACCGCAGGCGCGTGATGGCCGGATCGCGTTGCCACCGGTCAATCGCGCGCTTCAGGGCACCATGCACAGCAACCGGCGTGACATCATGACGTGCCGCGACCTCGCTTTGCCCCGGCCAAAGTTGATCTGCATCAAAATTCAAAGCCAGCAGATCGGTCAGCAGAACTCTGTCATCGCTGCGATCGGTCGCAGCACCGGGAAGTACACGACGGACCAGCAAATCAATCGACAGCGAATGCGGGTCGGCAGCATCCTCTTCGTCGATCGCTGGTTTGTCGGATTCCAACAGAGCGACCGGCGGTGTTCCCAGTCGATCTCGCAAGTACCGCTGACAGTCCAGAAGTTCACGACATGTTTTCTTGCCGGCCCCGCGCAGTCGCCACAGAGTCGCAGGGGAAATTCGCAACAATCCAGCGACGTCACTCACGTTCGCTCTATCGAGCGCGTTGACCGCGCGGGTTCCCAATCGGAGTTCAATGACCGGCGTCTCAAATACGGCTGAATCCAAAGCTGCACGGTGCGTTGCCTCGTCGCCATGATCGCTGTGGTTAGCGTTGCAGCAGGTCGATATGAAGTCGGCCTTCTTTTCGCAACCGGTGCCCCAGCGTTTCGATGATCCGCTTTTCCTTCTCGGCGTAGACCGGCCGCATCAAAAATCCACGGTACTGACCGATCTCCATTGTCTCAACGAAGTCGACGATGCACGGATGACGCATCTCGTCTTTGCTGAGAACATCAGCCTCGTCAGCCACCCGATCGTTCTGGCCGGGATCGTTGGCGACCTTCAAAACATAATCCTGTCCGTCACGTTCAACCAGCAGCGCGACACTGCATCCGCCCTGACCAAGTCGGCGAACGACGGTGTAACCACCGGGAAGCAGGTCGCCGATTTGAGCTCGCGACGGATCATCGATGTAGTCATGTTCGGGTTCGGTGAGGTCGTTTTCGACTTCGTCCAGGATACCGAGAAAGTCGGCAGCGCCGCCCATTCGATTGGGCACGACGGGTTGCGTTGCGTACCGAATTAACTCTTGCAGCCATTCGCTGGCACCGTTCAGGACCGAGCTAATTTGCAGTCCTTTGGTTTCCCGCAGTTTCTCACTCAGTTCTACCGCGTTGGCCGCCGGTTTAACACCAGAAAAAATGTGATAAGCGATCGCGCCGAGCGAAAAAACATCCAGATGTTCGCCGGTATTGGCTTCGGTGAGTGCCTCAGGAGCCATGTAGGCGGTGGCTGCATCATCAACGAGTCGATCAACGTGCGATGTTGCGCTGACAGCTCGGGAAACACCGGTCGATGTCGTGCCCAGACGATAGCCGACTTGCCAGTTGAAGACTTTGATTTTCGACCGTTCCGCCAACTGACCCCTTTTTCAAACGTCACCAAGATACTTTGCGGGCAAAGTCCCCGATGAACGACCTTCTTCTCGTGAGCGTAACGTACGACTTCAGCAATCTGGGGGATCAGGTCCAGTTGAATCTCGACGCTCAGTTTGTCTTTTCGCTGAGTCAGATAGTGGTCCAGCCGCATGCTGAGCGGATCGTGCTCAAGCAGCAGGGCCGGGCCTAGTTCATGTTCGGTGAAATTGTAGGCACGCAGGATACCGGGATGTTCGAGGGTTTCCAGAATCTGAAATTCGCGTAACGCGGCTCGCTGGATTGTTGATCGGTCTTCCGGCGTCGCTTCCGTCCTGACGAGGTACAGTCGCACCCGACGTTTGGATTCTGCCATCTGTGAATGTGAGGCGATCCAGTCCTGATAGCCGGGGCCTTCATCGATCAGTTGGTCCAGTTTGTAATCGCTGAGCTTCCGCATCTGTTGCGACGGACGAATGCCCGCCTGATCCACTGCCTGGCCAATGACTTTGGACATCGGCGTGTCGTGTGTGCCTTTGGCATACGATTCGAGTCCCGAACACTCGCGACGCATGATCGCGGCCATGATACCTTTGCGTATTGGTTTATCACCGACTGCCTCGCGGTCACGCAAACAGACTCGATGCAGTGCGTTACCCTGCAACTCACATTTCAGGTCCGGTGCAGAACAGAAAACCAGAGCTTCGATGAACGGCAACTCACCTTTCTTTTTAAAGGCTTTCTGTTTCTGGAGCAATGGCCGCAGTTTCTTGGCTTTGAGGTTGGCCAGGATCAAAGGATTGTCGATCGTTGAGAACTTGCCGTCTGTTTCCCACGTCCATGTACCGGCATCACCGCACAATCGACCGGGACGGCTCTTGATCTCAATCAGGAAGAAGCCCTGTGGCGTAAACACGAGCAGGTCAACCTCATTGACGCTGCCGTCATCCGCGATAAATTCAAAGTTGGCCCAGGCTCGGTATGGGTCTCGCCCCGGAAACCCTTCGCGCACGAAGTCCAGCGCATCCCGTTCCCACGGGAATTTGGATTCCGAAGCAGTCGTCCAGTTTGTTGCCTTCGCCATCGTCGTCCGCGCACTCATTCAGCATCAGCGAACCGCCGATTGCTGCCAGTTGTTCCCCGTCGCTGTTGCCGACATTGAAAAATTCGATTGATCTCAGAACCTGTCCAAAAACAAATCCGTGGAGCCGCGCCCGTCAGGAAGCGGTGTATCGATACCGCTTCCTGACGGGCGCGGCTCCAAATCACGGACTTGTTTTTGGACGGGTCCTTATTTGGCTTTGCGTGGAACGGTAACAGGCTGTGCTGCCTCACGAAGAAACCGTTCAAGTTCACTTCGCAGGAACAGTCGGTATCCGTTTGCCGGGTTCCGCCGCACTGGAAGTTTGCCATCTTCCGCCCACGCACGCAGCGTGTTTTGGGAGACGCCAAGAATCTCGGCTGCTTCCGCCGTCTTCACGTATTCAGAAAGTTTTTCCATAGTTTTCTCCATCGAAGAAAAACGCCTCAGGAGCGATTTTGGCAGCAGCCTACCAAAGTCTGCAATGGTTTCGTAGCGGACGGTGGGTGATGTTCACAAAACCCCTAAATCCCGGAAGTCGAAAAGGCATTCGCGGGCGTGAATAGCAGTGGTGATTCGGGTGTGACATCGCGAATGTTCGGTACGTTCCTCAGTTGGCTGAATGATCACACGTCCGATGTCTTCGTGGTTTGCACGGCGAACGATGTCTCGAAGCTGCCGCCGGAGTTCGGTCGCAGCGAACGCTTTTATAGGATCACTACTCGGGAACTGGCCACACTGCTGGCCGCCTTGATGTACTGGCGTGATGAGATCACGCAGAGCGGCAACCAGTCCGCTAGTCCCTATTTCAACTCAATTGAAATGCCGGATATCAAGCCATTGACGGCTGACGAAATCGAACGACTGTCCGCAAAACTACGATCACTTCCTGTCACAGAGTAGCGACAGCAATTCGCAACACACAAACACGTTTCATTTACGCGAAAGGAAAACACATCATGCCCCTAAAGCTCAACGTCGGCTTGTCGAAAAGGATCGGCCTGCCCGACTACCGCTCACTCGGAGCCAGCACGAATCTCGAACTCGAATTGGATTCCGCAGCCATCAGTGATCCAGAACGGCTGCGCCAACACGTGCGATATCTCTTCGGACTCGCGAGGGCGTCCGTCGAAGAGGAGTTGAACCAGCAACAAGCGGTGCCGCCGAATGCCGGAAGCAACGGCAACGGCCACGGTCGCGATTCGTATTTCAATGGAAATGACAACGGTCATTCCGCTTCCAATGGCAACAACAGTTCGCGACGCTCAAACGGACGCACGGCAACGCAATCGCAAGTTCGCGCCATCAGAGCGATTGCCAGCCGTCAACGGTTGGACCTGGCACCGAAGCTGGAACAATTCGGCGTTCGTGCCGTCGAGTATCTTGGAATTCAACAGGCATCGCAGTTGATCGATGACTTGAAGGCCCAACCAGCGGGCGTGGGAGGAAGCCGATGATCGCGCCTGCCGCGAATGCGAAATCCGAAATCCATTCACCGACCAAGCGCGACTACATTAGTTGGTCGGCGATCAGCACGTATCAACAATGCCCCTTGCGGTACTTCTTCCGGTACATCGAAGGACTGGAAGAAAAGTTTACCTCTGCGAGCCTGGCTCTCGGCGGTGCGATCCACAGCGCTGCCGAATTTCATTTCACAGAGCTGATGATCGGCAATGAAGCTCCGGGCCAGGACACGCTGCTGAGTGTGTTCTGGGATGAGTGGAACAGCCGCAGTGAGGCCGCAGCGATTCAGTTCGGCAAGGCCGAGGATCTCGATTCGATCGCCAAGACTGCCGACCGTGTGATAGAAGCATTTCGCGCCAGCGACTTCGCTCGGCCTGAAGGCAGAATCATCGGCATCGAAGAGGAACTGCGCCATGACTTGATCCCCGGACTGCCGGACATTCTTGGCCGGATCGATCTGATCGTCGAGACCGACGAGTCGCTTAAGATCGTTGATCTCATGACCGCGAGATCACGCTGGACAACGGATCAAGCCGAGCGTTCCGGCGAACAACTGCTGTTGTACGTGGCACTGGCCAGGGATCTTGCACCGAGGAAGCCAATCCAGTTGGAATTTGCTGTTGTGACCAAGGCAGCAAACCCAACCGTCGAATGCTTCCCGGTGGCGTTCAGCCAGGTCCGGATCGACCGTACCAAAAAGGTCATGGAACGAGTCTGGGCCTCCATCGAAGCCGGGAATTTCTTTCCCGCGCCGTCGCCAATGAGTTGCCCGTCGTGCCCGTTCAGAAATGAGTGCGACGCCTGGCAGGGCTGACGACAGGCACATCACATCTATCTTCTCACTCAACCAGAAAAAGGACACCACATGGGATCATTTTTGGCCATTGCAGTCATCGCTGGCATCGCAATTGGGGCGTACAAAACCGGCAAGGTGACCGGTTCTCACGGCGGTTTCCGGGCAGGTTTGCGTCGCGGACGCAACTCGAACAAGTAGCGGATCGTTTGCCAACGCTCGCTCAGCGCGGCTGACTTCAGGTGTTGGGGCGGGCTGTGAAGCCTGCCCCAACACCCATTTTGTTTATACTTCACACGGTGCAGACTGAGGTACTTTCAAAGTCAACGTTTTCGATGTCCATTCTCCCCCTGGTAAGTGGGAGAAGGTGGCCGACAGGCCGGATGAGGGGGCTGACCTGGAGTTAATATTCTGAACCAGAAATCAGTTGATTCGTCCCCCTCACCCTAGCCCTCTCCCCCCGTGGAAAACGTGTCAAGATGGAAAATTAATTGCGGGGGAGAGGGGACAATCGCAAGAAAATCCACAGCCTCATTTTTGACCGCGTGAAGTATAGCCATCAGCGACCTCGGAACAGGTGCCGAAGACAGCGGGACACGACTTCACTGCCGGTCATCACACCGCCGTGACGCCGCTGGCGATGCTGGAAGGCAGGCAGCAGGCGATCTTTGATGAACGCGATCGCAAGCTCGAAGAAGCTCGAGAACTCCGAGCCAAAACTCGTGCTACCAAATCTTCCGGAAAGTCCAAAGATTCC
>Ga0154020_10004517_pt1 | contig 16566 bp, 5 predicted proteins | sample Klosneuvirus_201_FD_109709 | JGI IMG/M metagenome (GOLD analysis project Ga0154020, IMG submission 109709) | Active sludge microbial communities from wastewater, Klosterneuburg, Austria - Klosneuvirus_20160825_MG | ecosystem: Engineered > WWTP > Aerobic digester > Activated sludge | place...
CCAACCCCAACCCCATTGTTGTCTAAAATGTTAACAGCATTAAGATAAAAACTGAATAATCAATTTTTCATCTTATACCACTAAATATAAACTTTCCTTAATAAATATTTTATTAAGAAAGTAGACTAAACCAAATAAATTAAAATGAAATTAACTCATATTGCTTAATAGAGCGAGCTCTATGGGTGATGAGTTGGGTTTTCTGATATTAAGTTCCCGATCAGAAGGCAGATTGTATCAATCCAATCCTGATCCCCAACCCCTAGAAGATGATTTTTTCCAGTTAATAATTTCAATAGGCACTTTAGGAAATTTTAACTGTTTTCCCAATTTCAGCATTTCTCTCAATTTCCTACTAATTATATGTTTTTAAAAACTAGGTGTACTCCTCCATTAAATTTCTCATCTCTTCTTAAGGTTTTTCATTGCAATCAGGGCATAGAAATGTAAATTGAGGTCAAATATAGAGAGTCTCACCACATAATTCTTTTTCAGACCCTAAAACCCCATTAATTAGAAAGAATTTATGAATCGTCCTGTGTGCGACGCCATTGTCTAATAAAATCATCAATTGCAGTCTTTATTAACACCAAAGACATATTTTTAAAATTCTTGTTTCTGTAACTATACATAATATCCAATATCTTTCAATTCCTATTACTTATCTGATTCCATTGAGTTTTTTAATATAAAAAAGTAATATTTATTTTCTAGCGAAATTTTATGGTTCATAAAAAATTGAAAACTAGCAAGTTTATTTCAAATTTCAAGTTCATAAAGTTCTCCTTCCTGAAGAAACAAATTTCTTCACATTTTTAACCAGATAACTGTTTCTAAACTTTTTTCCCCCAATTTTTCATGATATCTATTCTCTCTTTCTCAATTTACTTAATAGAGAGGTCAAATTTTTGATCGAGTTTTTGAATGGGTTCTTAATTACTCTATTCCGTATTAATACTTTATTTATCTTAAATCATTAATTTTGAGAAATCGTGGGGAATGACTGTTGTCAAAAAGAATTATTTTCAAGGAATGAAAAAGTATTATCTATCATATATATCTTCCTATAATATTTAAAATATTTCATTATGGAGTCATTTCTCATTCTTTCTTAGTAAAGAAGGTTTAAAGCGAGAAAGCGATCCGATCCTAAAAGAATCAGGGAAAACTTGTAAGCATTACTTGTAGAACATATATTGGAAATGGCCTCATCTAATTAATAGATTTTTTAAAAACGAAAAGAATTTAGCTTCAATTAATCTATAAGATTGCAGCAATATGCTTCTGTTAAATGAAACTCATAATATTATTGCTAATTTTAGGATTCGAGCTAAAGCCTATTGTAAAATACAGTTCTCAATCATTTAAAAAAAAAGTCCTAAATAATAATTTTCGCCTTTATAATTTCGGAATTCCTCCTTAAAAGAACTAAAAATCTAACCTGATAAAAGCATGCTGGCACTTTTAAATTCATCATATTCAAAAAACACACTAGACAAAAAATTCTTAGCTACCCCCTCATAAATACTCTAGTTATCTAATTGTTCCTTTGTATGAAGATAAGGTTCGCAAAAAAAAATGAAAATATCTTAATTTTAAAGGAGGAAACTTTATAGAAAAATGCAAATCTAAGACATTAATAAAAAACACCACCCATAACAAAAATTAAAAATTTTTTAGCATGAAAATTTTAAGGCATTCGTCAACTTGAGGAGCTAAAATAACTGCGCAATAAAGTAAAAAACCTCGCTACTCTCTTGAGTGCATTCCTTTGCACAATTTAATTTTCATGCTATTCATAGCACTCTATCTCAATTTTTAGGCATTACAAACGATTACGAGTTTTAAGGGACCTAAACCTAACTCTTAGGTAAAGGAGCAATGTTAAAAATTCTAAATTACTCTATTTTCTCTTTTCCCATCTATTAGACTCAGCTGAAGACCAAAACTATTTTATTTCTATCTTTCTATCAATGTTTTTTCTTCCCTTTTCATTTTTTATTCTGTACCCCTATCTGTTGTTTTTTGGAATTCTCAGTATAATTTTCCTGTCATTTTGGAAAAGAGGCTTAGTGGTTCGTTAAAGCTATCTAAAATGGTTATTTAGGGAGAGAATCTCACAGTTAACTTAGATGCGACGAAATTTAGACAAAGATCATCCTTATTAGTTAATAATATCGAGGTTCAAAGTTTCATGAAAAACCTGCATAATTAATTTATACATAAAAAGTCTCTAAGAAAATTAAAAACATATTTTTTGATTATTTTCACTAAATTTTCAACCCTATAAGGCAATTTAGAAAAGTAAATCTGAGAATAGATAATAACCCAAATTATTCTCAAGATAAATTGTGAATCACTAAAACAGTCCAAGACCATGTCAACACTCATCTAAGCAACTTTTCCAAAGTGACCGAAAATCATCATCAAAAACTATTAAGAGTAATGAATGAAGCTATTAGGTCTATCTAGTTGTTTTGCTTATTCTGAGACAGTCAATTTATTACCATAAATTCTAGATTCTATATTTAAATTTTAAACGCTCCTAAAATTCTTTTCAGCCTTAAAATATGAGGCTCTTTGAAGTATTTTTGCCGAATTTCCGTTTAATAATCCATTTTATTGATTATTATCTTAAATTAATGAATATATATGGGAATTCTATAAAAATGGCTTTAATTTTTAAGACTTTATATCTCTTGCTATTCATTTTATTTTCCACCTTTTTTAAAATATTTTCTTAAATCTATTATTCTATTAACTATTTAACTAGAAGTGATATTTACAAGTAATTTTGAATGAATAAAACTAAATTTGGAACATTTTCGGATATTATCCATAGCGAATAACATATACTAATTATTTTTAAGTATTTTAGACTAAACTATTGTACTCTTTGTATTACATCACGTTATTTCTAAATACCAAACCTACTACATGATATTACTATCTAAATTATTTTCATCGATATATCACTTTTGCCTAAACCCTGAATTTTCTTCCTTTAAAAGGAATTAATTACGCGAAATTTTAAAAATCAACGAATATTAAATTCAAAATTTTACAAATTGTAAAAAACAATAAATTTTAGCACTTTAAAGGTTTCTTAAAATTTCACTTTCTCTCTTATTCGGATTAAATCTTCATGGATTATAGAAAGACAAACTTTCCTGAGTTCCATAAATCAATTGAATGTATTCACTCTCTTCCTAATAGCAATATAGCATTTTAATTACAATAACTGAAATTCGCAAAATGAAGAATCGCTTTTTAGATAATATTTTGTTAATTATTTAGGAGTAGTCAACTATTTTAGAGATGAGATTTAAAGTTTCAGCTTTCATTTTTAAGAACATTTAAGAACAAAACAAAGACCTCGCATTATAGAGATTGTCGATAAAGTAAAACAATTCAATTTCAGAAAAATACAAAAGGATTGATTCTGACAGTATTTTATATTTAGTTTTAGTTAGATATCTCCTAATAAGAGAGGAATGAGATTAAAGTTTTTCTAAAGGTCAGGTTACTTGTATTAGAAATTGGATAGAATTTTATTAAACATGTAGAAAAACAAATAGATTAAGATCCAGCTCTTAAGAACATCGTAAAAATGAAGTCAGATGATTGAATTTTGTTCAATTTCCTATCAAACTAATACATCTGATAATATAATAGATATATTTTCAACCGGAACTCTAACAAAAACGTTTTTTTCGTCTTTAGTTTTAGAAGAAGAATAAAATTTAAAGTTGGCTTCACTCTTGTTAATTGAGCATCAAATTTACCAACACTCTCAAACTCTTTCTCTTATCTGAAATTAATTGAAATTGAAAGCGAGAGAAATATAAACAGGGATATTGATTGACTTTATAGAAAAGAAGAGGACATGGGACATTACCCAGTATAATTTATAATTGAATTGAAACATTTAGAAACATCAAGAATAATTTTTTTTTTATGGTGATTTAAATTGGATAAAGGTTAGAAGAACCTTAAAAGTTTGTTACATTTCAGTTAAAAATAGTTTTAATTTCATGCAACTTATTATTCTTTCACTATGAGTATTTATTTTTTCATCATGAGTTGATTGAGAGAGAAAATAGAGGAGTATTGCAACTTAGCGAGTAGTATTTTACATCAGGTATAAGAAAGTGTTTCACAGGAGTAAAAATTTCTAAAGAGCATATACAAAAAGGCTCTACTAAGTCACCAATATCCATCATGAAAGTAGGATAAATTTCCTTTTCGGCAAAATAAGAAATCCTTCTTTCTATATCGCCTTTATGTTTATAATATAAATTACAGATTATTTAAGATATAAAAATAAATTATCCATTATAAATAAAATCCTATATTTGGTGCCTATTTATTGAAGTGGAAATAAAGCTGTTTTCAATTTTTTAAAACCAGCAGATCGAAATAAGATAGAAAATTATATTTTAAAAAATTTCAAAAAATGGTTTAGCTTTGTTATTTTTTGTGCTTTATTTCAATAAAAATTATTAAATCTTTTTTTTAAAAATAAGACCAAATCAATGTAAAAAAGCAGAAAGAATTTCGATAAACTATGGAAAATTATTCATTTGACGCTTTAACTGAACAAACTTTTGTATTTTTCAAGTAACTAATCTCCTCTACCTGACAATTGACCAATATTAGCAAGAATTCCTTCTGTTACTAAATTAGTTAGATCCTAAGCACCTTAAGGTGAATTTATGTCAAGAGGACAGCATTTTCCAGAAGTGAACTAAGCGATTTCTAAAAAGTTTGGTTAGCAACCGTCTCCAATATGAAAAGCATGAACAGGGATTTAGAGATCCTTAAGTTTAGCCATCTCGGTTTTATAATGAACTGCTGGTCCAAATTAACTGGAGGCCCAAACAGCCTATCCACCATAGCTATTTCTATAACTGGAAATTTGATCTGGAGACTTAGCAGGAGCGTCACCTATTAAAATAACCTGAGAAATTTCTTCTTTTGCGTGCATTTGAAGAGCATGCCAAAGTCCGATTTCAATCGCCTACTAATAGTCTCCTCCTCCCTGAGCGTTAACGGTGTTCATAAAACTATAGAGACTCTCGGGTTTAGTTTCCCAGCCTGAATGGCCTAGTACTCCAGTTAAACCACAGTCATAATCACGGTAAACAGCAAACTGAATTTTAAAACAACTCGTGTCGATTTAGCTGTCTTCCAACACTTTAATTGCTCTTTCAAACATGACTCCAACGGTATTTTAAGCTTTTTGAAGGAGTCCTCCCATAGATCCAGTCCCATCCATTAAAACTAAGGTTTTGGAAATTTACATCGGAGAATCAAGTCCTCTTCCTTTATTCACTTTTTATAGGTACTCTTAAATTCCTGGAAGATTGACACTGTAAAGGTCTTTTAAAAATAAAAGAAATAATTCATTTTCCTTTTTGACTACTACATTGAATTCTTTATCAGCTTCATATCTATTCTCAAAAGTCTTATTCCTCTTTTTATTAAATATTTCCTATGACTATTTCACTGTTATTTTACGATAGTCATAGTCAGCTGGTAATATTCCAAACATCTCTAATTAAGTATTTTCAATAATCATACTGGTTGAACCTTATTGACCTTGTCTAGCTGTACGACCTCGAATCTGAACTTCCTAGGCCAATTCTGAAGGTAAAAAAGTCATTATGACATGCACTCCCCCGTTATTTATAACAAGTTCATCTCGTGAAATAAAATCGGTGCCTCTTCCAAAGCATTTTGTCAATAGAGTAATCTTTCCTGAAATAGTTGAATATTATATGATTTGGTCTTATTCAACAGCATTAGTTTCCTAGGTGAGAATCTGAGTTTTAGATTAGAGCAATTTATACGTCTCCGATTCATAAAATTCTCTCAAAATTTCTATATACTCAAAAAAGACAAGAACACACCTTTTAACATCAGTTATCCCGCCCACCAATCTAGATTCAATTTCAGCTTAAATCGAATTAAAGTAATCTTCTTTCGCCTCTACCTTGATGTTTTAATCGGGATGCAAATTATTCTTTCCGAAAACAGAAGGAACATATGTGAAGATATTTATTTTAAAATGATTTTGAACAATATCTAATTCTGGAGCACTGAGAGTTTTCAATGTCCCAGAGACTCCAAAAATATTATCAAATCCTTTTGGTATATCAGCATATGAGATGTTCCCACAGTTTACATTAATAGACATATTTTCTTTTAAGCTCTTCAACGAAATTTATCCATCCTTAAATTCTTAAAGATTAGCGAATAGTGTTTAGTAACCGTAGACTATATTGAAATCCACTTAGTCTCCACTCAAGTATCCTATTTTATCATCAATTATAAAATAACTTTGGGATTCATAATCCTTAAGATCCTAAATCATATTTTTAGCTGCTTCCTATATCAAAAATTCCCACCCTTTATACCGCTCACAACAATTTTTAAATTGATCTGTTGAAACTAAATCTTAGAAATATTAGATAGTATCTTTATTATCCCAAATATAATTTATAAGAGTGTCGATAGTAGGATCTTATAAGCTTGCGGAGGGTCTATAAAGTTTGCCATAAAAGTTTTCGCTGAAAAATACATCAACTTCATCAATCAGAAGTACTTAGAGATCAACTTTTTATTTTTTTCCATCCTCTTCGAAGCTCTTAACATCTTCAGTTTTTTAACCTATAATAACATCAAGAGTCAAATCTCTGATAACACCTTTAGAGTTGATCATTCTCTAACAAAGTTGATTGAAGGTACCATAATGAATTTTATCAATGAGGCCAAGCTGTTCGAAGAGAAACTGGAAACTTTCGTAATCTCTTTTACTTAGATATTCACTATAGCATGCACAGCTAACCTCGTGACCTTGTAGAGCTAAGAAAGCACTGGTTACAGCTAAAGTCACAGACTTGCCCTCTCCAGTACCAATTTGAACCAAATTATTAACTAGTTAGCATTTATCTTGGAAATTCAAAATGCGGAAAATAGAAACTACCTGGGCTGGGTGAGGAGTTACAAGAAATTTATCTTAATGACTGTGACTACTTTACTAGGCCTAGAAATATATTTCTAGATGCTTATAAGTCCAAAGGGCAAAAATATTTGCTAAAAGAATAGGGGGGTCGTTCCGAGCATCAGGATGGACCTTTATTTTAGAAACTAAAAGGTTTGTTTGTTCATTTTTATCTATTTTGAGTTAAAAGAGTGCTGCATTATCGATTAATTTCTGATATTCCTACCAAAATTTTTCCCAATAGCTCTTTAATTTACTTTTGTCTAATTAATCGCCCTACAAATTCTATAAAACATAATCTATTCCATGAATTCCTGTTCTCTGATTAAAGTCAAAAATATTATATCCTTCGAAACATTTGTGTTCAGATATAATCATTTATCCAATCGGCTACTTTTCTAGTTCTTGGCTTAATTTCAAAAACTATGTATTTTTTTTCTCTTTGATATCTTTCAGTGCTGCATCCATCTTTTAATGAACTGAGTCTTTTGCTACTATTATTTTATCATTAATAGTCTTCAATCCAATCAAAACATGAGCCATTTCCTCACATTACTCTGAGCGCTCCAACTATTTTAATTTTTCTTCTACTTTTGTATCCAATTAAGCTTTAACCTAATCTATCGATTCAGTTACTTCGGTTTATTGTTCTTTTTATATACAATTAATATTTTCTATGATTGAAGCCAGATTATTGAAAGATTCGTTGAATCTATCACAGATTTCTTCACTTTTAAGATCGTCAATCAATGTTTGTTATGCTATCTATTTAACTTCCTATACTTTCTCCATGAAAATGTTAACACTTTCTGGGTAAAGCGATTTAAATTGTAAGGGAACCATATCCCTAATAGGCTCAAGTACTCTAGAACTATCAAGAATTTTTAGATTTTTATTGACGCTTTTATAAAATTCATTTCTGGTTTTCTCAAATTTAGTTTTCTAGTTCATTAAGGAAAATTATTCCTTATCGAACATATTCCTCACCTATAGTATCTTTTCCTTTGTTTATATTGAATACTTTTTAATTTCAAAATCTTAAGCTATAATCTAGAAGGTCTAAACTTAAATATCCTCTTTATATGGCGAAGATCCGCCATGATCATCAAGAATATTGTAGAGTTCTTTTAAGAAAAGTTCGGAGGTTTTAAAGTAATTGAAAAGTGATTTCAATTTTAACATGTGCTCAGCTTTCAAGTCTGAAAATATTAGATTAAATTCATCTGTGACTTAGATAATTTCTCTTTCTATTTATTTGAAAGAATTTTTTATTGATGAGTCAAAAGAGGGATAATAAACGGTTATCTACTTACCATAACTTTCATTTAGACGAAAACTTATTAAAGCTAACAAATTATCATGGTGTTTTCTATAATCTTTGATTTAAACTTCAAAATTTGTCGTCATCATGCTTGTAGAGCTGTGACGATCAAAATCATCATCAAAAGAGTCACTATCGTCTTCAATTTCTAACTAGTAGGTGAAATGATTGATTAGAGTTTTCAAAATTTGTTGTATTTGCTTTTCTAACTTACTTGCAAACTTAATTGATCTTTCAATCTACAATTTAAAGTGACCATTGCATGTTTGTTTTACTCTATTAATTGATTCTAGTATTTCCAATAATTGTTAAATGTCATCTTTAATTAGGCAATCATCTGCGTTTCTTTCTAGTTCACTTATATAATTAAATATTATTCTCTTAATTTTGTGATTTATTCTATAAATGTCGCTCTTCTCTTTGTTTTGATTATAAAGAACATCAAGTTCACTCCAATTCTTTGTTGACTGTATGTCCTAAAGCCGGTGATCTATTAATTTAGATTTGTCTTGAATAAGATTCTTTACATTCTAGCTCTAGTGGATTATAACTTATGCTATATCTTCATTAAGATAGTCTGTCAAAAATCTTATTATTCTGCTAAATTCTTCGAGACGGTTTAGATTTTCTGTTTCACTCGGCATACTAGCCCGAAACTTAAATTTTAAAGTTTCATTTATTTCACTTATCTAGGTTTCATAGTTCTTAGCATTTTCTAATTATTTTAAATAGTCTTTCGGGGATTTCTTCCTCAAATTATCAACAGTTAGCTCCATTGTATTATAGAATTCTTTTAAATTATTAATCTCCTGCTCTTTCTTAATATTTAAATCTTCAAAATTCTTAAAATCATATTTTGGAGCGATTTCAGGTAGACGAGTCCTAATGTAATCATATTTCTACCATTGCTCGTCAAAATTTTTTATATTAAAATTCGATATATCTTAAGTAATCTTGATGTAGAAATTGTTCAATTTCTATGAAATAATTTTGTCAAACAATGAATTTTTTTCTATTGGATCCATATTAGAAGGGATATACTATTATATATATGAGCATGCCTAATCGAAATATTTTTATTGTTCTGATAGAGTGTCTATTTAATTGGACAATTCTTCTTAATTTAAACTATAGAACTACAATCTATTATAAATATCTTCGATCAGCTGAACAATTTATTATATCATGACAACTATATTTGTCTATAAGCTTTTTAGCTTTCTAGTTGACTCGAGAGCGTCTTTAGATTATTTGAGATTTTCTATTTCAGTCGAAAGTAATTAAAAATTTTAATCGCTGAGCGCTTTCTAGGTGTCAACCATGATATTTTCAGCAATATTTTGAAATTATTTATTAAGCTATTCAATTTTTGCGAAAATTTGTTCGGACATACAATTTTATGAACCAACTAGTGCAAAAACTTAGAGAAAATTGAACAAGCTTTTCCTTTTTTCAACATTGTTATCATTTATTGTGTTATTAATTTCAGTAACTATCCAAGGGTATCTTGTTTGAACACTATCATGTAATTATTCAAGATACGTTTAGCTTTGCAGATCCTGGTTATAAAGTTTATAAACTGAGTCCAGAGTTTTTTATAATATCTCAGATTTTTCAATTAAGTCTTTGAAAAATCTTGAATATGAGAAGATTTCATCTTGATCAACTACTTTTAACTCCATCATTTATTTTATCGTATCTTCTGTTTTTTCCCAATCTTATTTACCTTCCTATTTAATGTAATTTTCTATTTTCATCTGAGTCAAGTTTAATTTTAGTTCTCCGAAAAATTTGAAATTTTTTAGAGTCTTACAAAAGTTCATCTTCTCTGCTCCTTGGAAAATATCAAACTTTTTCTCTGATATACTACTCTAAATGAAAAATTGTAGATCTTATATCTTTTGATTCAGAGATTTTACTTCATTATCCACCTCTTCAACTAAATCTTCATATAAATCTTTTAGAATCCTCATATCATTCAGTTCCTATAATTGGGGTTGGTACTGAAGAATTTCTATAGCATTATCATAATTTAAATCACTTAAATTAATTTGGCTAGCAATAAAGACGAATCTTTCTTATATAAGAGCTTTGCAATTCATATTTACTTTTGAAAATTCCCCTTTCCTGAATTCTTCAATCCATTCTGATGATTTTAGTTTTAAAAGTCCTTCGTGTAAAATTTTGAAATTTACTTAGGTGTCCTCCTTTACATTTGATAAAATTTGAGTGACATCTCTTTTAACTTCTCCAATTAAGCGGCAAATTTTTTCCAATAAAAAGAAATTTTATTGCTCGACGAATTAATTATTTGGCATCATTTGTTTTATAAGATCCATCTACTTATAAAATTTCTAGATCGAAGAAAAAATATATTTATCATCCTGATTTTATATAGAACTTTTAGACTACTAAGAATTCAACTACTTTTAAGTATCAATTTGAGAGTTTCCCTAAAGAGTTTAATCACAATCTTTAATCAAGAGCTAATCATCCTTGATGCTCTCACCTAAAATATTATCTATCTTTAGTTCGAATTCCTCTATTTTTTAAATTAGTGTGTTTTCTATATCTGTTCGAATCACATTTATGGGGCTAATATCTATGATATCTTTATTGTCAAATTTAAGTTTTGAAGTAAATTCTTCTAGGTCTTTGAAAAACTTCTCTACTTCAACCTTGTCACTAAGTGAAAAATAATCTTAATTCAAATTTGGCTCAATTTCCTTTCTTTATTTTGTAAAAAACTACAGCAAATTCTAATTAATATGGATTATATCTTTTTTCAATCTTTCTCCATTAATTAGTTCTTTGAAAATTTCTTTAGAATTGTAGAGTAAATCAAGTTTTTGGTCTAAATCACTGAATTGTTTAAGCTCAATACATTTAAATATTTCATTTTAAATTTTCTAAATCTATTCTTGGAGTAGATTTATAATTTCCTCAGTAGATTTTTTACTTTTTTCTGATACTCTATCTAATAAATTGTTGAATTCGTCCCTTTTTTCCTTAATTTTTTTTTCAATATGAAAATTTACTTTTATAATGTTTTCAATCTTTTGAATCAACGTTTTTTTGACTGGAATTTACCTTATTCCTTCACTTTTAATATATGACACGGTTTCCATCAAACTAGATATCATATTCTGCTAAATAGCTTCCAAATCTACACATTTCTTGCAACTTAGATGTTCACTTATCAGTTAAGATGCCTCACTAAAATATAGTATACCCTCAAAATACTCTTCTAAATGTTCATTCATAATTTCTGAATCTTTTAGATTAAGGCATATATTTCTTGTATATTTTTGAAACTTTTCACTGAAGAGAAAAACTATATTTTCTAATAATTGGCTATATTCTTTTTTAATATTCTATTCCATCTCTAATAGTTCTGACAGAAATCTTAATCTGGACAATAAATATGAAGCTAGGTCGAAATTTCTTCTTTTGATAGCCTTATCAATTCGATTTTAAAATAATGATAATTGGTCTTTAAGTATCATTTAAGATTGGTAGTTAATGAAAAAACTGAACTAATCCTTGGGATTCAAAATATTTAGATTTTTTTTTTTAATCGCAGCTGAAATAATTTTTTGGCTTGACTTCTTATCTTACGGATTAGATATTAAAGGGTCAATAAATACCGGATTTTCCTAAACCCTACTTTTCATCTCATTAAAAAATGTTGTAAATGCTACATCTTTTTCCTAATCCTCTGTCAATCGGTCTATTACATCAATTACAGAGGCCTATAATTCATCTTCTGTTTCTGTAGAAGGAAATCTGGTAAACCAGAAATGCAATTTTTCAATTGATTCGCTTGGATTGGTAAATAGACAGATTAAATTTTTAGCTAATTACTTCAATTCAGACCATCTATTGTTTTTCATCTAATAATTAATTAGAACGACCGGAAAAACTTTTTAACAACCTCTCAGGGCATTTATCATGCCTATTCCATTAGATATGTCAATCTAAGGTCCATTAGTATCGTTAAGTCCAGGAGTATCTACCAAAAATATTTCAGTTATTCCAGGCATACCAGTAACTTTAATAGGAATAGCATATATAAATCTGGTCTCTGATTTTGAAAAAGGACTTGTCTTAACCATTCTAATTAATTCTGGATTATTTTTATTTTCCTTTGCCTAAAAGTGATTGAGGAATTTTGATCCTACAGGAATTTGAATTTTTTCTATCTTGCTTTCGGCTAGAAAATGGATTGTGGTTGATTTACCTGCACCTGTGCCACCTAGCAATACCAACACAGTTTGATTTTTTATGAGATCTCCGGATGCATAAGTTTCTTTTATGCATTTTTTCAGTTAATCTATATCCAAAATTTCTATTGATTTAATTATTTTCTTCAGCTCTTCTAAAACTTTTACAAAATTTTTTTGTTAAATGAAAATTGCTGTTTTATTCAAGGATTCATTAACGACTTTAAAATCTGGTAAATCCTAATGACGAGCCTACTAGCTAGCTAACTACAGAAATTACGAAATTCTTTGCATGATTTCATCTTCATTTTATTCTGATATTTAATAAATTCCCAATAAATGAGCTGAATCAACTATAATCGATTTCAAATAATATTCAATGCTTTTTGGAATCTGTATAATATTATCACTGATATCTTTTATCTATTCTGGTGAAAAGCTTTATTTAGTTATGCTTTACGATGATTCAAAATCACAAGTTTCCGTTTTTAGCTACTCCTATGACATTTTAATTTAATCTTATTCTTTTTTTCTTAAATATTTTTAAATTAAAAATTATTGTATTTTAAATAATGAAATAGAGTTTAAATAGAAATACAAACTAGAAAATATAATAATATAGAAAATAAAATTTCTACTAAATTCAAATTAAATCTTATAAACATTTGTGGTAATAATAAATTGGGGAAAAATTGAAGAAAATAAAGCAAAAATAAAATAAACTTGATTTAATGGATAAGGACCCGTTATCTCAAATTCCTCCATTTTAAATTTATAATTTTTATTATATTTTTAATTCAGTCTAAATATTCATGAATATAGTAATATTTTTTGTTGATATCTTACAAAAAATATCATATTATTTCCAAGTTAATTCTTGATTACTATCAATAAACTATATATCTGAACTCAAATAATCCCCAGCAAGTAAAAAATAAATTTTTAAACTAGCTAGTTGTCAATTAACTCCTTATCACCGCATTGTTTGGAATTTTTAAAGTTTTTGATTAGGAACCTCTAATTTATATATTAAAATTATTTGCTTGTTAAATGTTATTTATTATTTAAATTAATGGGTGGGTTTATTAGGTTTTTTCAAAATTCGAATATCAAAGGATATCATTTTTATTTTATCTCTATCATACAGTTGCTTAATTTGAAATTTCAAATCTCAATAAAATTCATAATTAATTACATAAACTTTTTGAGGGTTAAAAAAGGAAAAATAATGTTTACTGAAGATGATCTAAATTTTTCAAAAGTAAGAAGTTATAATTGGAATTTCGGATAGCGACAGTTAGCATAATGATGTAAAAGTTAGAATAAAGATATTTGATAGAGCTAGTAAAGAAAAAGTTCTTTAAATAGTAAAGAAAAAATTTTGTAAGTTTGTAGAATTGTAGGTAAAACTAATAAATTGAAAATGGATAGTAGAGGCGAAAGAATCTGATGAAAATGAATATAAAAATCAAATTTTTTTAAGATTTGTATATTGATAGTAAAATAATTTCATGAACAAGTTGAATTAATAATAAATTTTCAGATAATTAATAATTTGATCTATGAGTTTTTCAATCATTTATATCATGAGGATTATATCCTTCGAAATATTTGTGTTCAGATATAATCATTTATCCCATTGGATAGTTAGATAATACTTGACTTAACTTTAGGAACTAAGAATTTTTTTACTCTTTAATATCTTTCAGTATTGCATCCATCTTTTATTGAAGAAAGTCCTTTTCTACTATTTTTAAATCTATAATTGTCTTCAAAGCTATCAAAATGCGAGCAATGTCCTCGCTTTTGCCACAGATCTCCAACTATTTAATTTTTTCCTCTACTTTTGTACTCAAATAAGCTTAAACCTCATCTATGGAATAGGAGAATTCTGGCAAGTTTTCTTTATTTATATAATAATTATATTCTAAGAGTGAATTTAGATGATTGAAAATTTCTTTGAATCTATCGCAGATTTCTTCATTTTAATTTCCTAACTCAATATTTGTTATGCAATTTGTTTAACTTCCTAAGCACATAAATAAGCAATTTATTCCACTTATTGACAGTAGTCCTTTTTAACATGCTCTTCCATCTCAAATATTTCTGTAAGTATTCTTATTCTTGATAATAAATATAAAGAGAGATCGAAATTTCTTCTCTTGATAGCCATATCGATTCGTTTATAAAATAATGAAAGCTGATCCTAAAATTTAGTACATTAAATGATATTAAAATTTAGTTTGAATTCGTCTTTTGGATTCAAAATACTTTTACCTTTTCTTTTTAAAATCCTAGTTATAATTTTTTGTATTTACTTCTCATCTTACTGATTTTATAGTAAGGGATCGATATATACAGGATTTCTCTAAATCGACTATTTCATCTCAATTAAAAAATCAAATGACTATAACTTTGTGTACTACTCTCGCAAGATTTCTATTAAATCATCAATAATAAACTAAAATTCTTGTAATCTTTCTTCAGAAGAAAATCTGTTAAACCAGAAATTGAATTTTGATATTAAGTCACTTGGATTGGCTAAAAGACTGGTTATATATTCATATAAATTTTTCAAACCTTCGAATTTATTCTATTTAATTTCATAATTAATTAGAATAACCGGTACAACTCTTTAACATCCCCTCAGGGCATTTATCATACCTATTAAATTAGATATCATAATCTCTGAGTAAGGTATATCGTTGAAACCTGGTGTATCTAACAAAAAAATTTCAGTTATTCCAGGCACATCAGTAAGTTAAATAGGATTCGCATATATAAATCTGGTCTCTGATTTTAAAGGATTTGTCTTAACAATTCTAATTAATTCAGGATTATTTTAATTTTCTGTTGGCTCAAAGTGATTAAAAAATATTTTTCCTCCTGCATTTTTGTTTCCTCTACCTTACTTCCTGCTAATAGATGAAATATAGTTGACATTCCTGCTCCTGTGACACCTAATAACAATAATACGATTTGATTTTTTATCATGTCTCTTGAAAGAAATGTTTCTTTTAGGTAGTTTTTTAACAAATCTATATTCAAAATTTCTACAGACTGAGCTATTTATTTCACTTCTTCTAAGACTTTTTCAAATTGTTTTTGTTAAATAAAAATCGCTGTTTTATTCAGTGATTCTTTAAAGACTTGAATATCTGGTAAATCTTCATGACGAGCCTACTAGATGGCTAACTAAAGACATTAGGATATTCTTTGCATGATTTCATCCTCATTATATTCTGATATTTAATAAATTCCTTATAAATGAGCTGAATCAACTATAATCGATTTTAAGTAATATTCTAAGCTTTTTGGAATCTGTTTAAGATTATCACTGATAACTTTAATCTATTCACTAACAAAACATGATTTTGAACTGCTTTATGTTGATTCAGTTTCAATTTTTATCTACTATGACATTTCTTCAAATAATTTGTTTTCAATTTGATATTTTTTATTATTTAGTTTAAAGAAATTGAGTTTATATAAATTAATACAGTATATAAAAATTAAATAGGAAAGGAGAAAATTTGTAAATTTACATTAATTTTTATTGAAAACTTGATTCATTTAATTGAAACATCATAAACTAACTAAATTTACCATTTTATGAATCCTTAGAATCGTTCTAATATCATTAACTTTATTAACTTTGGAAAAAATCGTTTTTTATTATTTTTGATTTTTAAAAGTACTAATTTAAAACATAAATGACTGAAGAATGAGTAAGAAAGTGCTAGCACAAAAAAACTCATTTTTATGTTTATTCTATTCTTATTTTCGAGTTAGAAGTTAAGTAATTAATAAATAGCTCTTTGCCAGAAATAATAATTGCAGATGTTCCTAATCTTAGCTTGTAACACAGTTTATAAATTCAGGAAATTAGATTATAGCAAGACACAATGGTTAGCATAAATTTTTAATACATTTATATCTTCATTAATATATTCTGATAATTTGGACGAAGGGGGTTGGGGTTGGGGTTGGGGTTGGGGTTGGGGTTGGGGTTGGGG
>Ga0154020_10004519_pt1 | contig 16560 bp, 8 predicted proteins | sample Klosneuvirus_201_FD_109709 | JGI IMG/M metagenome (GOLD analysis project Ga0154020, IMG submission 109709) | Active sludge microbial communities from wastewater, Klosterneuburg, Austria - Klosneuvirus_20160825_MG | ecosystem: Engineered > WWTP > Aerobic digester > Activated sludge | place...
GAGATAGGCATTTGCACGGGTGCTGTCAAAATAATTGCCACTGCTGCGGATGTTGTTTTTTCCTACAAGTGCAGAAGCGTTGTTCCAGCCGCTGCGCATAGGCATTTCTCCGCCCAGGTAGCCGAAGTTGTCAGAGAGAAAGGCTTTGTTTGGAACCGTAACAGCTGCGGTTTTGTATCTGTGCAGTTTAATCAGGTATTGCTTCACCAGGTTAATGTCTGAACTGCCTTGAGAAGGCAGATTGGTGAAATCGATGCGGCCAATCTGAATGTCGATATTATCCGGAATAAAGTGCTGGTCAAATTTTCCGTCACCCGGATTGTTCATGTTGGCAGTGCGGGTCACATTGGTGAGCATGGTGGCATTGTCGGTCCAGTCGCCGTCCATCTCAGCATAATACAGGTCGGTTGGCCAGGCACCTCCGTGGTCCGGGTGCGCATCGGGCGGCAAATCAACGGTATTGGCGAGCATAGTTCCCGAATATGGAACCGCAATGCGGCCGATCAGCAGACATTGCATGTTCAGTGAACGGTTAACGGCATTCCAGGCTTTTATTCTGGCTTTAATCTGCACGGGTGTTTCAGCGGGCCCGGCAAGCATCATGTTGGTGCCATAACCATCCATATAATAATCGTTTTTAAGGTTATTCCAGTGGGTGCTGTCTATTCCATTAAATGTTGCAGAATCTACAATGATCAGAATGTTTTTTCTGTAGTGGTTAAGCGGAAGGTTCATGCCGGCCGCAACATAGCCAATGGCACGGACCCGGTTGCCTTTTAATTTCAGAATGCGGTATTCATAGGCAGTTCCGGGCTGGGCAGTGGTATCTGTAAAAGAAGTGGCTGACCCGGCCACAGTCGCCAGAGCCGCACCCCAGCTGTTATTCGTTATCAGTTTGCGGTTGATCTGAAAAGACTGCGCATCGGTGGTGGTCCAAGATACCGTAATTTTGCTCATACTCAGGTCGTGTGACGCACTGAGCATAATGGAAGAATCTTTGATGTTTTGTGCCAGTGCTGCCGATGCCATCAGGCCCAGACATGCAAATGAAAGGAGTAAACGTCTCATGCTATATTTTTATGAATTGTGTCAGTATAAAAGTCTCTTGCCCGGTTATCAGAAGACTGTAGTTACCTGCTTTAAGTCCGCTTAAGTCAAGTTTCAGATCAGAAGGAATCGCTGTTTTCAGAATCAAGCGGCCTTTTGCATCAAACAGGTGGCAGTCTTTACCGGCTAATGATGCATCGGAAAACGAAATGCTGTTTTGAACCGGGTTTGGATAAATGCCGGTGCCGGAAAGTAAAGATGCGTGTACAGACTGGGTGTTTTTTCCGGAAACCGTAATCATGTTCGTGGCGGTACTGTCGTCTGTGCCGGAAAAATTAGTGGTTTGCAGTTTTACGGAGTAAACACCCGCGCTGTCAAAAACGATATCCGGATCCTGAGCTGTATTTGAACTGGCGCTCACATAGCGCACGCCGGCAGCCGGGGTAATGGTCCACAGATAACTATTGCCAAAACCAGGGGTACTTTGGTTGTATAATGAAAAAGTGTCTTTTCCTGCCACACCGCTGTTCCGGTTTACGGTAAAACGCGCTCTGGGGCCGAACGGAAGGGTGTTGGGCGCGCGGTAATTGTCTCTGAAACGGATGCTGCCGGGGGTAAACACACCTGCGATTTCGGTACCGGTGACTTCAAGTAAGGGTATTTTTTCGCTAGTGCTCAACCAGCGGTATTCAACCCGGTTTGCCTGAAACCCGACATTCAACGAAAGTGAAGTCACTTTCAGGCTGTCGGTTTCAACAACTCTAGATTTGATTTTAAGGCAGTTTACATTGTTTGCATAAGGCGTGCTTATCGTGCCCCAGCCTTCCACCTTATTGATTCGGTAGCCCTTCTGTTTGAATGTGCCCAGCTGCAGAAACTGATTGCCCAGCGGTGTGGTCACTTCAAACGTAGTGGAATCCTGATCGTTGTAATTCAGCGGAAAGGTATAAATTTCGTCTTTATCTTTATACACGCCACCGGCCGGAAGCGGCAGAGCCGATAATGTAAAACCTGTTCCGACGGCACTCCAGCCTGTGCTTTTTTTGTCGTAAAAATTATAGATGTTCTTAAACGCGGCTTGTCCGCTGCCGATGCTGTCTGCTATTTTATAGCCGATTGCGCCAAGCGGCATGCCTGTAAATGCCAGTGTGGAATATGGGGTGCTCAGCAAGGCCTGAAAGCGGTAAACATCCTGACTGCTCATAGAGAGGGTTTTATAGTCCCAGCTATAATTTGCACCGGTTGATTTGTAGTTCAGAGCGGTCGAATTGCTTACGCTGTAACGTATCGTGTCTCCGATCGATGGCATGTGTGCCTGCGTAATCTGTATCTGACCCTGCAGTTTTACAGACAACATAATCAGGCATATCAGGTATGTTTTTTTCATAGACCGGGATTGAGTAAAGGTGTAAAAATAGTATTAAATTTGAATTTTTCAAATATTCTATGTTGCCATTAAGGATTTACCCCCTGCTGTTTTTGGTCATTTGGGCAAGTGGTTTAAGCGCCATGCGCAGCGATTCATTTTCTATTGTCAGAACAACGCTTGATCTCAGTATCAGGAACTTCAGTGCCCGAACCATCAGCGGAAGTGCAAGTCATCACATTCGATTTAAAGTTGCGGCAACAAAACTGACATTAGACCTCAGGCAACTGAGTGTTGATTCTGTTTTGCTTGGTCAGATACCGGTTTTGTTTGTCCGCAGCGGTGAAAAGCTGGATGTAAACCTGGGCAGGGTATACCAGCCAGGCGACTCCTGTGATTTAAAAGTGTTTTACAAAGGTATTCCGGCTTCGGATCCGGGTGGCTGGGGCGGTTTCTATTTCTCTGGCGATTATGCATTTAATCTGGGGGTTGGATTTTCTGTACACCCACACAGCTTCGGTCGTGCCTGGTTTCCATGTGTAGACGAGTTTACAATGAAAACGGCTTACGAATTCAGAATTGAAACCGACAGCAATTATACTGCTGCCTGCAATGGTGTTTTAACCAGCAGTGTGAAAAGCGGAAACAGCAGGATATGGCATTATTCAGAACCGGTGCCCATGAGTGCCTATCTGGTTTCGGTATCGGTGAGCCGCTTTTCCGTCTTGAAAAGCGCTTACAAGGGGAGTGCTTCCGGTTTCCCGATTGATCTTTTCTGCAGACCGGCCGATACACTGAAAGTAAGTGCCTCTTTTGCAAAACTGCCGCAGGCCATCGCAGCATTCGAGAAGGCTTTCGGGCCGCAGGTTTTTAGCAAAGTGGGCTACAATTTTGTGCCTTTCAATGCAGGGGCAATGGAACATGCAGGCAACATCACCTATCCGCTGGCATTTGCCAATGGCAGTGTGGATTACGAGGAGCTGATGGCACATGAATTGTCGCACCACTGGTGGGGCAATAACGTGACATGCAGCACTGAAGGTGATATGTGGCTGAACGAAGGCTGGGCAAGTTACTGCGAACATTTTTTCACAGAACAGGTATACGGACCGGGCGCTTATAAAGCATCCATCCTGGCCAATCATGTGAACGTCCTGAGGTTTGCCCATATAAACGACGCCAATGTCTTCTCTATGGTAAACATTCCGAAAGAATATACCTATGGCAACCACGTTTATAAAAAGGGGGCAGATGTCATACACAGTTTGCGCAGTGTTGTGGGTGATTCAGTATTCTTCAGGGCCTGTAAGGCGTATCAACTTGCATACCGGCTTGGCAATGCAGCTACCTCAGATATGGAGGATGTTTTTGCAGATCAGGGCGGCGGAGCTCAGGTGCGTTCGTTTTTCGACAACTGGGTTTACGAGAAAGGCTTTCCGCATGTCATCATCAGCAAGCAGGTGCACAGTGGCAGCGGACCATTTCAGCTGACAATCCATACCCATCAGAAGCCAAGGTTTACCGGTAAATTATATAAGAATATGCCTTTTGAGGTTTTTTTCTTCAGAGACAAACATCATTTCGAGAAACGGATTGTGAGGATTCAGCAGGAAAGTGACTCGTTTTCATTCAGTTTTGATTTCAGACCTGTTTATGTGTGTTTGGATTACGACGGTAAATTAAGCGATGCCATAAGCGACCGGACCATTTTTACCGACAGTTCCGGCACTTATGACCTGCCTGAAACCTTTTCCAGATTGATGGTCAGAAATATAAGCGACAGTGCCTTGTTGCGCGTTGAACACCATTGGGTCGGACCGGAGAAATACCGCACGCGTGCGCCATATATGAGCGATTACAGATACTACACATTGGACGGCATATGGAACGACAGTCTGGATATGGATCTCGAGCTGAGTTTTGACGGGCGACAGGGCGGGCCAAACACAGGCATGGGTTATCTGGATCACACACTGATTTTTAAAACCGAAGACAGTCTGACTGTTTTGTACCGGGCTTATCCAAGTGACCACTGGCGTGAATGGAAAGATTTGCAGTTCAGTGCAGGCAGTAAAAATGACAAGCAGGGCAAAGTGCTGATCAAACATGCTGTCCGGGGTGACTATGTTTTCGCTATGTATGACAAATCGCTGGCTTTTGGCGGCATACAAGACGGTAAACCATACGGCTTCCGCCTGTACCCGAATCCGGGCGGCAATGCCGTGAAATTGCAGTTTGATATCGAAGATGCGGCTACAGTATCTGTATACAACAAACAGGGTGTTTGCGTATACACCTGGTCAAAGCCATATTCGGTAAAAGAAACACTTTTGGATACAACACATTATGCCAGCGGCTTGTATACCGTCCGTTTCAGCGGCGCCGGTTTTGAACAGAGTCTTAACCTGATGGTACAGCATTAACGCTTAACATCATAAAAAAGGACTGCTTTCAGGCAGTCCTTTTTTTATGAAATGCGGAACAAATTCTAATTGCTGAGCGGCAAAAAGCTGTAATCTTTGCTGAATCGAAGCATCTGGTCAGCGAAACTTTCATTGTATTCAATTCGTATATCCGTTATTTCGCCATTCGTGTAAACTGCCGTCATTCTGGGTTGAATAAAGCCTCTGTATGCGGCTATGTCCAGTGCTTTGGTGCGTTTGAGCACTTCGGTATGCAGGTTTTGGTTCACTTTTACGCCGTAGGTCTCTACCAGTTTGCGGCCTTCATCCAGATTTCCGGTAGATTTTATCGTTTGAATTAGGTTGAGCAGCTGACCAAAGATTACCCTCAGTTTCTCGTAATCGTTGATGACAAAAAAGGTTTTTCCGCCCCTTATCTTTTTTTCAATCACATTGTCTTTTTTGCCGGCTTCATAAGCCCACATGGCCACCATCTGGCGGTTTCGCATATGGTCTTCTTCAATGTTTTCACCGGGTTGCAGGCGTCTGAGCTGAACCATCATTCCATTGCGGATGTATTCGTCGTATTCGGCCATACCTACTTCAAGGCTGGGCACAATGCCAATGTCAATCAGTTTTTTATCCATCAGGTAATACAGCGCCACCAGGTCGGCACGGGCTTCTTCAAGCGTTGAACCGTATTGCCCCAGATTGTCTTTAGTGACGCCTCTGTTCATTTGTCCGCTTGCGTGTCCGATGACTTCGTGCAGTGCAGTATGGAGTTTTGCCGCCAGCTGACCGTAGGTTTGCGAGCGTATAACCTGTGCTTCGTCCCAGCAGAATTCTTTCAGCATACCGCCAGAGTTGGCTTTGTTATATGCATCTACGATGTTGCCGAGGCTAACCGATTTAGAGCCGTGTTTTTCGCGAATCCATTCGGCGTTCGGCAGGTTTACACCAATCGCGGTTGAAGGCGACATATCGCCCCCCTCCATGGCCACATTCACCACTTTGTAGGTAATACCGACCACATTTTTTTTCTTGAATTTTGCATCAATAGGGGAATTGTCTTCAAACCACTGTGCATTTTTGGCAATGATGGCCATTCTCTGAGAAGCTTCCGGGTCGTTTATTTCAACTGCACTTTCAAAGTTGGCGCGCATACCGATCGGGTCGTGATAAACTTCTATAAATCCGTTTATGACATCGATGCTGCTTTTAACGTCTTTAACCCAGGCGATGTTGTATGCGTCCCAGATTTTCAGGTCGCCGCTTCTGTAGAATTCAACCAGAAGTTTCAGCGCTTCTGATTGCTCCGGGGTTTCAGCTACCGTTATAGCCTTTTCGAGCCATTCAACAATTTTAGCGATTGAGGAACCATACATGCCACCTACTTTCCATACCTTTTCCACCAGTATGCCGTTTTCTTTTACCAATTTGGAATTGAGTCCCCAGCTTATCGGATTTATGCTGTCGCTGAACTTTTTGTCTTTGTAAAATGCGTCTACTTCGGCCAGATTAACCCCTTCGTAAAAATTATTGGCAGAGGAAACAATCGGGTCAACACCTTCGGCTTTATTCACGCGTTTGCTTTCAAGCGCGGGGTTAAACACCAGATCAATAAGCCAGCTGCTGAACCCGGAACTGTCATTGTCTTTCAAAAACGGCAGACTGGCTTTGGGCGACTGACTGAGCATGCTTTTCAGAAAACCGGACGAAAACTCGGGGTTTATCTTGCTCTCTGCATAATGGTGGTGAATCCCATTGCTCATCCAGAAGCGTTTCAGATATACTTCAAATCGTCTGAATTCCTCAGATTTGCGGTCGCCGTTGTAATGCACATAAAGTTCTTCAAGTGTCTTTCTGAGGCGCAGGTTGTGTTTGTTGTTCTGATCGTAAATGATGTCTCTGCCGCACAGCGCTGCCTCACTGAGGAAATACACCAGCTGTTTTTGCTTCAGCGTCAGTTTGTCGAACCCGCCGACTTCGTAGCGCAGCATTTCAATGTCACCAAAACGGTTTGGGTCGTCGTAAAGCCTGAATACCGGTTTTGAAGGATATTCAATCGTTTTCTCAGGTGTTTTTTTTTCATTGTTACAGGCTGCAAATAGCAACACGAGCAATGCGCAGGGTATGAATTTTGTCATATTGAAAGGTTAAAAAGGATGGTCGAGTTTGTAAGTTGTTGCCAGTGTTTTAAGATCGCCGGCCACTTTGCCGATCAGCGGAATGCCTTGCTTCATGCGTTCTGCATGCAATCTGAATTCCGGTTCACCGGGTATCAGTACAGGTTGATGGGCATCAACCGGCTCAGCCTGTTTAAAACGTCTGATCCACTTATCCATGCGTTTGCCGAATTCAGCTTTGTCCATAAATCCGTCAACGTCCATTGCGCCGGTAAAATGGCCTATACCTTTTCCGGGCAGATCCGGCAATACCGGTAAAAAGGCGACGAATGGCGGCACCCAGGGCCCGAAATTGGCGCCGGAAAGGACACCGCTGAGTATGTCTACCAGGGCACTTAAACCATATCCCTTATGGCTGCCGTGGTCTTTGTCACTGCCGAGGGGCAAAAGGTAGCCGCCCGCTTTCAGGCCTCCTGGGTCGGTTGTGCTTTTGCCATCTTTTGTTTCGAGCCAGCCGGCCGGCACCGGTATCTGTTTTCGCTCTGCTATTTCAAGTTTGCCGTTTGCTGCGGCACTGCTGGCCATATCGAGTATGAAAGGCAGCTCTTCACCTGCCGGAATGGCATAGCATATAGGGTTGGTCCCCAGCATACGTTCTTTGCTGTTGGCAGGCGCCACAAGCGGACTGGCGTTGGTCATTGCCATGCCAATAAAACCGTGTTCCAGTGCCTTCATGGCATGATATGCCGCAATTCCGAAATGGTTGCTGTTGCTTACAGCACCAAAGCTGCTTCCGTAAAGTTTTGTTTTTTCAAGAACGATTTCCATGGATCTGGGTGCTACGATAAGACCCAGACCGGCGTCACCGTCCAGTGAAAAAACCGATTTTTTATCGCGCAGCAGACGGATATTCGGCTTTGTATTGATTCTGCCCTTTTCAAAAAGTCTCACATAGCCGCTAAGTCTGGCAACGCCGTGAGAATCGATACCCCTGAGGTCGGCCTGTATCAGCACATCTGTAGCTAATGCCGCATCCTGTTCAGAACATCCGATTGAGATGAACACACTGTGTGTGAATGCGCTCAGGTCGCTTCGGCTGATGTGTAGAAAATCGTTTGTATTCATGAATGGTTTGACATGAGCAGGTCTATGATGTTCATTGTTTTGATTTGATTGCCGGCACCGGCTGCTGCAAGATCTATCTGTTTGCGGCAAATATCGTCTTCAAAAACCATGGCTTCCGCTCCTGAACTCAGAAAGTCTTCAATCAGTTTTGCAGACATTTTTCCGGCCAGATCATGCGCTGCTGCCGGCATGGAAGTTCCCGCTCCGCAGCAGGTGCTGTGCAGTGCGGGCATGGTCCATCTGCAGTTTATAAGCCGGCCTGTGATCCGCCCGGATTGCTGCGACGAGCAACAATCATTAACCAGAAAGTAATGCCCTGCGATGGCCTCGACAGACGCATCCGGCAGTTTGTCTGCCACATCGGCAAGACTGAGTGTGCTTTTCGCCAGCGCCACTGCTGTGTTGTGCGAAACTGTGTTGTTAAATATCTTAGGATATTTAAGCGTGTATACCGAATGGCATTTGGTAGATCCACAAATCAGTTGATCCGGTCCAAACACAGAGAGGTTGTATTCACCGATGGATTTAGCGGCTTTTAACTCACCTTTTTCAAAGTAAGGCAGACCGCAGCAAGTGCCCTGTTCTCTGATGGCAATTTCAAAACCCGCTAGGGCGCACAATTGTTTCAGTTTGTCCAGAGTGCCTGGGTAAAAGTGCCTGGTAATGCAGGGGATTTGAAGGGCAATGGACATCATGCAATATTAATTAGAGAAAAATAGAATTTTATCAATTAAATTTGAACATTTTCAACAAGTTTTTAAAGTATCTGCATTGAATTTCTCAAGAACGGGCAACGAAAAGTCCTGAAGCTGTGTCTTGTGGTAAATTGGGAACATTGTGGAGCAATATTCAACATTCAATGAAGGAGGAAGACCTCATAAAAGGCTGTATCAGAGAGGACAGAGAATGTCAGAAGGAACTTTACAAACGTTTTGCGGGTAAAATGATGGTTGTATGCATGCGATATGGAAACAGCCGGATGGAAGCCGAAGACATGTTACAGGATGGCTTTATAAAAGTGTTTGACAACATTTCAAAGTTTAAGATGGAAGGATCCCTGGAAGGTTGGGTAAGGCGCATTATGGTCAACACAGCCATCAACAAGATTCGCTCCAATAAAGTCCGGTTTGAAGAGATCAGCGAACAAACCGGCGGAACCGACGGGCACGACAAAGACATAGTCGACCGGATGTCTGAACAGGATATTTTACGTCTGATCAGCCTGATGCCACAAGGCTACCGGCATGTTTTTAACATGTATGCTATAGAAGGTTACAGCCACAAAGAAATCGCAGACAGTCTGGGTATTGAGGAAGCCAGTTCCCGCAGCCAGTATGCCAAAGCGAAGAAATATTTACAACAACAAATTATCAAATTAGAAAAGATAAACTTATGATGGATAAATCATTTGAAAAACAGATAGCGGATAAGTTGAACCGCATGGAGGTTCAGCCATCAGATGGGCTGCTGGATTCAATTTTCGAAAAACGGGCGGCAAGACCAAAGCGTTTTGCCGGTATCGGTTTCAGCGGACTGGTTCTGGCTGTTTTGCTTGTTACCGCCGGTTTGGCTTCCTGGTACCTGTTGGACAATTCGGGTGTGAACACAGAACGACCCGGTGCCCGCCTGGCAGATGCACCTAAGCCATTGGCAGAAGTTGGGAAGCCCGCAGAAGCTTTTTCCGCTCCTGAACCGGATGCAAATGCAATGCATATGGAAATTAGTCCGAAAGCCAAAGCACCCATTGTTCATAAAACCAAATCTGAAAAATCAAAATCCCGTATTTCACATATTCAGGAAGCAAAACAAGCGCCAGCAATTGCTCTTGCAGCCGGAACAGCAGTTTCAGGCAGCAATACACCTAATCTGCAACAGTATTTTGACATTAACGCTTCCGGAAGGCCGCTTATTGAAACCGAAAGACATAAAGGAAACAGCCATTTATATGTGTACCAGTCGGCTTCAAACGACCGGATAGATGGTGCAGCCGTTGTACACAGCCGGATCAGCCGGATTGGCAGTTTGCCCACTGCAGAACAGACAGATAATGTTCAGTTGTCCATGTTGCCGTTGCGAAAACTGACCAGACCAGCCGTTAGCAAACGTCCGGTTTTTGTAGACCTGATGTTCATGCCCTCCCTCAATTATTCCGGTACCGCCGGAAACAGCGATCTGAAACAGGTAAGCAATGCAATTTCTAAAACGTCTTACAACGACCAGTATGGCGTTCGGGTTTCCATGCCAGTAAACAAACAAATCAGTGTCTTCACAGGTTTATTTGTCCGCCGGCAGTCTAATCATTACAAGGGCGACTTGCATTATGAAACTGAATTAAGCCGCATTGACCAGACCATACGCTTTATAAACGATCCTTCAGGCAATGTCATAAAAGTGGTGACATATGATACGGTTTTATACAAAGCCGGACAGACACAACATGTCGATTACCGGAATTCGTTCAGCATGTTCCAGCTGCCACTTGGCATGAGTTACAACTTTGGTTACAAGAAGTTTGACTTTGCCATCCATGGCTCAGCCCTGATCAACATGTTCAGAAACAGCAGCGGTCATACCCTGAACCTTTCAGAACACAATACCGGCAGTTTCGAGTCTGCCAGAACCTTTATGGGACTGGGTGCGGGTATGAGCTTTATGAGTGCCTTCAGGATCAGTCCGAAATTCAGATTCATTCTGGAGCCGGGCATACAGTATTTTGGCATCAATGCCATAAAAGCGGGCAGTAATATACGCGAAAGATCACTCAGTCCCCAAATGTCTGTCGGTATCAGATACACCGTGTTTTGATCAAACAACTGATCCATATCTTTTTGTGTCTGCCTGCAATGCTGGCCGCCCAGACGTCTATGGATGTCTTAAGGGTCAACAATCTGCATGTGCGTCTTGGATCAAACGGACTGCTGGCAGACAGCATGGGTATGCCGGCGGTTTACACTGCAGGCGGCCTGCGTTTGCTTAACAATGCCGGTGTATGGATGTCGGCTGCCGATTCTGCCGGTAATCTGCGGCTGGCCGCACACAGTTTGCTGTCAAATCAGCACGAATTCTGGTCAGGTCCGCTGGAGCTCGTCAACGAGAAGCCCTCCAGTCAGGCACTCTGGGACAAAGTGTATGCCGTTAGACGCTCAGAAATAGAATTTCACAACCTGCATTATACCGACAATGGTTATGTGCCTGTTCCGCACATTGCCGGCTGGCCCGGGTCTGCGGGGACACCTTATGCACAGGTTCTTGCGCCGTTTGTCGATCTGAATATAAACGATCAGGTGTATGAACCTGCCAAAGGGGATTATCCATACATACCATCAGATGCAATGGTATACAGCATTGCAAACGACCGTTACTCTGCTCAGCACGGTTATACAGGGGGATTGCCCCTGGGTGTTGAGCTGCACAGTTCCATATACGGTTTTACAAACGACACGGCCTTGAACAACTGTGTGCTGCTGAGGTATACTGTGCACAACCGGTCTGACCGGAATTACAGTAATTTCAGATTGTCTGCGGTGCTTAATTGTGGCATCGTTACGCTCAGCAACGATTATCTTGGAACGGAAATCGGCGCCAATGCTTTGTATGCAATTAATGACACATCGGAAGCAACGTTTTCTGGAAGGCTTGTGTCTATAGGATGTATGGCCCTGAACCGGAAAATATCATCCACAATGTACTTCGAGAACAACGCCGATCCGATTAACGGGCGTCCCGATTCTGCAGTGCATTTCATGCGCCTGATGCAGGGAAAGTGGAAGAACGGGATGGCACTAAATTACGGCAGCAACGGCGTCGACGGCAGTGGTCCTGCGGATTTTGTTTTCCCGGATACCACAGATGCTTTAAGAGGCGGCTTAAGATGGCTTGATCAGGTACCCGGCAAGAAGGTTGGTATCATGAATTTTGATGCCTTGGAACTGAAACGGGGCAAGTCAGTAACTTTTGAATTCGCCTGTTTTTTTGTAGAGGAAAAATTTAACAACATTAAACAAATAGGCGATAATTGTTTAATGATTAAAGAGGCATTAAGGGGGCGTAATATGCTGACACTGGTCGAAAAAACCAGTGAAAAACGGCTGTCTGTGAACGCTTATCCCAATCCTGTAAAAAATGGGGATAAACTTTACCTGGCCAATCTCCCTGAAAGCCTGTGTTCTATTAGACTTATAAGTGCAGATGGCAGAGAAATCTGCAAATTGAATTTGGATATAAACGACAATAGCGTTATATTACCACCTGGTTTAAATCAGGGGGTCTATATCGTTGAATGTAAAACATTAAACACCTTACAAAGACTTAAATTGATTTTAAACCACTAAGAAAAGCAACAACAACATATGAATAGATTATACATTATTTTTCTCATGCTTATTGCCGCCTTCGGCATACAGGAGGCGCGCGCTTCCCACATGATGGGCGGTGACATTGCTTACGAATGTGTAGGACCGGGCAAGTACAAGCTGGTGGTAAAGGTTTACCGCGATTGTCGTGGTATTCCCTTCAACAGTCCCGACATTAAAGTATTTTGCAAAGATGGAACAAACTCAAATTCTGTGAGTTATACCAGAACCGCTATCAATGACCTGACACCAACCTGTACAGGTGGTACAGCGCCTTGTAATCCTCAGAACACCCCTTCATCTGAAGGAATAGAAGAGCACGTATTTGAAGCGATTGTCGATTTTAATGCCAATCCGTTCAAAGCTATGAAGGACGCCGGTTGCTGTGAAATCATGATCAAAGTGGAACAGTGTTGCCGCAACGGCGCCATAACCACCATCAGTCCGGGTAACTTTTACACAGATGCGATGATTAACATTTGCAACATTGACAAAACCTCTAAAAAGTGCAATACATCACCACAACTTTCCATTCCACCGGTTGCTTATGTGTGCTGTAACCAGCCATTTACATACAACAATGGTGTGCGGGAGGTAATAGACGGAGACAGTTTGTCTTACGATCTTGGAACGCCGCTGAATGCCAACAACTCAAATGAGACTTACACCGGAAGCTTCAACGCCAATATCCCGATGACCCCATATTGCCCGCCAAATCCAGGTGTGATCAACTGCAGAGCCTTGCCAAATGCCAAGCCGCCAAGAGGTTTTTATTTTGACAAAGAAACCGGTGATATTGTGTTTACCCCAACCAAATGCGACGAGGTAGGTATCATCGTAATTCAGATTACTGAGTGGCGTAAAGACTCTGCAAGGAAGTGGGTTAAAATCGGTTTTACCAGAAGGGATATGCAGATTGTTGTAAAACAATGTCCGGATAACAATCCGCCATCGTTTACCGGAACCAACAAATATTCCGTTTGTGAAGGCAATAAAATCTGTTTCACCATTGGCACCAAAGACGAACCTTTTCTGCCAAAACAGACCAGGCTCGATACGGTTTCACTGACCTGGAACTATGGTATACCATCAGCAACATTTTCGATTGTAGATCCGACTGCACGCGAAAAAGAGGCCCAGTTCTGCTGGCAAACCAAGATCGGAGATGCGCGCCCGAACCCATACTCTTTCACTGCTACAGCAAAAGACGACAACTGTCCAAGACCGGCATCTGCAAACAGGGGATACATCATATCGGTTAAACCTAAGGCAAGAGCAGACCGTCAGTTTGAAATTCTCGACTGTGGAAAGCTGCGCTTTACCTCATGGCCTAAGGACACTGTGAACTACGATGGCAAAAACTACCGTTACAAATTCACCATCCGCGACAGTACAAACTCAGGCGTGCCTTATTATTTTGGTTTCAACAAGCGCGACAGTGTTAAGTTCAAACGCGGAGGCAAATACATCATCGAGCACGAGATTAACAATCCGCCATACAACTGTCCGTCCATATACACCGACACGGTTATCATACCACCGGTACTGGACGTAGAACTGGCATTCGGAAAAGACACCTTTGTATGCGCCGGCAACAGCATTACCCTGGAACCTGTTGTGTCTTATGGTGTGCCTACCTACAAATACAAGTGGGAATCACCATTGGGTAGCTTCAATCCGAAAGATACCAACAGCAGTTATACTTTGGTTAAGCCTACTGCCACTACCAAGTTGCTGTTGACCCTAACAGATAAGAACAAGTGTGTTGACTTCGATACAATACTGGTGCGTTATCAACCAAACCCGGTTGTAGACATCGGACCGGACAGACGCATCTGTACTTACGAGAATGTAACCCTGGATGCCCAGAATGCAGATACCATGCGCTATTTCTGGCAGCCAAACGGCGACAGCACACGTACCATTACAGTTAATATTGCAGGCAAGTACATTGCCAAAGTAATAGACCACCTGGGTTGTAACACCAGCGACACTATGGAACTGTTCGTTAACGATACGGTTGTTGCGATAGCCAAGCCAAACAGAGAAATATGCATCAACGATACCCTCAAAGTAAGCGGCAAACGCAGACCACTGGGTTACACAAGACAGATAACCTGGAGAGACATCGGTTCAGGTATTACTCTGGCAAATGACAGTGCTTTCAAACTGAAAATAACCACCATGGCCATAAGGGATTATGAAATGTTCCTGAAGGTAAATCAGAGCGGTCATGTTTGTGAAGATAAAGATACGTTTACACTGATTGTTAATGCGCTGCCGACATTCTCTTTCGCAGGCCTGCCGCCCAGATGTTATGCAGACGGTGCCATTAACCTGACCCAGAACGCGATTGCCAAAGCCTTCTCAGGCGACAAATCTGTTACCGAATCCGATATCCGTTACTTCCAGCAGTATAAGAAACCAAGCTGGGTAACCGGCGGACCGGTGGGGGTTAATACCTATGTTTATGATTTTCCTAAATTCATCAAAAACGACCAGGTGCCTAAAGCCGGTCTTAGAGATACCATCTGTTATGAGTACAGAGATTATAAAGGTTGCTACAACAGAGAATGCAAACCAACCAGACTCAACCCGAATCCGGATGTATTGCTGAAAGAAGGTACTTTCTGTCAGAAGGCCGGACTGATAACTCTGGACAAACTGGTGGTAAGACCATTCAGTAAAGTAGGCGGCATTCAGGCATTCAGAGTGCTGGATGTGCCAAGCGGTTCAGGTGTAGACCCTACAGCCATCTCCTGGGTAGATTATGCGCAAACCCCGAACATTACTGTTATGGATCCGGGTCAGGAAGGCGAAAACGAGAAAACAGGTACCTATGTCATCGAGTATTGCTTTAAAGACGCCATAACCGGTTGCCAGACCTGCGATACCACCGACATTTTTGTCATCAGACTGCCTGAGATTCAGTTCAGCGGACTGCCTAAGCAGTGTATCAACGATCCATTGCTTGCGCTTGACAGTTTTGTTAACGACCGCAATACCGGCAGACGTTTCCCTGAAGGTTTCTGGGAAACCCTGGAGTACGGCGGATCCAGAGACCTGAGCAATCCGAACGTTGGGCCTAAAATTACGAATTCAACTGTCATGCAGAAATACTTTGACCCTAAATGGGGTGCAGGTCAGTATCTGCTCAAACTTACCGATACATCCAGCGGATGCCCTGTTTCTGACAGCACCGAGATACTGGTAAACGGTTTGCCGATCATACAAATTAACGTACCCGATACCGTCTGTTCCAGTTCTGCGCCATTTGCACTCAACAATATACTTCCGGCCGGTCCGGTAGGTACCTGGTCAGGTATCGGTGTCAGCGGCAGAGATTTTGATCCTTCCGTAAGTGCCAAAACCAAGCAATATGAAGGACCGATCATGCTTAAGTTTGCCTTTACCAATCCGCTTACGGGTTGTTCAGCCTCCGATTCTCAGTCGCTGCTGATTCAGTCACAGCCTGAAATCAATATCATCACAACAAAACCATACCAGCAGTGCGAAGGCATTCCGTTTGAACTGAACGCTACCAAATTGTGGGCAAGCAGAACAAACTGGACCACCAGCGGCGATGGCAGTTTCGACACGGCCACTACCTTAAACACCACATACGTGCATGGCTTTAATGATACTGCAGTGAATGGTTCTGCCGGAAAGGTGACCCTGAGCATCAGTACTTTAAAAGAAGGTGTTTGTCCGGTGGCCAAAGACGACATCAATCTTATTATAGAGCCTTATCCGCAATTTAACTTCATGGCAGATCCTGAGATTCAGTGTGAGCCGGCCGTTGTAAATTTCATGAGCATGGTCAGCAAACCAAATCCATCTTCTAACCTGCGTTACAACTGGTGGTTTGGAAACGGCGATTCTATTGCCAACAGCACCAATTTCAATCCACAGAATATCCGTTATGACACAGCAAAGCGCACCTGGTACGACATAACACTCGTTGTAGATAACCGCTGGGGTGTTAACCCGGAAGATGTGTGCAGCATCCGCAAAGATTCCATTGGTTATGTTAAGGTATTGCCACAACCAAAAGCTGGCTTCAGCAGCGATCCCGGGTTCTTTACCACCGTGGCTTTCCCTAAATTCAAATTCTTCAACGAAACCAAAATCAGATGGACAGA
>Ga0154020_10004521_pt1 | contig 16557 bp, 16 predicted proteins | sample Klosneuvirus_201_FD_109709 | JGI IMG/M metagenome (GOLD analysis project Ga0154020, IMG submission 109709) | Active sludge microbial communities from wastewater, Klosterneuburg, Austria - Klosneuvirus_20160825_MG | ecosystem: Engineered > WWTP > Aerobic digester > Activated sludge | place...
GGAAGAGTGATCTTCTGTCGTCCGGAAGTTCACAACGCCTTCAATGCGCAGGTTATCGATGAGATGACATTTGCATTCAAGCGGCTGAAGACCGACCAGGATGTTCGCGTCGTGATCTTAACCGGCGAGGGTAAATCTTTTTGCGCCGGAGCCGATTTGAATTGGATGAGCGATGTTCGCAGTGCAGCTTACGAAGATAATCTCGATGAAGCGCGGCGACTGGCTGATTTGTTTTACGATATCTACTCTTTTCCGAAACCGGTAATTGGCCGCATAAATGGTGCGGCAATCGGCGGTGGCACAGGCTTTGTCGCAGTTACCGATATTGCTGTAGCTGCGCAGAGTGCCGTGTTTTCGTTTAGCGAAGTCAAGATTGGCGTTGTACCTGCGTGTATTTCGCCTTACGTAATTAAGAGAGTGGGAGAAGGAAGAGCGCGTGAGTTCTTTCTTACTGGCGAACGGTTAACAGCCGAGCGCGCATTGACCGCAGGATTGGTCAATCGCTCGGTGCCGGATGATTTACTTGATGCGACAGTCAACGGTCTCGTAGAGTCGCTTCTGTCGTCTGGTCCTGAGGCAATCAAGGTCTGCAAGCAACTGCTTCAGACTGTACCGCAACAATCAGTGGACGATTACAAAGAGTATACTGCTCGAGTCATAGCGGACTTGCGGCAATCACCAGAGGGGCAAGAGGGTATGGACGCCTTCCTGAATAAACGCAAGCCCAACTGGGTGATTGAAGGCGACTAAAGCCGGGAAAACAGGCAGCGAGAACTGCCACAATAAAAATGAGAATAAGCTGTGCGCGGCCCACGAAGAACATGGCCGCTCAATAGATTGTGATAGATGCTCAAAAAAATCTTAATCGCCAACCGCGGAGAGATTGCGGTTCGCATCATGCGTGCCGCCCGCGAAATGGGGATACCGACGGTTTCGGTCTATTCCGAGGCCGATCGCGAAGCCCTGCATGTCCGTCTCGCAACTGAGGCTGTATTACTTGGACCAGCGCCGGCCAACGAGAGTTATCTCGTCATTCCCAAGCTGATTGATGCCGCGAAGAAAACGGGGTGCGATTCTGTCCACCCGGGCTATGGCTTTCTGGCGGAGAACGCCGAATTCGCTCAAGCAGTTCAGGATGCCAAGCTGACGTTTATTGGTCCGCAACCGAGGGCGATTCGAGCTTTGGGAAACAAGCTTGGCGCGCGTTCGATGATGTCCAAGGCTAACGTGCCGACTGTCCCTGGCGGCGAAGTCAAGTCCGGCAGCATCGACGATTTCAAATCGTTGGCGAATAAGATCGGCTACCCAATCATTGTCAAGGCAGCTGCCGGCGGCGGGGGCAAAGGAATGCGCATTGTCAACGACGAGGCGCAATTGCAGGAGGCCGTAGAAGCCGCACAGCGGGAAGCTAAGTCGTCGTTTGGCGATGCAACGGTGTATCTCGAAAAATACCTTAGCCATCCGCGCCACATCGAAGTACAGGTAATTGCGGACAGTTTTGGCCACACGATTCACCTCTTCGAGCGCGAGTGCTCAATTCAAAGACGACATCAGAAAATTATCGAAGAAACTCCGTCGCTGGCATTGACTCCTGAGCTTCGCACCAAAATGGGCGATGCGGCAGTTGCAGCGGCTAAGGCGGCTTCCTACATCTCAGCGGGCACTGTCGAATTTCTGTATGACAACGGCAACTTCTATTTCCTCGAAGTGAATACGCGCATTCAGGTAGAGCACCCGATTACTGAGATGGTAACCGGTATTGATCTCGTCAAAGAGCAGATCCGCATCGCCTCGGGAGACCAACTTTCATTTTCCCAGTCGGATGTTAAGATGCGCGGCCATGCAACCGAGTGTCGCATCTATGCAGAAGATCCTGCGACCGGATTCTTGCCTTCTCCGGGAAAGATACTGCATCTCAAGGAGCCGGTAGGGGGAAATGTTCGTGTTGATAGCGGCGTTTATTCCGGGTTCGAAGTGCCGATCTACTACGATCCAATCTTGTCGAAAGTAATAGCGTTGGGACGCACTCGCGACGAATCGATTGATCGAATGATTTTGGCGCTGAAAGACTATCGTATAGTTGGAATCAAGAATAATGTTCGATTCCTCATTGATTGTCTTAGCCATCCGGAATACAGAGCCGGAAATCTCTTCACAGTCTTCATTGATAAGTACCTGCCCGAATGGGCGGAATCGGAATCCGACAAAGAGCTTGATGCAGCGTACGCTGGAGCGGCTTTGGCAATGTCGGGAAAGGCAGCGACGTCATCTGATACGCTTCAGGAGCTGGAGATTTCTCCCTGGCAAGCATTGGGATCTTGGGAGCTGTAATGGATCTGAAGTTATTCCGCAACGAAACGGCAGTTGACATTCGCGCCGAACGTGAAGGCGAGAAACTGCTGATTGTACGCGACGGCAAGAATCAGCGTTATGAAGTGACGCCATGCGGTGAAAACGAATTCATTCTGCGCAATGCTACAAAGGTGATGCGTGTGACGGCGATAAGGGCTCGCAACAAAGTATTCGTTCTCACCGACAACGAATCGTATGTGTTTGATCTGCCGGCGGCTAAGGACGCCGATTCGTTTGGCTCGGAGCAGAGTGATCACGGTGACAAATCAAAGATCACCGCACCGATGCCCGGCAAGGTTGTCAAAGTTCTCGTGAAAGCCGGCGACAAAGTCGCGCCGAAACAGAAGATGATCATTGTCGAAGCGATGAAGATGGAGAATCCGCTGGTTGCACCTTTCGCTGCGGAGGTCAAAGCTATTAACTGCATTGAAGGCGAACTTGTCGATTCCGACAAAATCCTCGTTGAGCTATCGAAGACCGAGTAGGTGTTACTGAAATAGACGTAAAGTCTGAGTCGAGCAAACTCGGACTTTCGAATTCGCTGCCAGTACATGTCTCCTTCCCAATAAACGCAAACAATCTCGATTCACATTTCGCCTAATGTTTCTTGCACGTCTCTCCGATAATCGGAAAAGACAGGACATCAGAGCAAGGACGAGTATGCGCGAGAATAAACCCATTATTAAATGTCAATACACAGATGTCTGCTACTTAGCGGAATCACTTCAATGTTACGGTTACAAACTTGACTGCGTTCTTTACACTAAGACAAACGGTGGAGCAGTAACCGAAGAGGATTTCCATAAAGCTGTCAACGAGCTCATCAATAAGAGCAAGTCGCACAAATTGATTCCACGCTGAGAAAATTATAGGCCACTACGCGGAAATTATTTCTGTATTCATCTTAATCCAATCCCTTTCCGTCAAAAACTTCATGGTTCTAACTGAACCAGTTACAACGACTTAACAGAATAGTCCTCAGGGTTGGCAGGCCTCTTGCAATAGCTGTGGCTGAGTATTGCTATGATTAAAGGTATTTACAACACAGCAGCATCGATGGTCCCTCGCGTTCGCAAACAAGAGGTGATCGCAAACAACATGGCTAACGCCGAGACTGCCGGATACAAGCAGGACTCATTGTTCTTGCGTGTCTTCAAGAGTCAGCCAGAAGTCAAAAGTCTCAAGAATCTGAATGGTCCTTCCTGGGGAGTTCGGATGATTGACAAACTGTATGTCGATCATACTGAAGGTTCTCTCGAAGCGACAGGCCGTGATCTGGATGTTGCCATTCAAGGCGATGGTTTCTTTGTAGTCGAGACACCGACTGGAGAAGCTTACACCCGCAACGGCAGTTTCACTCTTGGTCCCGATGGCACGCTGGTCAATGCTGATGGATTTCCAGTCCTCTCTGAAAGCGGACCAATCACTCTTACAGATGAAAAGGTCACTATCGGAACGGATGGAGTGGTCACACTTGGCAACGCTCTTGTCAGTCGCTTGAGATTGGTCGCGTTTGAAGACGCTGGTGAACTGATTAAGACATCGGGCACACTATTTAAGGCCCCGGCAAATGTACTGCCAATCGCACCTGCCACGATGAACGTGCGCCAGGGATATCTCGAAAAGTCGAATGTAAACATCATGCGCGAAATGGTCGACATGATCGACTCATATCGCATGTTTGAAACCGGGCAGAAGATGATCCAGATACAGGATGACACTTTGTCCAAGGCAGTAAACGAACTGCCGCGAGTTTAAGGGAGTAAGGTAAGATGATTAGATCTCTCAGAACTGCTGCATCCGGAATGTCCGCCCAGCAAATGAATGTTGACAACATTGCGAACAACCTCGCGAACGTGAATACGACCGGCTTCAAGAAGTCCAAGGTCGAGTTTCAAGACATTATGTACCAGTCACTGCGGAAGCCCGGGGTGACCGCATCGACAGGTGCAGTGACACCGACGTCACTCGATATCGGCTACGGCACACGCCCGGTTGCAACTACCCGACAGTTTTCAGTTGGCGAACTTTCGCAGACGGGGAATCCGCTTGACGTCGCGATCGACGGTGATGGGTTCTATCAAATCCAGAAACCGGACGGCACAACAGCATACACTCGTGACGGCAGTTTGAAATTGACCGCCGATGGCCGCCTTGCGACATCCGATGGATTCTACTTAACACCCGATATCACAATTCCTGAGGACGCGATTTCAATTTCCATCGGCTTTGATGGCCGAGTCTCGGTCAATCAGGCCGGCTCCAACGATCCGCAAGAAGTTGGGCAGATTGAATTGGCGCGCTTCATCAACCCGGCTGGGCTCTCGGCAATCGGTCACAACCTTTACGAAGAGACACCGGCATCTGGCGCTCCAATTACCGGCACGGCTTCGGAAGACGGATTCGGAAAGATCAATCAGGGTTACCTGGAAATGTCCAACGTCGATGTCGTGAGTGAAATGGTGAACATGATTGTCGCGCAACGCGCATACGAAATCAACTCCAAAGCAATCCAAACTGCCGACGACATGAGCAGCTTGGTCAACAACCTGAAGAGATAGCCGTGATTAAGAGATTACTTACTACAGTCGCCTCACTACTAATGTTGCTCGCAGCGAGTCACGTTCAAGCAACAAAGAATACTCCACTGGAGATTGAGAATGCGTTGCGACTTCAGCTCATCGATACCAACTACGAGTATCTGATAACGCTTTCCACGGTGCCTCCGGTGTTTCCGGAAGTCTACGACAGCCTTCGAGTCGAAATGATTGGCGAGTCGCAACCATTCGGCAATTGCTGGTTCAAGGTGTTTGTATATGCAAATCAGACAATCGTCGCTAATGCTACCCTCAACGCGCAGGTCCGTTGGTATCAGGATGCTCTAGTCTCGACACGAAATGTTCCTCGCGGTGAAGCGCTGTCCGCTGACATGTTCACCGCAATGCGGCGAGAGATCAACTCACTTACCGACCCCTTTGTCGCAACAATTGACGACATCGAGGGCATGGAAGCAAGCCGCACGATTCCGCAAGGGAAGACCCTGACATACGGCATGGTCAAGCCTGAGGAAGTGATCAAGCGTGGTGACCACGTCACGATCATGTTCCGTTCCGGCAGCGTCCAAATCACCGCATCGGGTGAAGCTCGTCAGGCAGGAGCACGCGGCGAGTCGATCAAAGTCAAGAATCTGTTAACGAACAAGATCATAATGGCAGAGGTTCAGGATGAACAGCTTGTTACAGTCGTACGCTAAAATTGCAGCATTGATGCTGTTGTTTGCTGGAATATCAGCACCGTCATTACACGCCCAGCGTGTCGGTACGGACGGATCTTTCTTCACAGACATAAAAGCCCACCGGGTCGGAGATCTGCTTACGGTTATCATTTACGAAAGCACGGAAGCTTCGAATGAGTCGGCGATGAAGACGGAAGAATCAAGCGATGGTTCAACCAATAGCACCGGCGGCGTTGGACCGCTCAATTTCATTCCATTGTTCTCAGCAAATAACGCCAGCGAGACAGCTTACGACGGCAAAGGCTCAAACAGCCGGCGTGGAAGCATTCGCGCGCGGATGACTGTCGAAGTTATCGCCGAGCGGAACAACGGTGACCTTGTTATCCAAGGCTCGCGCAACATCGAGATCAATGCAGAACAAGAAACTATGGTGCTGAGCGGGATCGTGCGCCGCGCCGATGTCAACCCTGACAACACGGTCAATTCTTACAACATCGCAAACGCAAAAATTAATTACACCGGCAAGGGACCAGCCGCAGATGGTTCCAAACCTGGCCTCATTACCAGAATTCTCAATTGGGTTTTCTAAGGAGCATGGACGCTATGAAGCTATTGAGACTGTTGGTCGTCGCCGCGATAATTTTCGTCTTGGTCAATATCCTGACCTTGCTTGAAGTGCGCGCGGATGTACGAATCAAGGATATAGCCCGAATCAACCAGACCGGCGAGACAGATCTCGTCGGTTACGGTTTGGTGATCGGCCTCAATGGCACCGGTGATGGCAAGGGATCTCTTTTCACAGTGCAATCAATCTCGAATATGCTGCAGCGGATGGGTGTTACCGTCGACGCTGGCTCGATTAAGACTAAAAACGTCGCCGCCGTACTGGTGACGACGAAACTTTCTCCGAATGCAATGATCGGCGACAAGCTCGACGTGACTGTGTCATCGTTGGGAGATGCTTCTACGTTGGAAGGCGGAACACTTGTCTTGACGCCGCTTTCTGATCGTACAGGCGTGCTTTATGGATATGCACAGGGTTCAGTTTCGATCGGCGGTTTCAACGTTCAAGTAGGCGATAACAAGATTGTTAGCAATTACACCTTAGTAGGACGAATTCCCAATGGTCTGCAAGTAGAGCGCGAGCCAATTCGCGAAAACTTGGTGCCAAATCAAGTAAAGCTCTCCCTGCATAATCCTGACTATACGACGGCGGAACGTGTTAAAGCGATGATCAATTCGAAGTACCCAGGTTCTGCGACAGTTGTCGGGGATGCCGGAATTACTATGACTCTGCCTGTTTCGCAGGCAAGCGACGACGGCAAGGCGCAGTTTATCGCTTCAATCGAAAATCTATTGGTAGCGCCTGATGCTCGAGCCAAGGTCGTGATCAATGAGAAGACCGGTACTATTGTTGCTGGAGGCAACGTTAGCATAGCACCGGTTGCGCTTGCCCACGGCAATATCACCATTGAAATCAAAGCGACGCCAGTAATCAGCCAGCCGGAACCATTCGGTAAGGGTGAAACGGTGTCGACTCAAGATACGCAGGTTGAAGTCCGAGAGGATGAGGCGCGCGTGGTGTACTTCGAAGAGCGCACGAACATCTCGGAAATTGCTTCGGCATTAAATGCTATTGGAGCTTCGCCGCGAGATATCATTGCCATATTCCAGGCGATCAAGCAGGCGGGCGCATTGCGCGCTGAACTTGTCGTGTTATGATGAAGATCAACAATCTCCCGGCACCGATGGAGATTGCTCCAGCCAAAACGCCGCTCGACAGCAAGTTGCAGCGGCAGCTAAAACTTAAACAAGCCACACAAGCATTTGAATCAATATTCATCGCACAATTGCTCAAAAGCATGCGCTCGAGTTCTCTTGAAGACAAGGGAAAGGAAGAAAGCGGATTCGGCAAAGATATCATGTTATCTATGGCCGACGAAAGCGTCGCAAAACAGCTCGCCAAGACGGGGATGATTGGAATTGGAGAAGTACTCTACAATAACCTCTTGAAGCGACTGGGTGAGGAAACGCAGGTTAGTACCGGGCTCGAAATCACGTCAAAGCGGCACATTGACGGTGTCGCACCGCCCCGTTCAGCGAAGGAAGTTGAGCCGGAGCACTTCGATTCACATCAATCGAAACCGGCAACTAGTCCTCCAATTCAGGAAAAGGTGCCGACCGTGCCTCAGCCCACCGATACTAAGGTTATCGGTCCGGTCGAGAGTCAGCAGGTGACCCACGCTCCGCAAGTCAATAGCGCAGCATACGATCGCCTCAGCAAGTATGTAGATCACATTCGCAGCGCCTCGATAGAGTCGAATATACCGGAAGATCTGCTTCGCGCCGTCATCATGCAAGAATCCTCCGGAAACGAACGAGCGACGTCAAATCGTGGAGCGGCTGGCTTGATGCAGCTAATGCCTGACACGGCTCGCTCAGTCGGTGTAACTAATCTTTACGACGCAGAAGAGAATATCAAGGGTGGTGCCAGATATTTGCGCCAGATGTTCGATCGATTCGGCGACATCGAGTCGGCATTGGCGGCTTACAACGCCGGGCCGGGCAATGTTGAGAAACACAATGGGATCCCGCCGTTTGCAGAAACACAAAACTATGTGAAGCGCATTCTATCTCAACTTTCTGAAGGCAAGCAGGTTAATAAATCCTCGCAGGATACCGACATAAAGAAGTAAGAGGAAAGACTTTGGAAGCCAAAATCATAAGATTGATAAAGTTAATCGGCGAGGAAGTACTCATTTTCGAGACCTTCCTTCAATACTTGAATCGCCAGCAGGAAGCGCTCGTGAACAACAATCTCGAGGCGCTGCAGACAGTTACTCGCGATCAAGAACTTCTCGCTGTTCGCACAACGCAGGTCGAACAAGAGCGCAAGGCACTTGTGGCCGAGCTGTCGGTCGACCTCAAGCGTGACCAGCACGACCTCACCCTCAGCGAACTCACAAAGTTAGTATCTGAACCCGAGTCAAATCAGATTCACTCGCTACAGAATACGCTGCTTGGTTTGCACGATCAAATTTCGACAATCAAAGCTCGCAACGATTTTCTGATTCGCAAGTCGATGGAATACATCAATACGACGATGTCGCAACTGGGTCTTGCAGAAGCGCCAGAGAAAAACACCTACTCGCCTGAGAGTACCCGAACTTCCAAAGCGTCAAAAACGGCGCTTGTCGATCGGAGAGTGTAGCATGCCCGGATTGTTTCTCGGACTCGAAATGGGCAAGCGCGCCCTGATGACTCAGCAACTGGCGTTAACGACTTCTGGTCACAACGTTGCCAATGCGGCAACACCGGGCTTCTCTCGTCAGCGCGTGGTAATCTCACAGTCAAATCCGTTGAACACGACGGAAGGCAACATTGGTACCGGCGTTTCAGTTAGCGGCGTGCGACAAGTCCGCGATTTGTTTCTAAGTACACAATTACGCGCCGACAGCGGCAAGCTTGCACGCTGGGAGACCTCTCATAAGGCGCTTTCCCAGGTGGAGCTGTTTTTTAATGAGCCGGGAGATAAGGGACTAAATCAGCTTATTACCGATTTCTTCAATAGTTGGGAAAACTTAGCGACTAACCCGAATGCTCGAGTGACAGTACTCGAAAAGTCAAAGGTTTTGGTTAACGCGTTCCACGAACAAGCGAACCAGTTGGCGGATCTGCGCGAAAGCGTTGACGCCGATATTAAAGGCCGCACGAGCGAGATCAATCAGCTTGCGGTCCAAATTGCCAGCTTGAATCGTCAAATCTCGACAGCTGAATTGGGCGGCGACAGTGCCAACGATCTGCGTGATAAGAGGGATCTTCTGATCGACAACTTGTCCAGCTACGCAAGCGTTCGCACTATTGAGCGATCAAATGGCACCGCGGCTGTGATGATCGGTTCGATGAGTCTGGTCGACGGCGTAGACTTCCTTCAGATAGAAACCAAAACCATTCAGCGCGGAAGTTCTACCGCGACAGTGGCGGTTTGGGAAAACACCAATTTTGAGATCGATTTTGCTGGGGGCGAAATACAGGCACTTGAGCAGATGCGGGATTCGACTATTCCCGATATGCAGAAGGACCTTGACCTCCTTGCGACAACAATCATCGAGCGCGTCAACGCGGTCCACGCAGCTGGAACCGGCGCGCAAGGGTCGACCGGCATCAACTTCTTCGATCCCTATCGTCTTACCGCGGGAACGATGGAAGTTAATATTGATGTGGAAAGTGATCCAAACCTGATTGCTGCCTCGATAACTGGTGAACCAGGCGACACTCGAAATGCGCAGGCAATCTCTGAACTACGATATCAGCGCGTGCTCCAGTCGGGCACGGCAACTATAAACGAATACTATGCATCAATGGTGGGAACACTCGGCATCCGGACACAGGAAGCCGAAACCCTGAAAGACAATTACAATTTGCTGGTGACCCAATTGGACAATGCCCGCCAACAGGTGCAGGGAGTGTCGATTGATGAGGAAGTGACGAACATGATCAAATACCAGCGTGCCTACGAAGCGGCAGCTCGGGTGATCACTTTCGTCGACTCAGCTCTGGAGACCGTGATAAGCGGTATGGGCGTCACCAGATAACGAACCACGGAGGGTGGATTGTTAATACTAACAAGGAAGTTAGGCGAGTCCATCACTATTGGAGACAATATCAAGGTCACCGTGCTCGGCATCTATGGCCGGCAAGTTCGACTTGGTATTGATGCTCCGCTGAAGGTCGTCGTTCATCGCGAAGAGGTCTATGTCAAGATCCAGAACGAGAACCGCAAAGCGGCTCAGGCAGGCAAGAAAGACCTGATGTCAGTAGTGACAATGCTCAAGAACAAGTTCAAAGGCGACATCAAGCCGGACGGCGAGCAAAAATCCGAGCTTGAGTATCGCGAGTCGAAAAAGAAGAACCATGACGACAACATAAGACCAGAAGGCAAACATTAGGCGGTGGACAATGCGCGACGGGAAGGATTCGCACAGCGACAAGAGCACTTCGAGCGGAAGTGATCCAAAGCTCAAGGATGTGGACAAAAACAATGACCCGCGGACCCCGAATCCAATGGATGAGGGCTTCGTCTATTACGAGGATTAGCTAAGACAATGCGCGTAACTCATGAGATGATATCGAACCAGGTTGTATTCAACCTGCAAAACAGCATTTCGCGCTTCTTCAAGCTCCAAAACATGATGTCGACCAACAAGCGCATCAACAAAGTGTCCGATGATCCAATCGGCACTGTGAAGGACTTGTCGTACCGCGAACGTCTCACGGAGATCACGCAATTCAAAGCCAACATATCTATTGGAAGCACATGGCTGGCATCGTCGGATCGTGCGATTGCCGACATGAATTCAGCCATAAAGGACGCGCAGTCTATCGCCGTCGAAATGTCCAATGATACAAACGACGAGAATGCTCGCGAAGCGGCCGCCAACGAAGTCCAATCGCTGTTCGATCAGATAATCGGTGCAGGAAACTCGCAACTTCAGAACAACTACTTATTCTCAGGCTATCGCACGCGAACACAGCCATTTGAGACCAACTCGAATGGAGTGGTTTATCGCGGTGATACCGGCATCATGGAATACACCGTTGATACACGATCAAAAGTGCAGATCAACACAATTGGATCAAACCTGCTTACAAAGCCGTTCCAAGCCATCGGAGCGAGCGCGGATGTGAAGCTCGGCATAACGGGCGCGACTGCGCTTGCAAGCCTGCACCTTAACCAAGGTGTAGACTTGGCTCCGGGTACGTTCACGGTTACAAACCAGAACACAAACACAGCAGTCACAATTGACATTTCGGCTGCAACAGACATACAAAGTGCAATTACTGCAATCAATACTCAACTGACTGCGGGTGGGATCACGAACGTCACCGCATCGATCGGTCTTGAAGGCAATAACCTCAGACTGGTTGCGGTAGATTCTCCGACTGTCACGACAGCTACCCCATTGACTAACCTCAATGCTGGTCTTGGAATTGATACAAGTCCGGGCAAGTTTACGATCCGTAACGGTGCAGGTACGACGAGTGTTGCAATCGACATTTCTGCGGCAGTCACGTTAGGTGATGTCATCACCGCCATCAACACGCAGTTAACCACCGCCGGTGTGGCGAATGTTACTGCCGCCATCAATGGCTCTGGCAATGGCATCAGCATAACCGATGCAAACGGAATCCCTCTTGATCTCCGTGTCGAAGAGTTTGGCCCGCTTGAGAATACAGCTGCTAGCCTGGGAATCCTCGGACAAGTTGACCCGGTGCTTGTCGGAACAGCACTAAATCCACGACCGGCGTTTAGCGTTGCTGAAACTGCGCCAGGTGAAACAACGGCCACGGACTTGGGACTTGTTGGATTATTCAACTACAGTCAAGTTGGACAGGCACTTCAGCCCCAATTGACACCAACTGATTTGCTGACTCAGTTCAACAATGGCAATGGCTTCGCTACAGGTACTATTCGGATCGCACACGGCGATTCTGCGTACGAGATCGACTTGGCTGATACATCGATCGTCACTGTGCAGGACTTGATTGATCGTTTCAACAACTCCGGGTTTGCAATCACGGCGTCGATTAATAGCGCTGGAACCGGAATTCAGATCGTCAATGACGACCCAAGCCGGACGCTAATGGTGACAAACGGTGATGATGACAGATCGGCATCCGCTCTGGGTATCTCGGGCGCAGCTGATGTGTTGGGTTCGATGATGCTTCTCACCAAGGCGCTCCGAGAAGACGATGGCGAGACGATTCAGCAAATGGTCGGCACGCTAAGCGACTCGTTGACGACCGTGTTGAATGAACGTGCCTCTACCGGTGCCAAAGGCATTCACATGGAAACGACACTGAATCGACTACAGGAGTACGAAGTTTACTATACAAAGCTGCTGTCCGATGTCGAAGATGCGGACCTTACAAAACTAATCACAGATTTGGCTATGCAAGAGAACGCCTATTCAGCGGCGCTCAACTCGGCGGCAAAGATCATTCAACCATCGCTTTTGGATTTTATCAGATAACGAGGGGATAATGGAAGTTCAGACCCGACAATTCGGAACAATTGAAGTAGACGACACAGAGATTCTTCAGATCCCTAAAGGGCTGCTGGGATTTGAAGGGTTAGAGCATTTTGTCCTGATTGAAAGCGCAGAATGCTTGCCGTTTCGTTGGCTTCAGTGCATTGACGCACCAGACCTGGCTTTTGTAGTAGTCAGCCCCGTGGTGTTCTTCCCCGATTACCGCGTGGCGGTACACGCCAAGGAAGTGGCGGACATCGAAGTAGAGGATCCACATGATGTGGAAATCTATGTCGTAGTCACCATTCCGGAGCGATTGGAAGATATGACCGCTAACTTGCAAGGGCCGATTCTTGTGAATAAGCGCAACAATCGTGTGAAGCAGCTTGTTCTGACGGACAGCCTATACTCAGTTGCTCACTCGGTGGTCAAACAAATGGAACGCAGACAACAGGTCAATACCCAGCGGGCAACGCCGGTTCAGATATCGTAGTAGAAAACTTCCCGATTGGATTGAGGGAGCGACAGTGAGTCGAATTTGTAGAGCAAATAGGAGATGCCATGGTCAACCCCAAGGACGCCGGTCCGCAGGAATCAACCGAGCAGGTTGTTACTGCAGCCGACAAAGCCGCCGCACTCGTTGAAGAAGCCTCAGCAAGAATAGCGAAGAAAGATCTCCGCGGCGCCGCATCGATACTCGATAAGGCGTGCTTATTGCAGCCTCGCTCAATCGATCTGTTAAGCTCCACCGCCATGACCTGGCTTCAAGCCGGCGAACCACTGCGGGCTGAGGAGTACTTCTCTCGAGCATTGAGGTTTGTTCCGAACAATACAGACATACTACACAATTTGGCACTCGTGCGAACTGCGCTTGGCAGATTCGAAGCTGCAGCAGAGTGTCTCCACAAGTTGATAATGCTGGCACCGCTGGAGCCAGCGGCCTACAACGACCTTGCGATTCTTGAAGAAGAGAGCGGCAATATCGCCGGCGCACTGAATACCTTTCAACGCGGAGCAAAACTGAAATCCGCAAGCAAGAAGCTGTTCACAAACTTCCTCGATTTCTGTCAACGCCACGCCGGCTTGACCGACTTGCAGGCAGTGCGTTCGCAGTATCTTGACCGCTGGGGCGCAGATGCAGTATTGCTTGAATGGGAAAAACGCAACTCAAAGAGTCCAGTGGCAGAAGTGGAAGCTGGAGCACCGAGTGTGCCTGTCGTTCCACAAGTGAAACGCGCCAAGATCGCGGTGTTTGCTTCATACCGCACATTCATTGATCCCGTCATCGCGAACCTCAAAACGCACCACGATCTACGAGTCTTCGAAAAGGGCTCGGAAGCGGAAATGAAGTCCCTACTGGAGTGGTGCGACCTTGCCTGGTTCGAATGGTGCGATCAACTGGTGATTGCGGCCTCAAAGATGCCCAAGAAGTGCAAGATGATCTGCAGACTGCACAGCTACGAAGTGTTTTCAGATATGCCGCGCCAGGTAGATTGGAGCAAGATCGACCATCTTGTACTTGTGAGTGATGCTGTAAAGGAACTTTTGAGCTACAATTTCAACGTGCCCTGTCCGATTACGGTCATTCATAATGGCGTTGATCTCGAGAAATTCACGATTCCACCGAACAAGAAGCCGGGGAAGAAGATTTGCTCGATTGGTTACATCAACTACAAGAAGAACCCGGCGATGCTGTTGTACTGCTTCAAGGCGATTCACGATTACGATCCCGGATATACATTCCATCTTGCCGGCGAACATCAGGATGCACGGATTCAGGTCTACTTCGCACACCTTCTGCCCAGACTCAACATCCCGGTATCATTCGACGGATGGGTCGAAGATGTACCGGCATATATGCGTGACAAAGACTTCGTAATTTCAACCTCGCTGTTTGAGTCTTTCCATTATTCGATAGCCGAAGGAATGGCTTCGGGAGTGTTGCCGCTAATTCATGATTGGCTTGGCGCCGACCAATTGTATCCGAAGCAGTATGTCTTTACTACACCCAATGACTCTGTACGCCTTCTCAAGGAAATCGAAAGCGGTGATCGCCCTCAAATGCAGCAAGAGTGTCGCAATTTCATTGCCGGGCGATATGACAATCGCCGGCAGCTTAAGAAAATCGAATCATTGATCACATCAATACTATCCGGCGAGAATCGAGAGGCAAGCAATGGCTAAGAAGAGTTCGGGCAAACAGCGCAGACCCAAAGAGGTTGTGGCTCAGAAGGCAATGAGTCTTGACGCTTCATTGGATCAATCGCGAGCGTACTTCGCTAATGGCGACTACGCGGCTGCCCTCGGTGTCGCCAGATCAAGGTACGAGTTAAACGATCGAACTACGGAAGCCACGAATCCAGAGCTTGTCCAAATCGGCGCTTGGAGCGCATATCGCGTTGGCAACTTCGCGGAAGCAGATAAGTTTCTTGTCGATCTCGGGAACACTCGCGGACTTGGCGAAGACGATGCACTGCTTAAAGGTCTATTGCATTACGAGTTTCGTGAATTCGGAGAGTGTATTCGGACTGCCGAACCACTGCTAATGCCGCTTTCCGAAACGGCGCGCAATGAAAACAACGGAATGACAACAAAAGCCCAGTTGGACCTGATTTCCTGTTTGGCAATGTCATACTACAATCTCGGCGAATTAGAGTCTGCAGTGAATGTCCTTGAAGAAGCGATCAGCGCACGCGATGACCATGACGAATTCTATGTCAATCTTGCCACTGTTAAAGGGCGTTTGGGCGATGAAGAAGGACGGCGCAAGGTCATCAGTGATGGGTTAGTCCGGTGCGGCAATAAACGCGAACTGGATATTCTCGCGCGCGATCTTGTCGGCAACGAGACAATCTCGCTTTGCATGATCGTGAAGAACGAGGAGGCACTGTTGGGACAGTGTCTGACAAGCGCCCGCGGGCTCGTGAATGAGATTATTGTCGTCGATACCGGCAGTACTGATGGAACCGTCGCTATTGCAGAGCAATTTGGCGCCCGAGTCTATCATCATCCGTGGCAGAATGATTTTTCGCTTCACCGCAACCAATCGCTTGAATACGCCACCGGAGACTGGATTCTGATTCTCGACGCCGATGAAGAACTGCGTCAAGAGGACATTGCAAAGCTCAAACAGGCAACTCGGGTACCCGATATGAACGTCTTGTCCCTGTCTGTCCACAACAAGCACGTTGCCAGCGGCGAAATCACATCGTTTCTACCTTCGGTGCGCATGTGGAGACGAAAACTGAACGTACGTTACGAAGGTATCGTGCATAACGAACTGCGGTTGCCGGTCGATGAGCCGATTCTTCGCGTTGATGCCGGGATCATACACTACGGCTACGGACTCGACTGGGAATTGATGAAGAAGAAGATCGCTCGCAGCAAGGCGCTGCTCCACAAACAGCTCGAAGAGAATCCGAACAACTACTTTGCAAACTTCAATCTTGCTCAAATTCTGCGCGGCGAACATAAGATGCCACCGCCCGAAGTTTGTCGTGAAATAATCGAACATGCTGGACGCGCTGTTCGCAATTCGAGCTCGGAAGCACCGGGACAGCGGCACATACATCTCATGGCGCTTGACCAAATCGTTTCGGCATATTTTCACTTGGGCGAGTACAAGCGAGCCGAAGAGACGGCTAAGCAAGCGCTCGAAATTGACCCCGCTTACCTTGATCCGATGTTCCAACTGGGGCATGTGTATGCTGCTTCTCGCGACTTTGCTCGAGCCATCAAGGCATACGAGAAGTACATCGCAGCAGCAGATGATTATAACCCGGGGAATGAAACCACAAGTTTCATCCTAATCCACTCGCATGACCAAGCTGCAGCCTACTTCAGCCTTGGCTTGATCCATGAAGAGATGAAGATGGATGAGAAGGCGGAGTTATACTTCAAGCGTGTTCTGGAGTACAAGAGTAATCACCTCGATGTCTA
>Ga0154020_10004522_pt1 | contig 16557 bp, 17 predicted proteins | sample Klosneuvirus_201_FD_109709 | JGI IMG/M metagenome (GOLD analysis project Ga0154020, IMG submission 109709) | Active sludge microbial communities from wastewater, Klosterneuburg, Austria - Klosneuvirus_20160825_MG | ecosystem: Engineered > WWTP > Aerobic digester > Activated sludge | place...
GTGCGTTTCGATGCCGATCACTACTTCCCACTGATTCATAACTCTATCCGTTCAGAAACAACGCCCTGATTTTGCCTCGACCATGATCGGCCAGAGGTAACTGAAAGCATCCCGCTCGCAGGACTTGGGACAACTATTGAAGGCAATCGTCACCTTGTCGCCCTGTTCCCACATCCGCACCAGGCAATCAGGCTCGCGCTTGTGCTTGAGTAGTGCCTGGGGCATTTTTTCCGCCTGCTCGAAATCGCCGAGGTTGAAATTGCAAGTGCCGTAATCTTTGATGGCAACCTGGGCAGTAAAGGTTTTGACCTCGGCTTCCTTGACCAGTAGATCAAGCCTTGTTGCCGTGCCAATCGCGTCCCGATGCGAACACTTTGAGCGAACATTGAGCGGCCGTGTCGGCTGCGGCTTCAGGTTGCGGTTGGCCAAATACTTCAGCGTCGAATTTTTTAATTTCGGCTCGGTCGTTGGCAGAACCTCCGGCTTTACCGGCTCCGCTGCAACTGTCGGCTCGGGCGGCTTTTTTTCAATCTCGGCACACCCCGTCGCGAACAAAACCAGCAATACTGACCACCACCGCCCCATGTCTACTCGAGTCCGGCCGGCCGGCGCTGATGCCAGTCGGTCGCCTGCTGGTAGCGATGTGCCACATTGAGCAGTTGCGCCTCGGTAAAATAGTTGCCAATCAACTGCAAACCGACTGGCAAGCCACCGACAAAACCGCAAGGGACCGACATGCCCGGCAAACCAGCCAGATTGACCGCGATAGTGTAGATATCCGACAGGTACATCTGCACGGGATCAGCCGCTTTTTCACCGAGTTTGAATGCAGTCGTCGGCGAGGTCGGCCCCATGATGACGTCACAATCCTTGAAAGCTTCGACGAAATCGTTGGCAATCAGACGGCGAATACGTTGCGCCTGCAGATAGTAGGCATCGTAATAACCGTGCGACAGGACGTAGGCACCAATCAGAATACGGCGCTTGACTTCGGCACCAAAACCCTGGGCACGGCTCTTCATGTACATGTCGTCGAGACTGCCATATTCCGGCGCCCGATAACCGTAACGCACACCGTCGAAACGCGACAGGTTTGAACTGGCCTCGGCCGGCGCAATGACGTAATAGGCCGGCACGGAAAGGTGCGAATTAGGCAGCGAAACCTCAACCGTCGTTGCCCCCAGCTTTTCGTATTCAGCCAGCGCCGTACGCACGGCAGCCATCACATCGGCATCGCAACCCTCACCGAAAAATTCCTTCGGCAAACCAATCCGCAAGCCGGCCAGGGGTTTTTCCAGATCACGCGAATAGTCTTCCCGCGGGCGATCAAGCGAGGTCGAATCATGCTCATCGAAACCGGCCATCGTGTTCAAGAGCAAGGCGCAATCCTCGGCACTGGCTGCCATCGGACCGCCTTGATCGAGCGAGGAAGCAAAGGCGATCATGCCGTAGCGCGAAACGACGCCATAAGTCGGCTTCAGGCCAGTGAGATTGCACAACGCTGCCGGCTGACGAATCGAACCGCCGGTATCGGTGCCAGTCGCTGCTGGCGCCAGACGCGCCGCCACAGCAGCAGCCGAACCGCCGGAAGAACCACCGGGCACCCGGGCCTGATCCCACGGGTTTTTCACCGGACCGAAGAATGAAGTTTCGTTCGACGAACCCATGGCGAATTCGTCCATATTCGTCTTGCCCAGCGACACCAGACCTGCTTCCGCTTCCATCTTACGGATCACCGTCGCATCGTAGGGTGAGACGAAATTGGCCAGCATTTTCGAACCGCAGGTCGTCCGCCAGCCTTCAGCGCAGAAAATATCCTTCTGGGCGATCGGGATACCCGTCAATAGACCAGCCGTACCGGCGGCGATACGGGCATCGGCAGCTTGGGCGGAATTAAGGCTTTTTTCGGCGTCGACCGTAACAAAGGCATTCAATACCGGATTCAGGCGGTTAATGCGATCGAGAAAGAGCTGGGTCAGCTCGACGCTGGAAATCTGCTTCGCAGCCAGGGCTTGCGACAGTTGCTTGAGGCTGGCGTTGATCATTCGATCACCTTCGGCACGAGGTAAAGGCCGGCTTCGGTTTCCGGCGCGACCGCCTGGTAGGCAGTGCGGCGATCATCCTCCGAAACTTTATCCTGACGCAGCCGCTGGCTGAGATCCTGGGCGTGGGCCATCGGCTCGACACCGCGCGTATCCACAGCCTGCATCTGCTCGATCAGTTGAAAGATGCCGTTGAGATGGCCTTGGGTGCTGAGCGCCTCGGAATCACTGATCTCGATACGAGCGAGATGGGCGATGCGCTGAACCTGTTCTAGTGTGAGCGACATGGGGGGTCAAAGACTTATGCTGCGGTGCACAAAGTCTTAAAATGTAAAGCGTTATAAGGTATCATAAAAGTTTTCCTGACCGCACCCCCCCCAAACGCGGAGTTACAGATGTTCGGTTTCCTAAGCAAATATTTCTCTAACGACCTCGCCATCGACCTTGGCACGGCAAATACGCTCATTTACGTGCGTGGCCGCGGCATTGTGCTCGACGAGCCGTCGGTAGTTTCGATCCGCCTTGAAGGCGGTCCCAACGCAAAAAAGACCATTCAGGCTGTCGGTAAAGAGGCCAAGGACATGCTCGGCAAAGCACCGGGCAGCATCACGGTTATTCGCCCGATGAAGGATGGCGTGATTGCCGACTTCACCGTCACCGAGCAAATGCTCAAGCAATTCATCAAGAAGGTGCATGACTCGAAGCTGTTCAGCCCGAGCCCGCGCATCATCATCTGCGTGCCTTCCGGCTCGACACAGGTTGAACGCCGCGCCATCCGCGAATCTGCGATTGGCGCCGGGGCCAGCCAGGTTTACCTGATCGAGGAGCCAATGGCGGCAGCGATCGGGGCCGGCCTGCCGGTTTCCGACGCGACTGGTTCGATGGTTGTCGATATCGGCGGCGGCACCACCGAAGTCGGCGTCATCTCCCTTGGTGGCCTGGTCTATGCCGGCTCCGTGCGTGTTGGCGGCGACAAGCTGGACGAGGCGATCATGAGTTACATCAGTCGTAATTACGGCATGATGATCGGCGAAAACACCGCCGAAAAGATCAAGAAGAACATCGGCTCCGCCTTCCCGGGGGCCGAGGTCAAGGAAATGGAAGTCTCCGGCATCAACAAGGCCGAAGGCATCCCGCGCAAGTTCACGATTTCCTCCAACGAAATCCTCGAAGCGCTGACCGACCCGCTCAACCAGATCGTTTCAGCAGTCAAGTCCGCATTGGAAAAGACACCGCCCGAACTTGGCGCCGACATTGCCGAAAAGGGCATGGTCCTGACCGGTGGCGGTGCGCTGTTACGTGACCTCGACCGTCTGCTGATGGAAGAAACCGGCCTGCCGGTGATCGTGGCTGATGAACCCTTGACCTGCGTTGCCCACGGTTGTGGCATGGCGCTGGAAAAGATGGACAAGCTGGCCAGCATTTTCGCTTCGGACTAATCTCTTGGCGCAGCTTAAGAGCTGATCGCGATGGCTGGCATCAATCACGCTCCACCACCGTTTTTCAAGCAAGGGCCAGCACCGCTGGCCCTTCTGATTTTCTATATCGCCATTTCTCTGGCGATCTTTGTCGTCGACCTGCGCTTCCGTAGCCTGGAGCTTTTACGCCAGAGCATCGCCCTCGTCATCGACCCGGTGCAACGCGTCGCACAAACGCCGGGCAGCCTGGTCGATCACGCCGCCACCTACCTGCAGGGGCTGCATAACTTGCAGCAGGAAAACAGTGAACTCAAGCACTCCCAACTCAACACCGCACCAAACCTGCAGCGGCTCGCTCAACTCGAAGCGGAAAATGAGCGCCTGCGCAAGCTGCTTTCGGTCAATGAGCGCGAAAAAGCCAATGGCCAAGTCGCCCAGATTCTCTACACCGCCCGCGACCCCTTCTCGCGCAAGGTGATTGTGGACAAGGGCCAACAATCCGGCATCGTGGCAGGTCAACCGGCGATTGACGAAACTGGCGTCGTCGGCCAGGTAACGCGCGTCTTTCCATTCTCGGCTGAAATTACGCTGATTACCGACAAGGATCAGGCGGTACCAATCCAGGTCGTGCGGAGCGGGCAGCGTTCCGTTGTCTTCGGCCTGGGCAACGGTCAGCTTGAACTGCGCTATATGCCAGCCAACGCGGATGTACAGGTCGGGGACATTCTGGTTACCTCAGGTCTGGACGGGGTATATTTGCCTGGCTTCCCAGTCGCCAAGGTGGTCAATATCGAACGCGATAGCGCCTATTCCTTCGCCCGAATCTTCTGCGTGCCGGTAGCTGGGGTCGAAAATTTCGGCGAAATCATGGTGCTTAATCCGCGCCAGCCACTGCCCGATGCCCCTCCGGAATCCGTCGGGCGCGGTAGCGACAGCGGTGAGAAGAGCGGGCAGCGCTCAAAGAAGAAGCGGGCGACGAAAGGAAACTGATGCAATCAACTTTCTCTTCCTCACGCATCCTGCAGCCAGTTCGCCCCTGGTTCATTTTTTTCAGCCTGATCATGGCTGCCTTGCTCAATTTTCTGCCGACCGCCCAGTGGTCTGGCATGCCGGACTGGGTGGCCTTGGTGCTGTGTTTCTGGAGCGTTCGCGAATTCCGCCGCGTCGGTATGGGCTGGGCCTTTATGCTGGGCCTGCTGATGGATGTTGCCGACGGCTCGGTGCTCGGCCAACACTGTTTCGCCTATGTGCTGCTCGCTTACGTTTCCGCCTCGCTGTCGCGCCGCTTCCTCTGGTTCCCGCTGGCCCAGCAGGCCCTGCAGGTCATGCCGCTCCTGGTCGCCACGCAAGTCGTCCAGGTGTTAATGCGCATGGCGGTCGGGGCCGACTTTCCTGGCTGGGATTTCTTTATCGGCCCATTCATCGCCACCCTGCTCTGGATTCCCGCCACATTTATCCTGCTTCTGCCGCAGTATCGGCCGGAGGAGCAAGATCCTGACCGACCGATCTAGACAGGCAGCAGCTCGTGGGTGACTTCCACAATCCCGACAGTGATATCGATCGCTTCCGCTTCCGCCTTGGCTTTGCTGCGGCTGCGGTCCTGCTTGCCTTCTGTTTGCTGATCGGGCGTTTTGTCTGGTTACAGGTTATCCAGCATGATTTTTACCAGACGCGGGCCGAGGATAACCGGATTGCCTTGATCCCCATCGTGCCCAACCGCGGCGTCATTACCGACCGTAACGGCATCGTGCTGGCCCGTAACTACTCTGCCTTCACACTGGAAATCACGCCATCGCGGGTTCCCGATCTGGAGGCATCGATCGATGCCCTGGCAACGGTGATTGATATCCAGCCCAAGGACCGCAAGCGCTTCAAGCGGGTAATGGACGAAGCGAAAAACTTTGAGTCGATTCCGATCCGTACCCGCCTGACGGATGCCGAAGTCGCCAGGTTTGCCGCCCAGCGCTATCGCTTTCCGGGAATAGAGGTCAAAGCCCGGCTATTCCGCCAGTACCCGCTGGGTAACGTCGCCTCGCATGCCATCGGCTACATCGGTCGTATCACTGATCGTGACGTGAGTTGGATTGAAGAGGTTGAAAAACAGGCAAATTACAAGGGCACGGACCATATCGGGAAAAATGGGCTGGAGCAGCATTATGAATTTGAATTGCACGGCGAAACCGGCTATGAAGAAGTCGAGATCGATTCTGGTGGCCGGGCCCTGCGCAGCTTGAAACGCATTCCACCGGTCTCGGGCAACAATCTTTCCTTGAGCCTTGATGCCAAACTGCAGGAAATCACTGAACAAGCCTTTGGTGAGCGCAAGGGGGCATTGGTCGCCATCGACCCAACTACCGGCGGTATTCTGGCCCTGGTCTCCAACCCGACCTATGACCCTAACCTGTTTGTCGACGGCATCACGCCGGACAACTGGAAAGAGCTGAATGAGCATCCGAGCAAGCCGATGGTGAACCGCGCGATCAGCGGCGCCTATCCACCCGGCTCAACCTTCAAGCCTTTCATGGCACTGGGTGCACTAGAATTGGGCAAGCGCACGCCCAACCAGACAATCAGTGACCCTGGCTTCTTCATTTTCGGTAACCACCAGTTCCGCGACGATAAAAAAGGCGGGCATGGCACGGTCGACATGTATAAATCGATTGTTCACTCCTGCGATACCTACTACTACATACTCGCTAATGACATGGGAATCGATAATATTTCCAGGTTCATGGGCCAGCTCGGGCTGGGCCAGCGAACGGGCGTTGACCTTGGCAAGGATGGCGCAAGTGAGTCGAAGGGGGTATTACCTTCACAGGAATGGAAAAAACAACGCTTCAAGAAACCCGAACAGCAGAAATGGTATGCCGGCGAAACCATTTCCATCGGGATCGGCCAGGGCTACAACGCCTACACGCCCATCCAGCTGGCTCAGGCAACCGCTGTCATCGCCAATAACGGCGTGATGTTTCGTCCGCATCTCGTTCGTCACATCTCTGACGCCAAAACTGGCGAGCAACGCATTATCGAGCCGCAGCCTCTGCGTGACCTGCAGCTCAAACCACAGAATATTGAAGCTATTCGCCGCGCCATGGTTGGCGTGAATAAAGAAGGTACCGGCGCTCGGGCCTTTGCGGGTGCTCTTTATGAATCTGCCGGCAAAACCGGTACAGCTCAGGTTTACTCGCTGAAGGGGGCTGACTACAAATCCCACAGCATCAAGCAGGAACTGCGCGACCATGCCTTGTTCATTGCCTACGCGCCGGCCGACAAACCGAAAATTGCCCTTGCCGTCCTCGTTGAAAACGGTGGCTTTGGCGCGCAATCCGCCGCGCCGATCGCCCGCATGGTGATGGACTACTACCTGCTCGGCAAATTACCCGGCGGTGCTGCCAAAGAAGACACTGCCGCCGTTGAGGATGATAACGACGAATGATCGACATCACTGGCACCCTGCGGCGCGGCTGGCTGGAGCTGATTGCTCATATCGACTTCCCGCTGCTTCTGATCACCATGGCCATCATGGCGGTCGGCCTGACGACGGTGTATTCGGCGACTTTCGACGGTAATGAGCGAATTTTTTCGCAAGCCGGCAACATGGGAGTGGCACTGACCATCATGTGGTTTGTCTCGCGCCTGCCGCCGCAAAAGCTGATGAGCTTCGCGATACCACTCTATTTGCTTGGCCTGATCCTGCTGATTGCCGTGTTTCTTTTCGGAATCAAGGTCAATGGTGCCAAACGCTGGTTGCCGCTGGGTTTTACCCGCATACAGCCCTCGGAAATGATGAAGATCGCGATGCCCTTGATGCTCGCCTGGTATTTCCAGAAATACGAGGCCACACTAGGCTTCAAGCATTTTTTCATTGCTTGCCTGTTGCTGGTTGTGCCCTTTGGCTTGATTGCCAAGCAGCCGGACCTGGGTACGGCACTGCTGGTTGGCGGCGCGGGTTTCTTCGTCATTTTCTTTGCCGGCCTACCCTGGAAAGTCATCATCGGGCTGGTTGCCGCGGCGGCGGCGGCCGCCCCGCTGCTCTGGAATGTGCTGCACGATTATCAGCGCAAGCGCATCCTGACCCTGATCGACCCGACCACCGATCCGCTCGGCTCCGGCTATCACATCATTCAATCCACCATCGCCATCGGCTCCGGCGGCGCCTTTGGCAAGGGATTTCTGAACGGCACGCAAACTCATCTCGAATTCATTCCGGAAAAACATACCGATTTCATTTTTGCGGTTTATTCAGAAGAATGGGGCTTGCTGGGCAATTCCGTACTCGTCTTTCTCTACATGCTGCTGATCGGGCGCGGACTGATCATCGCCTCAGCGGCACCCACACTGTTTTCCCGCCTGCTGGCGGGCGCCATTACGCTAGGCTTCTTCACCTATGCCTTTATCAACATGGGCATGGTCAGCGGCATCCTGCCGGTGGTTGGTGTGCCGCTGCCTTTCATGAGCTATGGCGGCACAGCGCTGGTGACACTCTTCGTCGGTATCGGTATCCTGATGTCGATCCATACCCATCGCATGCTGGTAAAAAAATGATCCTGCGTCTGACGCCATATGCCATTGCCGCCGGCCTGCTTGCCGGCTGCGGCATTACGCCGACGACACCGGATGCTACGGTCGACGCTCAAAAAGGCCAGATTTCCAAGGCACCAACGCCGACCCGAAAATCTACGGCGGTGTTGAAAAAAGGTGGCGGCTTCTACAAGGATGACGGTCCGGCCGACGACATTCCCGACGGCCTCGACGACATTCTCGATGCCGAGCCAAAATGGGAGCCGCTGCACAAACCAGCCACCAGGCCGTACGTCGTCCTCGGCAAGGAATATGTGCCGAACACCGCACTCAAACCCTACAAGGCACGCGGCATCGCCAGCTGGTATGGCAAAAAGTTTCACGGCCAGAAAACCTCGATCGGCCAGCCCTACGACATGTTTGCGATGACTGCCGCCCACCCGACGCTCGCCTTGCCCTCCTACGTTCGGGTAACCCAGGTCCAGTCCGGCAAATCGGTCATCGTCCGCGTCACCGATCGCGGCCCTTTCCACGCCGACCGCATCATCGACCTTTCCTACACCGCCGCCTACAAGCTTGGGCTGATCAATGGCGGCAGCGGTCAGGTCGAAGTCGAGGCGATCATCCCGGGCGATCCGGGCGGTCTAAGCTTTGCGCAGACAACTCCGCCAGCCCGCCCTGCGCCTGCCGGGCCGGATGGCATCGAGCAAATCGCCCAGCGTAGTGCGCTCGAAGATATGGCGACACAAACACCAGTGCCGCCAGCCAGCCCGATCGATACAACCCAACCCAAAGGTATTCATCTGCAACTCGGCGCCTTCTCGAATGCTGACAACGCCGAGAATCTGAAAAATCATCTTTCACGGGAACTCGACTGGCTGACCGAACCCATGCGCGTTACACCGGCGGGCGGCATCCACCGCTTGCAACTCGGCCCCTACGCCAGCCGGGGTGATGCTGATCGGGTCGCCGAAAAGATTCGGGCTGCCTTGGGTTACAAACCAACGGTGGTAATCCGCTAAGGCTTTGACGAGGATCAATGGCAGGTAACGGGTGCTGGCTATACTCCGACGCTTGACTTTCAGGATGCCCCCATGAGCTCCCTGCCCGATCTCGTCTGTCCTGCCGGTAGCCTGCCGGCGCTAAAGACCGCTGTCGACAACGGTGCCGATGCGGTTTACCTCGGCTTCAAAAACGACACCAATGCCCGAAACTTCGCGGGCCTGAATTTTGACCAGAAAACAATGGCCGATGGCATCCGCTACGCCCACGCCAAGAGTTGCGAAATATTGCTCGCCATCAACACCTTCCCGCAGGCCGGGCGGGTCGCCGAGTGGCAAAAGGCGGTGGATGCTGCGGTCGACCTCGGGGTTGATGCAATTATCCTGGCCGATATCGGCCTGCTCGATTACGCCCGCAACCGCCATCCGCAACAGCGCCTGCACCTCTCGGTGCAAGGCTCCGCCACCAGCTACGAAGCGATCAATTTCTGCCAGCGCGAATTCGATGTGCGCCGCGCCGTTCTGCCCCGCGTACTGACCCTGGCGCAGGTCGAGCATGTCATCAAGAACACCAGTGTCGAAATCGAAGTTTTCGGTTTCGGTAGCCTGTGCGTCATGAATGAAGGTCGCTGCTGGCTTTCTTCCTACGCCTGCGGCGAGTCGCCGAATACTGTCGGCGCCTGCTCGCCGGCCAAGTACGTCCAATGGGACAAAAAGCCTGGAACAATGGAAACCCGCCTCAACGGTATCCTGATCGATCGTTTCGGCGACGACGAAGCGGCTGGCTACCCGACGCTGTGCAAGGGTCGCTTCGAAGTGCAGGGCGATACCTATTATGCGCTGGAGGAACCGGCCAGCCTCAATGTGCTTTCCATCCTGCCGGAAATCATCAAGATTGGCGTGCGTGCGATCAAGGTTGAAGGACGCCAACGCAGCCCGACCTACGTCACGCAGGTCACCCGTACGCTACGCGCGGCGCTCGATTCGCTGGCCAACGGCCCCGAACAGTTCCACGTGAAACCAGCCTGGCAAGCCGATCTGGCTAAAGTCTCCGAAGGCAGCCAGGCGACGCTGGGCGCCTACAACCGCCCCTGGCGCTGAGGAAACAGGCATGAAACTATCGCTAGGTCCCCTGCTCTACTTCTGGCCGAAGGCTGAAGTCATGGAGTTCTATGCCGAGATGTCGGAAAACCCGGCACTCGACATCATTTACGTCGGCGAAGTGGTCTGTTCGCGCCGCCAGCAGTTGCGCACCGCCGACTGGGTCGGTCTGGCCCGCGACCTGAGCGCGGCCGGCAAGCAAGTCGTCCTTTCTGCCCAGGCGCTGCTCGAGTCGGAAAGCGATCTCAAAGCACTACGCCGTTTGATTGGCGAACTAGCCGATATTCCAGGCTGCATGATCGAAGCCAACGACCTGGGTGCGGTCAACCTCGTTCAGGGCAACAATTTCGTTGCTGGCCCGCACCTCAACATCTACAACGAAGCAGCGCTCGCAACCTTTTCCCGCCATGGCATGAAACGCTGGGCGCCACCACTGGAAGCGACACGGACGCTGGTCGAGACGCTGCACCGGAGCAAGCCGGCCGATGTCGAAACCGAGGTTTTTGTCTACGGCAAAATCCCGCTCGCCTTCTCGGCCCGCTGCTTCACGGCCCGCCATTACGATCTGAACAAGGATGACTGCCAGTTCAAGTGCCTCGACCATGCCGAGGGACTGACCCTGAAAACCCGTGAAGGCCAGGATTTCCTGTGCATCAACGGCATCCAGACCATGTCGGCGCAAAGCTACAACCTGCTGCACGAGATTCCGGAAATGCTGAAAATGGGCATCGATATCGTCCGGATCAGCCCGCAGAAGCAGCACATCAACGAAATCATCGCGGCTTTTGATGCGGCACGACGCGGCGAGGCCGTAAAAGCCGACAGTAAAGGCTGGAATCCTTGCGGTCTGGTTGATGGCTACTGGTTCGGCGATGCCGGCATCGTTCAGCGCCACACCCAAGCCCTTGAACAAATGGGAGCCTGAGCATGAACTCGAGTTTCACCATTCCCAAGTTCCGCCTGCCCGGCGTTGTTGCCAGCGTTTTTCAGAAGCTGCCGCAATGGCCGCATGCGGTGGTTCTGGTCACCGGCCTGAACGCTGCGCTGAAAATGAATTTACTGCCCATCGACGCGTTGACCGCACTGGAAGACAAACTTTTTCGTGTCCGTATCCTCGACACCGGCGCTGAAGCTGTTTACACCTATCACGGCGGCCTGTTCCGCCCGGTTTTCCGGCCTGAGCAAGAACCTGATCTCGCCTTTGCCGCCAATCTCTCGGCCTACCTGCATCTACTCGCCCGTCAGGAAGATCCGGATACGCTGTTCTTTAACCGCGAACTGGAAATCACCGGCAACACCGAACTTGGCCTGATTGTGAAAAACATGCTGGATGCCATCGAGTGGCCCACTCTGCCACAGTTACCGCGACTCAAACACTAATCGGACTCTCCGACTGGCACGATACTGACCAGTTCTTCCATCTGCACCGGCGTCGCCAAGCCCTGTAAGTTACGCACGCTGGTCGCACCGAGATAAACGGCAAGTCCGGAAACCAGATTTCCATCATCCAACAGTACCTTGCTGCGAAAACCCGGGTACTCGTGACCAACCGCTTCAAGCACCTCGCCGACCGTATCACCACTGGCGGTGACTTCATCATGTCCTTCAACATGGGGCCGGAGTAGTGGCGGAATGTGAACTGTGACAACAGGCGATTCTGAAATCATGATGAACTCCCTCAAGATGTAAGTCGGACAATCAAGCCAAATTGTAGTTCGAAAAAAAGGGAGGCCGCAGCCTCCCTTTCTCATCACTGGCGCATAACGTCGCTCAGTCCTTCTTCTGGGTATCCAGACGGAACTTGACGTAGCTGCCCGGGGCATCTTCGATGACCTTGAGCGCGCCGTCAGCCGGCTGACGGGCCTTGACCTTGGCGCTGCCTCCCGGCAGGCTGGTCACCCACTGGTTCCAGTGCGTCCACCAGGAGCCGGCATTTTGCGTCGCACCGGCCAGGAACTCTTCCGGACTTTCCGGCAGGTTGCCGTCGGTCGCGTCATTGGTCCAGAAACCATATTTATTGGCAACCGGCGGATTGACGATGCCGGCGATGTGACCGGAGCCGCCGAGGACAAACTTGGTATTGCCGGTCGGCAGGCAGGCACCCATGTAAGTGCTCTTCCACGGGGCAATGTGGTCTTCAATGGTGGAGATGAAGTAGCACGGGGTCTTGACCTTGCTGATGTCGATCTTGACACCGCCCAGCGTCACGCCACCTGGATCCTTCAGGTTATTGCCGAGATACATGTTGCGCAGGTAGAAGCTATGCATCGCCGCCGGCATGCGTGTGGAGTCGGAGTTCCAGTAAAGCAGATCGAACGGGAACGGATCCTTGCCCATCAGGTAATTGTTGACCACGAAGGACCAGATCAGGTCATTGGCACGCAGCATGTTGAAGGTACCGGCCATTTCCGAACCTTCGAGGTAGCCCTTTTCGGCCATCCGCTTTTCGAGGCCTTCAACCGCACCTTCGTCGAGGAAGATGCCCAGTTCGCCCGGCTCGGAGAAATCGAGCATGGTGGTGAAAAAGGTGGCGGAATTGGCCCGCTTATCCTTCTTGCTTGCCATGTAGGCCAGCGTGGTCATGGTCAGCGTGCCGCCCAGGCAGTAGCCGGCCAGGTTGACGCTGTCTTCGCCCGTGTGGGCACAGACCTGATTGATCGCTTCGAGCGAGCCTTCGAGCAGATAGTTCTCAAAGGATTTGGCCGCCAGTTTCTCGTCCGGGTTGATCCAGGACATGATGAAGGTGGTGTGGCCTTGATCGGTCGCCCACTTCACCATCGAGTTCTTTTCGCGCAGGTCGAGGATGTAGTACTTGTTGATCCACGGCGGAACGATCAGGAACGGCTTTTTGTTCTGCTCCGGCGTCGACGGGTTGTACTGGATGAGCTGGAATAATTCGTTCTGGAAAACCACCTTGCCCGGTGTCGTGGCAACGTTCTTGCCCATTTCGAAAGCATCGGTATCGGTCATCCGGATACGCAACTTGCCATCGCCGGACTCGACGTCGTGCAGCAGGTTATTAAAGCCCTTGATCAGGTTCTGGCCCTTGCTCTTCACCGTTTCACGGAAAACTTCCGGATTGGTCATGGCGAAGTTGGACGGCGACAGGGCGTCGATGTACTGACGGGTGAAGAAATTCACCTTCTGCTGCGTCTGCTCGTCGAGGCCTTCGGTGCCGGCGACGGTGTCATGCATGTGACGGGCGGTAATCAGGTAGGACTGCTTGACGAAATCGAACAGGAAATGCTCTTCCCACTCTTCATCCTTGAAGCGATTGTCACCCTTCTTTGGCGAGGCAATCGGCGCATGCACTGGCACGCCCATCATTTTCATCGAGGTGTTTTGCCACAGTGAGAAGTAATCCCACACCATGTTCATCTGGGTCTGAGCCATCTTGTACGGATTGGCCATCAGACGCGAGGACATATCCATGAAAGCCTTGGCCACGCCAAGTTCGTCAGAAGGTGCATTGACGCCTTCCTTGGCTTTCTTTTCCATGAAATGCGTAATCAGGCGCGAAGCGCGCTGGGCGACCTCGGCATAGGTTTTTGTAATTTCAGCCGGGTCAGGCAAATTGGCGTACTTGTCATCGGTTTGCTGCGTCATACTCAAACTCCCTCTGTCAGTGCACGGCGCAAGCGGTACGCCGCGTGTATCGAATAACACCATGGGCGTCGGTATTGCGCGACAGCCGGCCGGTTTGTTCAAGAAAATTCAGGTGAGCAATGGCCTCACCCATGGCGAACATGGTTTGGTGCGTATCGAGCGCCCGCTGAAACAAGACATCAAGCAACTCGGCTGCGCTCTGCGGCGCAATTTCACATGCCTCTTCCAATGCCAGCAAGCGCTCCTCATGGTGCGCGTGCAAGGCAGCCACGCGGGGCTGAACGCCAACAAACGGCAACCCGTGCGAAGGTAACACCAAAGTTTCTGCCGGCATTTCCCGAGCCAGATCGTCCAGGGAATCCAGAAACCAGCCCAAAGCATTATCGTTCGGTGTTGCCGCGAAGACACTGATATTAGTGGATATTTTTGGCAAAAGCATGTCGCCTGAAATTAACACGCCGAGTTCGGCGCAGTAAAGCGCCATATGCTCCGGTGCGTGGCCATGACCAATCAAAATTTGCCATTTTTTGCCGTCGACCGCAGCAACATCGCCGGCCTTCAGCCGATGGTAATACTCGGGCAAGGCCGGCACTGCCTTGCGATAGCCCGAACCGCGCTTTTCAAATTTGGCCAGATGCTCGGCATCCAGACCATGCTGGCGGAATTGTTCGACCATGAAACGTGCCCCATGACCACCCACTTCGTTCCAGACGACATGGGCGGTCAGAAATTCGCCGGCCGTCATCGACAACAGGGCGCCGGTCTTTTCCATCAGCCAGGCAGCGAGGCCGAGATGGTCCGGGTGAAAGTGGGTCACGATCAGGCGCTTTACCGGACCGTCCAGTTGATCGATGATCTGCGTCCAGGTTTCACGTACCCCGTCGTCCGGAAAACCGGTATCGACGATGGTCCAGCCATCATCATCACGCAGCAGCCACAGATTGATGTGATTGAGCTGAAAAGGCAGCGGCATGCGCAGCCAGTAGACGCCGGGGGCAACCTCTATTCGCTCACCGGCGGCCGGCGGATAAGCGTGGGGATAGTGCAAGGACATAGGAAAACCTTGGGGACGATGCGTGCAAATTACCATACGGTAGCGGATTGAAAAAACCTCTTTCTTCTGATTTACTTGGCCGCAATCGAAGAGGAAGCTCACTTGACCCAAACCACCGCCACTTTCACCATTTCCGACCTCGCCCGCGAGTTCGGCATCACGCCCCGCACCATCCGCTTCTGGGAAGATCAAGGCATCGTTGCGCCGCTGCGCGAGGGGCGCAACCGGGTCTTTACCCGTCGCGACCGCGCACGCCTGAAGATGGCCTTGCGTGGCAAGCGGCTTGGCCTTTCGCTGGCCGAGATCACGGACCTGATCGGGATGTACAACTCAACCGAGGATGAAACGCCGCAGTTGTTGAAGTGTCTACAGATTATTGAACAGCGGCGGGCAGCACTGGAGCAGCAGCGTGAGGATATCGAAGCCATGCTCGGCGACATCACCCAGTTCGAGTCTCAGTGCCATCAGGAATTGGCTCGGCGGGACGCCGCGTAAAAAATATTTGTTAACTAGTTGACGTTAACGTCAACGTCAATACAATCACATCCCATAACTCGAACATTCGGAGACAAACCCATGAACATTCCCAGCCTCGACTTCGGCCTCGGCGAAGACATCAACCTGCTGCGCGATGCGGTGAAGGCCTTTGCCGACGCCGAGATCGCCCCACGCGCCGCAGAAATCGACCGCGTTAACGAATTCCCGGCCGACCTCTGGCGAAAATTCGGCGAGATGGGCCTGCTCGGCATGACGGCCGGCGAGGAATACGGCGGCACCAATATGGGCTATCTCGCGCACATCGTCGCGCTGGAGGAAATCTCCCGCGCCTCGGCCTCGGTCGGCCTCTCCTACGGTGCACACTCGAATTTGTGCGTAAACCAGATTCGCCGCAACGGCAGCGCAGCACAGCGCCAGAAATATCTGCCGAAACTGATTTCCGGCGAGCACCTCGGCGCACTGGCGATGTCCGAGCCGAATGCCGGTTCCGACGTGGTGTCGATGAAGCTGAAGGCCGAGAAGAAAGGCGATCGCTACGTGCTGAACGGCTCCAAGATGTGGATCACCAACGGTGGCGATGCCGATACGCTGGTGGTTTATGCCAAGACTGACCCCAATGCCGGCGCCAAGGGGATGACTGCCTTCATCGTCGAAAAAGGTTTCAAGGGCTTCAGCCACGGCACCCATCTCGACAAGCTGGGCATGCGCGGCTCGAATACCTTCCCGCTGTTTTTCGACGATTGCGAAGTACCGGCAGAAAACATCCTCGGCGGCGTTGGCAACGGCACCCGGGTGCTGATGTCCGGCCTCGACTACGAACGCGCCGTGCTTTGTGGCGGCCCGCTCGGCATCATGGCGGCCTGCATGGATTCCGTGGTGCCCTTCCTGCATGAGCGCAAGCAATTCGGTCAGGCGATTGGCGAATTCCAGCTGATGCAGGGCAAGGTCGCCGACATGTATTCGACCTGGATGGCCACTCGCGCCTATGTCTATGCCGTCGGCCGCGCCTGTGATGCCACCGACCATGCCCGGACACTGCGCAAGGATGCCGCCGGGGCAATTCTCTATTCCGCCGAAAAGGCGACCTGGATGGCCGGCGAGGCGATCCAGACGCTGGGCGGCGTTGGCTACACCAACGAGTATCCGGTCGGCCGTTTGTGGCGCGATGCCAAGCTCTATGAGATCGGCGCCGGTACCTCGGAAATCCGTAGAATGCTGATTGGCCGCGAACTCTTCGCTGAAACTGCCTGACCAAGCTCCCAGCGGTGTTCCGAACCGGGAGCGCCGCAACATGGAGCTACACAAAATGACCGTTA
>Ga0154020_10004525_pt1 | contig 16549 bp, 13 predicted proteins | sample Klosneuvirus_201_FD_109709 | JGI IMG/M metagenome (GOLD analysis project Ga0154020, IMG submission 109709) | Active sludge microbial communities from wastewater, Klosterneuburg, Austria - Klosneuvirus_20160825_MG | ecosystem: Engineered > WWTP > Aerobic digester > Activated sludge | place...
CGGTCAAAATGCAAGGAACCGAGGTTCCAAAAAACCGGAGCATACACGCCAGTATGTGAGGATTTTTTGGATACGGTGACACCGCAGTTTGGTCGCGCAGTAAGTTTCGAAAGAGGTCTAATAAATCGTCTTTGTTTCATTTTCTTGATGTTGATATCATTGAACTTTTTACGAGAGCTTAATTGAATGACTGACGCAATGGGTACACACATCACTAATGAACAATGGCGGCAATTATTTGCACCAGAAATGATTGGCCAAGATCCTGCACTGCTTAAAGTGTTAGATGCCATTAAACGTGTTTCTGACGTAGACTGTAACGTGCTTATTTTGGGCGAAAGCGGCACAGGCAAGGAGCTTATTGCACGCATTATTCATCGTTCAAGTGCAAGAAAAAATGGCCCTTTTATTCCGCTTAATTGTGCGGCTATTCCAGATAATCTGGTAGAAAGCGAACTGTTTGGCCATATTAAAGGTGCTTTTACCGGCGCTACAGTCAACAAATTAGGGCGCATTGCTGCGGCCAATCAAGGCACTTTATTTTTAGACGAAATTGGAGAAATGAACACGCTCACTCAAGCCAAGTTATTACGGGTGATTCAAGACAAAGAATTAACACCAGTGGGCGATGTAAGTTCACAAAAAATTGATGTTCGTATTGTGGCTGCAACCAACCGGGATTTAAAACTACACATTGCGCAAAAACAATTCCGTGAAGATTTATACTTTAGATTAAATGTTATTTGTTTGCGTTTGCCACCCTTGCGAGAACGCAAACATGATATTCCGTTGATTGTAAGCCACTTTGTTGAATACATGAACAAAAAAAGCCAACGCCAAATTACAGGCATTAGCGCACAGGCCATGCAACATTTAATGAACTATGCCTGGCCTGGTAATATTCGTGAATTAGAAAATGTATTAGAACGTTTGATTTTACTTAAAGGTAATGGTCTTATTACAGAAGACGATCTCATGGAATTTCAACTTGATTTATCAGACATTAAATCAGAACATGCGCAATCTTTTTCTATTGATCAAGAAGGCTTAGATTTAAAAAAAGCGGTCGAAAATTACGAAGCTTTGATTATTCAAGCAGCGCTAAGAAATACAGGCGGTAATCAAAAAAAGGCAGCCGAATTATTACGTATTAATCGCACTACATTAATAGAAAAAATGCGCCACAGAAAAACACCAGAGAACTAAAAAAAGTAAGCACTTATTCGGAGCACCAAGGCCGCTTGTAATCCTGCCATTACATCGTCCATTACAACACCAAAACCATTTTTAACACGTTTATCAAAAAAAGATGCGGGCCAGATTTTAATAATATCAAACAAACGAAACAAGATAAAACCAAGCACTAAATAATACCAAAGAAAAGGCGTTTGTGCGGCCAGCATCGTTACAAAATAACCAGCTATTTCATCGATCACAATGCGTTGATTGTCTGCTTCTTTATAATAAATGCCCGCGTGATGTGCCGTGATAATAGAAAGCGGCAATAAAACAACAAGTGCATGCGTATTTTGCACACCCATTAAAAAGCAAAGCACATAGCATAAAACGCCCACCACGCTTCCGCAGGTGCCGGGCGCAACAGGCGAATATCCAACACCAAAACCCGTGGCAAACAAAAGACTAAGGTATGTGTAGATCATAGATTTTTCCACAAAACTCGCAACGTACTTGTGCAGATTCTACATTTTCTTTAGGATCTATTTTTCTAAACAAAGCATCGGCGGCTTCTGCGCGTGTTTTTGAACAAGGGCAATAAAATAAAACTGGCTGACAATGTTCGATGGTTGGGTTTTGTTCGCAACAAAGTAGCGTTAACATATCTTGTAGCGGTTGTGTCTGAGATAAATGCCAAGAAGACAATGGGCCCAATTGCTGCATATGTGTATCGTAATGCGCCAAACGCTCTTGAAACAAAGATAAATCTGATTGAGGCAACACATCTAACAAATAACCTCTGGCGTAGGTTATTTTAAAACCACTTTCATCTGCGTTCATCTCTACTTTAACGGCCAAACCAGCGCCACAACTGCGTTGTTCAGATTGTTCCAAATAAGTCACAAGATCTACCGCCACATCGCCTTTGGATGTAACAAAACTAGTAGATGCAAGTGCCTGTTGTTTAAAAACCCTAAGAAGTCCAGGTCCCAACAATGTTTGATAATCATAAACAGCCGCCTGCGGATAAGTTATCATGGCCCGCACACGCCCTTGTTCACTTGCTTCTGCAAATAAAGAACCAAAAGGCCCTTCATTTTTCCATTCCAACGCCACTTTCCCTGGATGGTTAAAACGTGACCACGCATGTAATAAAAGTGCAGACATGACCGCTTGCCCCAGATGCACACAGGCGGGAGGATACGCTTTTAGTTGTTGACAAATCTGTTGCACGGCCTGTGTGGCATCGACCACATAAATCTGTGCATCACGTGCATGCGTAATCGCTTGAATTAAGTTATCTGATTGAGGTCGACCGTTTTTTTTAACAGCCTGAATATAAGGCCAAATGGATTGCCTGGCCCGCGTCACTAATCTGTTTTTTCTTTCTTCTTTGCTTAGTTTAATTGGTTTTTTAGTATTTATCTCAGGTGCTGGTTCATCTACAGAAGGGAACATGCCAAAATGAACGTTTTCTGGGCCATATTCTTTTTGCGCAGTCGAAAGAGCGCCGGTCACATGGCGCCAAAGTGCACCCAGTGCGGTATCAGCGGCAGGCCACACCAAAGGTTCTTTTTTTAGCATCTTAATCAAGGCCTGTGCCACCAAAAAACCATGGGCGGAAGATTCTAAATAACCTTCCACACCTACTATTTGCCCTGCCAAGAACACACCTGGTACGGCATGTAATTCTATGCCGTCTTTTAATAAAACTGGAGCATTGACATAAGTATTACGATGTATTGCGCCCATTCTAAGGAATTCGGCGTGTGCCAAACCTGGGATCATCCGAAGCACTCGTTTTTGTTCAGGGTAGGTCATCTTGGTTTGAAATCCAACCAAATTATACGCTGTCTTAGTAATGTTTTCTTGACGTAACTGAACTACTGCATAAGGTTGTTTTCCCGTACGCGGATCAATGAGCCCTACAGGTTTTAATGGCCCAAACGCTAACGTGCGATCGCCACGCTCTACCATCACTTCGATAGGCAAACAACCTTCGAAATAGCGCGCTTCTTCAAATTCATGAAACGCCATTTTTTCTGCACCCTTAACGGCTTCTACAAAGGCAAAATACTCCTCTTTGTTCATCGGGCAGTTTAAATAATCACTCGACCCTCCTTTATCGTACCGAGACTGCGCAAACACAATATTTAAATCTAAACTATCGGCCGCCACAATAGGTGCAATGGCATCATAAAAATAAAACTGTCGCGTATCCGTCATGCGCATCAAATCTTGTGCCAATGGTTCGTGCGTTAACGGACCTGTTGCAATAACAACAGGTCTTTCTTTGGGCACCTGACTTATCTGCGCAGTATGCACCACAATTTTTGGATGTTGTTTAATAACTCCATCAACATGTGCGGAAAATTGTTCTCGGTCTACAGCCAAAGCATCGCCCGCAGGCACACGACAAGCATCTGCCATACGGATAATGAACGCACCGCATAAGCGTAGTTCTTCTTTTAATAAACCAATCGCATTGGATGGATTATTAGATCTAAAAGAATTCGAACATACAAGTTCTGCAAAATGAACGCCTGTTTGCGCGGGTGTTTTGTGTAATGGTTTCATTTCGTACAAATGCACCAAAAAACCTGCTTCTGCTAATTGGTAAGCGATTTCTGTACCTGCTAATCCGGCACCCACCACATGTACTTCTTTTACTTCATCTGCCATTTAATTCTGCCTTTTAAATACAACATCTGCATGGATATCTAACTTATCATCCACCTTAATAAACAATAAACTTGGCCGTTCAATTTGATACGCATCTAACGAAATCGAAAAATCAGATAGCACATGCGCATCCATCTCTGTTTTCATATCTATGCGCGCATCAAATTCAATTGGACGAGTGATTCCATGAAACTGCAGCTGACCTTTAAAATGGGCTTGATTATTTGCGGCCATTGGCGATTCCAATATCGCTTGTGCTTTTAAGATAACGTGTTCGTATAGCGCTGCTTGCACGACTTCTTTCATATGCTGATCGCGATTGGCATTATGAGAATCAAAAAACATCACAGACGCGTCCATAATCACCTGAATTGTTCGCTTGCCAATGACTTTGGCTTTGCCCACAATACCTTGCGCTGCAGTTGCCTTGATAAGGTGTAATTGATGTTTAAGCGTGTATGAAATCTGGCTTTTATCTGCTTGTGCCGTAAATAGTTCGGCTGTATCTGCCAATGTTGGAATAGAGGCAGGCTGTGTGGCTGGAATTTGGGCACACAACCATAATCCCACAAACACGTAGTGAATAAATAACATTAAGTCTCCTTATTGTAACCAAAAAACAACTTAAAAAACACCATGCATTTAAATCTTATCTAGTTGTTTAATTAATTGCATCACCCGTTCGATAGTTTGCCCGGCCGCTAATTGTTGATGATGGGTGGGTGCAAAGCGTGCAAAATCTAAGTTTTCTAATTCAGCCAACAAGGATTCAATGCAAGTTTCTGTTTTATGTTTATTTTTTAATACATTTGTAATATCGTAATGAGAAGCACCATAAGACAATCCAAATCGTGCGTGTAAATAATCCTGCAAAATCTTATGAACCTGAGAGTAAATAACACGCGGATCTTGGTCTAATTGTAAAGATGATTGATGAAGCGATTTTTTGGCTTGCGCCATGGGCGATTCGGGCTTTAACCACTTACTTTTTAATCGTACAAATAAAGGATGCAGAAACAACAAAACAAACACACTCAACAAAGACCCCACAATTAACACCCACCACAAAGTGGTTGGTTCGCGCACAAATTCAGATTGCAACCCAGAGACCGTCATAGGTATAAATTTTACGTTGGGTGCCAAATTTTCTGATGCAGTTGTTTTAGCAGGTGTATTTTGCACAGAATTTTGTAATGGCTTTGTTGTTGGTGCAACAGAAACAGATCCTGTTGCCGCATTTTTAGGCTGAGACACAGTCAAAGACATAGATGGTGTTTCTATTCGGTGATAACGGCCATCTTCGGGATTAAAATAATCAAATAAGAGCGTAGGAATTGTGTATTGGCCTGCCTGAGAGGGCATAATTAAAGTCTTTTGCTTGACTTCGCCCAACAAAGCACCTTGTTCATAGCTTTTTTCATACTGCAATTCTGGATCAAATAATTTAAGTCCATCTTGATTAAGTGTTAAAGCGGGCAACTGTACCTTATTCATGCTGGCATTGCCCTTAGCTAATAATTCTAAAGTAACGGGTTGGCCCACAAATACATGCTGCGATGACAACTGCGCAGAAAACGCTAGTTGCCCTACATTTAACTGAGAAAACCCTTTGGGTTTGTCTTTATCTGGCAAAGCAGCCACATGAATTTCAAGTGGTGCGCTTTTAAGCGCATAAGAGCCTCCATCAAAAAAGAAAGACATGCCCGATAAACTAACAACCGTTAAACCAAACTCGCCCACGCGAATATCGCCAGATTGTAATGGAAACATAAAATAACGCGCCACTTCGTAGACTTGGTATTCAACTCCATTTATTTTTTGAATGCGCCGCTGAATACTTTTGCGTGGGCGATCATCGCGTTCTACCAATGCCGATGAAAACTGGGGTTGTGAAAAATTTTGAAAATCAACCAAATCAAAGCGAGATAAAACAAAAAGTGACAAAATAATTTGTTCGCCCACGTAAGCTTGAGTCTTGCTGGGCACCACTTTAAGTAAAACTTCTTCTTTTTTATGATTTTTACCTAACACCTGTGGAGGCAAAGCCTGCATAGGAGCACCCGTAGACGGCGGTGCTTGCGGCTGGTTTTGAGACGCAGGTGTGACACGAATCACAATAGGTTCGGTCTGCGCGGATTCTTTACCCAAAGAGACTTGTGCGCGTCCAATTTTGGCCAAAGGCACGGCTGTTGCACGGAGCACATAGGTAAAAGTAAGCGTACTTTGCACACGCGGACCAGATCCAAAACCCATCGAAATAGATTGGCCACGTTGTGTTCCACGACGCAATACCTCAATACCTTCGAAATTGGGCGCCTGGTAATCAGGATCAGATCCCATATCTTGCGTTTGAATCACCACTTCTAACGTAAAAGTGTCGCCTAATTCAACACTTTCTACGTCCACATGAGATTCAACCAAAAGGCCTTTGCCCCATAAGACAGGTTGCCACAAGCCCAAAAACAGCGTCATTAATAATAAAAAATATCGTCGATGCACCACAAAAGACTATGTTAAAAATCAAAGCCTGCTTGTCAACAGGCAAAAAGCAAGCATAGATAAAACACACATGTTTTCTTTATCTGTGATGAATGATTTTTTATATTTGGGAATCCAAGCAGCCTATATGGCCGCACAATCCATCATGCCGCTATACCAACAAGGATTTTGGGTAAAATTAAAAAAAGATCAAACACCAGTCACCCATGCGGATATCGCCGCGCATCAAACTATCACAGAACAATTAAGTGGTTCTTTGTTGCCTATTTTAAGCGAAGAAGGCGTTATTTTAGAGGCTCAGGCAAGACAGGCCATAGAAAGTTATTGGTTGGTTGATCCACTGGATGGCACACGTGAATTTATCAAAAAAAATGGAGAATTTACAATTAATATCGCGCTTATTCACAATCAAAAACCCCATTTAGGAGTGGTCTATGCACCCGCATTGGGGCAATTGTATTATGCTCATTCTCAATTAGGCGCTTACCATTGCGAACTACCCACAAATCCTAATCTATCTTTGCAAGCATTCACTCAACACACACAACCCTTACAGGCACAACGATTAATCTTATCCACCAAACCGTCAACGCCCATTCGCGTAGTCATGAGCCGATCACATACACCGCCGCATACAAGCAAGTATCTACAGACACTCCAAAACACACATGGTGAACTTTCTTACACACATAGAGGGAGCGCTCTTAAGATTTGCTTAGTGGCAACAGGAGAAGCAGATGTTTATCCGCGTTTTGGACCCACAATGGAATGGGACACCGCAGCAGGACAAGCGATTGTAGAAGCCGCAGGCGGTGTTTTGCTAGATGCCTGCCAACACACGCCACTTGTTTACAATAAAACAAACTTAGAAAACCCATCGTTTATTGCAGCTTGTCATGCATCGTTGATGGTTTAGGTGAGACATGAAAATTGCTGTTTTTTCTGATTTTTTTTACCCCGAATTAAGTGGTGTTGCAGATAGCATTATGACCACAGGACAAGCGCTCGCAAAGCGCGGTCATCAAATTCATTATTTTGTGCCACGTTATCCACCAAGTAGTTATCAAACGGCAGGAGAAAAGCCAGAAGATATCAAATGGGGAAACAATCTCTCTGTACATCGTATTCCATCTCTGCCAATTCCTTCTGGAAACCAACAAAGCCGCGCGCTTATCCCGCATCTTTGGCGTGGTTTTTTTGAACAAGAAACGTTTGATTGTGTGCATACGCACGGACACTTTAATTCAGGTTGGGAAGCTTATTGGTTTGCATCCATAAAAAAAATACCACTCATTGGCACTAATCATACTTTTATTGAAGCATTTAGCCCTATAGACCATCCTCTCTTTAAACAATGGATGTCCCGTTATTTATGCTGGTATTTTAATCATTGTAAACTAGTTACGGCACCCAGTGAATTTATGATTAATCACATGCGTAAACACGGGCTAAAAAAACCCAATCGGGTGATTTCAAACCCTATCGAGCCTGGGTTTTTCAGTGTATCTCAAGATAAAAAATCGCTCAAAAAAAAATGGGGGATTGAAAAATTTGCGTTTATTTACATAGGGAGAATCGACGAAAGTAAGAATCTAACCAAAGCAGTCAAAGCTTTTGCGCAATTTCATCATCAACATCAAGATGCAGAATTTATTTTGGTTGGGCATGGTGCCTTGAAAGAATCACTGCAAACACTCGCACAATCGCTTCATATCAAGGCCAATAAAATTAAGTTTTTGGGTACTTTTTTAGGAAACAAACGATCTGTTTTATTCGAACTCTTACATGCCGCAGACGTTTTTTTAATGCCCAGTGTATCAGAAGTTCAAAGTATGTGTGTATTACAAGCAATGGCCGCAGGATTACCTATCTTGGCTTCCCGTTTTGGCGTATTTTTAGATCTTATCACAAACGATCGCGGCATTTTGTTTGATCCTCACAACGAAAGCAATATGGCGGATGCCATGTTAAAAATATACAAACAAGAAGAACTAAGATTTAAAATGTCTATCAACAATACAGAACATGCACAGACAATGTCAGCAGAAGTCATTGCCAATAAATGGGAAGATATTTATCAAGAAATCTATTCAAAGTAGGAAATTTTTGTGTGGGTAAATTGGGTTCATGCCTTTGTTATTTCGTCTTGTATGGTGCTTCTAATCAAACAACAAAAACGTTTTGTAATTGTTTTATTTTGTTGTTTTTTCGTTGGTGCAGGTGCTACATTATGGCACTTTAAAGAAAGCATATTCAAACATGTGGAGCAATCTATTCACATCATTTCTATTGAAAACATAAAAAATTCATTAACTAAAGAAATTAACACATTGAAACAACACCCAAACGCACCCAAAATAGTTCAACAAAATCTGCCTCAGTTAAACACCAGTATCGACCATTTTTTACTTGAATTGGCTCAAAATTTATCACTGCATCATGTTACGCCCATTCTCTATCATATGCTCCATTTATGTGGACTTGTTTTCATTTTTACCCTTTTACTGTTGCGTTTTTATTTTCAAATCAAGCAACAAATATTTAGCATGCCGGGAAATTTTTCGACTGATTTACATGCATTAATCACAGATATCCGTGCGTGTTTGTATGGTGTTGTACTCGCCACTTTGCTAAACGCGTTTATTCAAACGCTCATTGCCATGTGTGTCTTTATTGCAGTCAAACTTCCCTATTTGATACTCTGGAGCCTGGCTTGCTTTGCAGGCGCATTAACTCCATTTGTTGGAGCTAATGCAATTGTATTCCTAAGTGCACTTCCGTTACTTAAACAAGGACACTATGTATCGATTATTCCAATTATTTTAACAGGTATTTTTTTAACTTTTGCAGGGTTTTGGCTGCAAGTATGGCTACAAAAACGCCATATTCAAATACACCCTCTTTTGCTACTGCTACTCATGGCAAGCGGTGCTTATCACTTTGGTCCTTTATTTATTTTGTATGCGCCATTGAGTGCCGTTATTGGGCAATGGGGTATTCGGTTTGGGATCAAGACTTGGTGTTTATCCAACGAGCAGAATAAGACAACACTGCCGGGAACCAAAACACCGTAGAAATAACCATCCCCGCAACACCCATTAAAGCCACTTGTCCTAAACTTTTAAGCCCATAAAAATCAGCAATTAAGGTAGCTCCATATCCTGCGGCATTAATACAAGAAGCCAATAGCACCACACGCCCTGTATGCATTAAAATAGCAGGAAGCGCATGAGCGCCTTCGTGCTTAAAGCGATGATACAAATGAATTGCATTATCAATGGCAACAGTAAAAATACTAGGCAATACCGCAATATTAATAAAATTAAGTTTAATTTTTAAAAACACTAAACCAAGCACCATAATCAGCATACCTAGTGCAATGGGGGCAAATATGATTATAGATTGCAACCAATTTCGTGTAAGTAAAAAAATAGCTAAAAAAACAACAACACAAGAAGACCATGCAATAAAAGGAGATTCTTTAAAAACTAAATTAACAATTCTCGAAGCAATTCTATTTTCACTCATAATACGCACATGCAATCCTGCTTTTTGTGCAAGCAAAACGGCACTGTCTACGCGTGATGCAAATTCATCCAAATGTTTCATGGCATAAACAGACATCAACACAACAACCAATGTGCCTTGCCCGTTTTGCGTTAAAAATGGTTGTTTTAATGCCAAAGGTACACGATCTAACTGAATGGGAGGCTGTAATAACATTTGCTCTACTTCTTTAATCTGAGATTCATAACGTATTTGCACAGAAGAAGGTAAACGCTTGAGCAACGATTGAATACGCAGCAACTCTGCATTACGCATAGATTCATCTCCGCGTACAAGTTGAGCAAGCGATAATGTTTTAAAATATACCGCATCTTTTTTATCCATATCTTGTGGATTATTTAGCGAATTAAAAATAGATTCTAACTGAGCCGCTTCTTTTAAATCTTGAACCCACGCAACCACAACCGGCACTTGCCCTTCTGATGTTTCGTTAAAGTATTGGATACCCACGGGATCGTAATTTTTTTTACCTTGTAATTCACTTAGTTGACGTTCCATTTGCATGGATGGCAAAACCAAAATTCCAGCGACGCCTAAAATAATCCCAACCCATACCACCAAACGTGTATGGGTAAGTACCCAAGAAAACCAAGGCCATGGTTTTCTTTTTTGCAAATGATTAGTAGTGATTATCCAACGTGGTTTTTTTTGTTCAATTACAACAATCAAAGCGGGCAGCAGTGTATAAGTAAATAACCAAGATAAAAACACCCCGCTCGCCGCAATTAACCCAAATTCAAAAAAAGCTTTAAATTGACATAACATAAGAACTAAAAACGCAGCGCTATTTGTCAATGACGCAGACAAAGCACCAACCATCGTATCGGGAACAGCAACCATTAAAGCATCATGCAAAGTGAGTTTAATCCTTAATTCTTGGGTTCTGGCAATCAAATGCAAACCATACTCCACACCCAAACCAAGCAAAATAGCAACCAATAAGCTAGAGACAATGGTTAAATGACCAAAACACAAATAAGCCAAAGACAATGCACATAAAACAGCGACTGATACTGGGATCAAAATCAAAAAACTGGCCAACAAACGCCTGGTCGTCAACCATAAAAAAAACAAGGACAAGCCCAAAGAAACAATTGAAATCCACTGTAAATCAAGGCGCATACTGCTATCAATATGTTCTTGCACTACATACACACCACCAAGACCCAAAGATAAATAAGGCAAATGTAATTTTTCTTTTAGATCACTGGCTATTTCATTAATATGCGCCAAAAGTGCGCGCACAGCACCTACATTGCTTGCCACCACATTAGGTTTAATCAAAACATATAAATCTTGTTTATCTCGACTCATTAAATAAGGCAGAGGCAGTGCTTTATCCATGGATTGAATCATGCTATCAAAACGAGAGGTATCAACAATGGACGAAGAAGCAGGCGCATCATCTAATAAATCTACGATAACCTTTTTTTTAACCTGTGCTTGAATGGTTTCGTCTAAATTTTTTCGCCAATCTTGCAAGGTCGCCAAAGGTACAATACGCAACGCATTTTGCTTAAAAAAATCACGCTGTGTTTCGTACTGCGCGTAACGTACATCTTTATCTTGCACCAGGCGTTCATAAAAAGCCTTTGTAAAAGCTAAGCGTTCTTGGTGTTGTCCACCTTTTATTTGTGCAATTAAATAACCTTCTCCGCCAGCCTGTTCTTTCATCCAATACAAATCCACCACTTCTGGTGCATTCTGAGGCAAAAGTTCCAAAAAATCTAATTTGACTTCTAATCGTGATGCCGTCCATAAAGATAAAATCAATAATAATAAAAAAAATACAAGAACACGGATTGGAAATCGCAAGGTCAAACGCGTTAAAAATAAACTCAAACGATGCGTTAAAGGAACAGGTTCGGATACAATAGAAGGCGAATCATCTTTCATAGCGGGCACAACTTGTATAAGAAATTACACGATTTGCCTACGCTAAAAGCACAAGATAAAAACCGAACAACAATAAAATAGGGGTGAATAAAACAATCTTTAATCAATAAAGAAATCGGGATAAAGTTCGCTCTTAGGGTCAACTGCATATTTATCAAAATCTTGAATACCTGCACGGCGCAAAAGATCTTCATCAATTAAATACTGACCACGCAGCGTGGTGCTTTTTTGCGTCAATAGCACATGCGCTGCATCTGCCATAATTTGGGGTTGGCGCGCATGCGACACCATATCGTCTCCGCCCAACAAATTACGAACAGCAGCAGTGGCAATCACGGTTTTAGGCCACAGACAGTTAAATGCAATGTGCGCTTCGCGATATTCTTCTGCCATCCCTAACACGCACAAACTCATTCCAAGTTTAGCCATGGTATAGGCCACATGTTGCGCATACCATTTAGGATTTAAAGTAATGGGTGGCGAAATATTAAGCACGTGGGGTTCATCTGACTTAAGTAAATACGGCAAACTTTTTTGTGTGCACAAAAACGTACCACGCACATTGACTTGATGCATCAAATCATAACGTTTCATGGGTGTATGAACCGTAGGAGACAAATGAATTGCGCTGGCGTTATTAACCAATATATCCAACCGACCAAAGGTTTTAATTGTTGTTTCTACTGCACGTTCTACTTGATCTTCAAAACGAACATCCACCACCAAGGGCAAAGCTTCTGCGCCCATTTGGCGAATTTCTTCGGCAGCTGTATAAATGGTTCCTGGCAGTCTTGGATCGGGGGTTTCTGTTTTAGCAGCAATCACGATTTTGGCGCCATCTTGTGCCGCACGTTTAGCAATGGCCAACCCAATACCACGGCTAGCACCCGTAATAAATAGCACACGCCCCGCAAGTGTGCGTGTTAAATCCAACGACCAAGATTGTTCTGTTGCAATATGAGGATTAGATAAGATCATAAAAACACACAGTTAAACCAGAATCACAACGCAAAATCAACAAAACCAAAATAAAAGTTTAGGCATTAGATTTCTTTCTAGTGTCAAAAAGAGATCTATTTTTTTGTCTCTATTTTTGTCTCTATATTAGCTCTTGCTTGACACAAGCGTTCATCTGTTTAAAAGGCAAGACCTTTAATCGTGACCTAATTTTTGGAATAAAAAAACCAATCTATGTGTTAAGAGAACACTTTTTTAGGGAGAATTGTAATTTATGGGTGATACTCCAAATGTCATTGAGGTCCAAAATCTTTGCAAAAACTACCGCGAGATTGTGGCCGTCAACAATGTCAACTTCAGCATCAAAAAAGGGGAAATTGTTGGATTTTTGGGATTAAACGGTGCGGGCAAGTCTTCGACCATGAAAGTGCTTACGGGATTTATTCCCGCCAGTAGCGGAAGCGCACAAATTGCAGGCTTTGACGTGTTTGAAAACCCGCTTGAAGTCAAACGTCGCATTGGTTACTTGCCAGAAGTGTTGCCACTTTATCCAGAATTAACAGTGCGTGAATATTTAGAATTTGTAGCTTCAATTAAAGGCATGCGTGGCCAAGTAAGACAACAAGAAATCGCACGTGTTTTAGAAAAAACCAATTTGCTAGATATGGCCGACCGATTATGTGGAAACTTATCTAAAGGCTATCAACAACGCTGCGGCATTGCACAAGCCTTACTAGGCACACCAGATGTATTAATTTTAGACGAACCAACCTCTGGATTAGATCCATTACAGCGTGTGCATGTGCTTGACCTGATTAAATCATTAGCTGGTGAACATACGATTATTTTGTCTACTCACATTCTTCAAGAAGTCGAAGCCATATGTCCACGCGTGGTCATTATTCATCGTGGACACTTAATTGCAGATGCCAGTGTCAGCGATTTAATATCTCGTTATCAAAAACCAGGGTACACACCTTCTTTTGTAGAGGTTTTTACAACCATGATAACAGAACAGGAAAAAGCTTATCACACAGCGCCTGTAGCCACTGCTTAATGCTTATTTATTAATACCAAGGAGCTTATGTTTATGTTAGGTAACATTTGGGCACTCACCAAAAAAGATTTGCGGATCTATTTTAGCACAGCCACCTCTTATGCACTTATTACCGCGTTTGCGATTTTAAGCGCTTATTTTTTCTTAGCGTTACTTTCTCAGTATCAGTTTGAATCCATGCGCAGCGCGCAATTTCAAATGGATGCTAAACTTAATTTTAACGACATGGTGATTGTCCCTTTATTTTTAAACGTACAGGTATTTTTCTTGTTTTTAATTCCTATGATTACCATGCGGTTATTGGCAGAAGAACAAAAAACCAAAACCATGCAATTGTTAATGACCACGCCAATTCGTCCACTAGAAATTGTTTTGGGCAAGTATTTTGCGGCCTTAAGCGTAGTTGCATGTATGCTTTTAGTGACGTTAATTTATCCTATTATTCTTCATTTATTTGGACAAGGCGACAACCAACAATCTGCTTTGGATTGGGTAAGTATTGCAACCAACTATTTGGGCATGTTTTTGGTGGGCGCCACATTTGTAGGTATTGGCTTATTTGCGTCTTCTTTAACAGACTCTCAAATTGTAGCGGTTGTTATTTCGTTTGCCACATTATTAATGTTTTGGGTTATTTCTTGGGCTGGTATGGGGAAAACGGGATTTTGGCATGATTTTACAAATTATGTGTCTGTTTTAGGCCATTTAGAAGGTTTTTATAAAGGCAACATCAAGGTTGCTGATTTTGTGTATTATTTAAGCATGATTGGGGTTGGGTTATTTTTAACCTATCGTTCTGTGGATGCACAACGATGGCGAAACTAAATTACATCATTAAAATTACACATTAATTAATTACAACAAGGATCACACAACTTATGGTCTTAGGACAAATTTTAGGCAGTATTGGTTTTGTTTTATTACTTTCTTCTCCGCTTACTTTTATTGTGGCTGGTGGCGCTGTACAGCTTGTTTATTTTAAAATTATCTTGGGCCTTGCGCTGACTGCGTTTTATGTCATCACCAATAAAAACAAAATTAGCCAGTTTATAGATGCGCGTTCGGCTTCTTTAACTACCATGTCTTGGGTTAGCGCGATTATTACAATAGGTGCCGTAGGCGCTATTAATTACGCAGCTTATAAACACCCTAAGGAATATGATTTAACAAGAGAAGGTCTTTACACATTAAGCGATCAAACGATTAAGACACTCAAAGATTTAAAAGAAGAAGTCACCGCACATGTGTTTTTAAGAACCGACGAACCTGCTTATAAAGCAGCTAAAGAAATCTTGGAGCGTTATCAAAAATATTCGTCGCTATTTAAAATTGATTTCATCGATCCAATCGAACGCCCAGACGCAGTCCAAAAATACCAAATTAAAGAATCTGGCCCACGCATTGTTTTAAGCCGCGGCATGGCCGAAGCCCGCGTTAAAGAGCTTTCTGAACAAGAACTGACAACAGCGATGATCCAAGTCAATGCGTTACAAAAAAAGAAAATCTACTTTTTAGCAGGACATGGTGAACCTCAGTTATCAGACACTACAGAATCTGGTTTATCACAAGCCAAAGAACTGCTTCAAAACGAAGGTTATCATGTTGATGAACTTAATTTTGCATCAACGGGCGCTACCGTTACACCCAACACGCAAGTGCAAATCAATCCTCAAAATCAAATGGCGGTCACATTAAAAGTGCCAGAAGACGCACAAGCCATTATTATTTTACAACCTAAAACAGCGCTTATAGAAGCAGAAATCAAAACCTTATCTGCCTTTGCAGAAAAAGGGGGCAAGCTTTTTATTTTAGGCGATCATTCTAAAAACTTTGGGTTAGAAAAACTAGCAGATCAATGGCATGTGCACATGCGCGATGACTTAATCATAGACACCAATCCAATGAGTCGTTTGTTGGGTGCTGGCCCCACCATGCCAATGGCTCAATCTTTCGAATCTCACCCCATTACCGAAAACTTTAAAACACCGATTGTGTTAGCCATGGCGCGTTCATTGGAAATCAACGATTCATTGCCGCAGGCCATTGCAGGTGTAACAGCTAAACCATTGGTGCTAAGCAGCCAACAAAGTTGGGGCGAAACAGGATTCGCATCGGGCACTGCACAATTTGATCCTAGCCAAGATAAAATGGGACCTGTTGTGATGTTAGCAGTAGCTACTAAATCTACCGCATCAGCGGACCAAAAAATAAGTGACGAAGCGCGTGTTGTAATTTCTGGTGATGCAGAATTTGTGAATAATCGCCTGTTGCAAGTCGCGGGTAATTCTGATTTTTTTGTAAATACGATTAATTGGTTGGCGGGCGATGAATCCAAAATTTCTATTCGCCCTAAAGCAAGAGGTGCTTCGCGCATTTTCTTAAGCGATACGCAAGCATCGATGATTAAATTTTTTACTATTGATATTTTGCCCGTCAGTATTTTTGCCTTAGGTATGGCCATTCGCCAAGTACGCCGGAGGAAATAAGCCATGAATACGGTCAAAAAACGTCTTTTAAATTTAGGATTCTTAGGTTTAGTGGGCGCTTCTTTGGGGCTTTATAGTTATTACGGTGTATTTAAAACACAACAAGCAGAAGAACAAAAAAAAAGCGAACAAGAAAAAATAGTAACCTTTAAAAAAGAAGATATTGTAGAAGTGTTGATTCATCAAAAAGACACGCAGATTCGTGTTCGAAAAGAAGGCGAAGGCGAAA
>Ga0154020_10004528_pt1 | contig 16539 bp, 14 predicted proteins | sample Klosneuvirus_201_FD_109709 | JGI IMG/M metagenome (GOLD analysis project Ga0154020, IMG submission 109709) | Active sludge microbial communities from wastewater, Klosterneuburg, Austria - Klosneuvirus_20160825_MG | ecosystem: Engineered > WWTP > Aerobic digester > Activated sludge | place...
ATAGATGCGTATGACAAAGGTTCCTATATAAAGATTATACCTTCCGAACAGAAAATCATCGGCTATTCGACACGCAATCATGGTGGTGTGCCTGAGAACTTTCGCAACTATTTTGTGATGTATTTTGACCGGCCTTTTAGTTTTCAGAAGACCTGGTCTGAAGATACGCTATCCACAGAGCTGGAGAAAAAGGCTTTGCACAGCGGGGCAGTTCTGGGCTTTGACATGAAGCACGGTGGAAAACTACACGTCCGCATAGCCTCCTCCTTTATCAGTCCGGCTCAGGCTGAGCTCAACCTGAGCCGCGAACTTGGAAATTCTTCTTTCGAGCAAATCAAAAAAGAAGGCGCGGAGATCTGGAATCACGAACTAAGCCGCATCAAGGTGAGTGGGGGCAGTGAAGAACAAATCCGCACTTTTTATTCCTGCTTGTATAGAGTATTGCTCTTCCCCAGGAAATTTTATGAGATCAATGCAGCCGATGAAATCGTCCATTATAGTCCTTACAATGGCAAGGTGGAAAAAGGATACATGTTTACCGACAATGGTTTTTGGGACACTTTCAGAGCTGTCTTCCCCTTTTTCAATCTCATGTATCGTGAGCTGAATAGCCACATCATGCAGGGTCTGGTCAATGTCTATAAGGAGAGTGGCTGGCTTCCCGAGTGGCAGAGCCCCGGGCATCGCAACTGTATGATCGGCAGTAATTCAGCCTCTATTATTTCTGATGCCTATGTCAAAGGCGTGCGGGGTTATGATATCAATACACTATATGAAGCCATGCGCAAGAATATGCAGCAGGCAGGTCCTATGGAGTCAGTTGGGCGCGCGGGTGCAGACTATTACAATACACTTGGATATGTCCCGTATGATGTAGGTATCAATGAGAATGCCGCTCGAACACTAGAGTATGCCTATGATGACTTTACTATCAGCAGGGTAGCAAGGATGCTAAACCGCCCTGAGACTGAGATACAGGAGATCGAGCTCAAGGCGCTGAATTATCGCCATTTATTTGATCCCTCGACCCGCCTCATGCGAGGCAAAAATAAGGATGGTCGTTTTCAGTCACCTTTTAATCCCTTCAAGTGGGGAGACGCTTTCACTGAGGGTAATTCATGGCATTATTCTTGGAGTGTATTTCACGATATCAATGGTCTCAAAGACCTGATGGGAGGTGATAAAAATTTTATCGGCATGCTTGATAGTGTCTTTGTCCTTCCACCTATCTATGATGAATCCTACTATGGTTCAGTCATACATGAGATTCGCGAAATGCAAATCATGAACTTCGGTCAGTATGCACACGGCAATCAACCTATTCAGCACATGATCTATCTATACAACTATGCTGGCCAGCCTTGGAAGACACAGTATTGGGTACGTGAGGTGATGGACCGGCTCTACCATTCCGGGCCTGATGGCTATTGTGGTGACGAAGACAATGGCCAGACCTCAGCCTGGTACGTCTTCAGCGCATTGGGTTTCTATCCCGTGTGCCCAGGTGTAAATGAATACGTACTCGGCGCACCTCTCTTCAAAAAGGCTATCCTGACACTTGAAAATAATAAGCAGATTATCATCAATGCACCTGAGAATAGCACCGCAAAACGCTACATCGACGGCATGACGCTCAATAAGAAGGAATATACACACAATTACCTGGATCATAATCTGCTTATGGAGGGCGCTGTACTGGACTTACAGATGGGGGGAGAGCCAAACAAGAAAAGAGGTGTAAATTCGACTGATTTCCCATATTCAATGAGTAAAAAACGGTAGCTCACCCACACTGACATCGGCTATCAGGAAAAATTTGCCTCATTAGCCTGTGCAATGAATTACATTTGCGTTCATGTCATCATTGAGACAACTAGCCGGGCAAACCATGTACTACGGAATGAGCTCCATTCTGGGTCGATTTATCAATTTTGTACTGACACCCATCTATACCTATTCGACCATCGTCACTCAGGCCAAGCTCGGTCAGTTGACAGAGTTGATGAGTTACACCAGCATCATTTTGATACTGTTCACCCTTCGTCTGGAAGTGGCCTATTTCCGGTATGGAAAAATCAAAGAACAAGAGAAGACCACCTTTGATACCGCACTGAGTTCAGTATGGTTATTGTCGATTCCATTGGGGCTGCTGATCGTAGTATTCGCTCCCATTCTGGCAGGTCTCATTGGATATGAAAACCACGTGATATTCATCCGCATGCTGGGTATTATCATGGCGATTGATGGATGTAGTGAGATTCCATTTTCCAAGCTGCGCTTTGACAATAAAGCAAAGAAATTTGCCTCTATCAAGGTGGCCAGCATTATTATCAATGTGTGTATGAATGTGTTCTTTGTAATCATTTGCCCCTGGCTGGCTGCAAAGAATTCAATGCTGGTCAATTGGTGGTTTGACTCAGGGAAAATAATTGAATATATCTTTTTCTGCAATGTCATTTCCTCATTGAGTGCTTTACTTTTCTTAATTCCGGTCATTCGCACCGTCCATTTCAGAATAGATAGAAAACTGGCAAATCAGATGTTCCGATATGCGCTACCACTGGCCATAGTAGGTATTTTTGGAAATTTCAATGAGATGTTTGGCCGGATTATACTGAAATGGTTTCTACCGGGAAATATTCACGACAATGAAGTTCAGCTAGGAATCTACGGTGCCAACTATCGGCTTACCATGTTGATCACTCTATTTACACAGGCATTTAGATATGCTGCTGAACCCTTTTTCTTTCGACAATCTGAAGAGGCTACCTCAAATAAAATCTATGCAGATGTCACCAAATATTATGCGATTTTTAGTTTGTTCGGATTCTTGTTTGTGACCTTATTTATTGACGTGCTCAAGTATTTTATAGCACCGAAATATTGGGACGGACTACCTGTAATTCCTATCCTATTACTTGCCAATGTATTTTTCGGATTGTATTACAATGTAAGCATCTGGTATCGCCTGCGCGACCGTACAGTTACCGGCGCTCTAATTATAATGGGCGGGTCGGTATTGATTGTATTATTTAATTGGTTGCTGATACCTAAGTTTGGATACATTGGTTCAGCCTGGGCTACGCTGATTACTTATATTACCATCACTGCAGTATGTTATGTCCTCGGTAAAACTATTTTTCCGGTGCCTTATCAGACGCGGTTGATTCTCTTCCTGATTGGCGCAGCAGTCTTACTCAATATTGTGGCGACACAATTTAGACATCAATTTAATCCACATGTCTTTTTGAGTGTTTTTATTGGCTTAATATTATTTGCTGTATTTGGCCTTATAATTTGGATTTTTGAAAAAAATACCATTTTGCGAATGATGCGACGTCGAACTTAATTCATTTCTCGCCGTTAATTAGCTGAGTTTAAATCAGAAATTAATTAATTGCAAATATTATGTGGAAAGAAGTAGATAATCATTTAGAAAAATCATTCAAACTAAAAGACTTTAAGCAGGCAATGGCTTTCCTTCAATTAATCGCATTTGAAGCCGAAGCGCTGAATCATCACCCCGATATTCACAATGAGTATAACAAAGTAGATATCCAGCTCTCAACTCACTCCGAGGGCAACAAGGTCACAGAAAAAGACCGGGAATTATCCAAAAAAATTGATGCGGTGTTTACCCTATTTTCAAAGTAAAGTACAGCCAATAATGTAGGGGTGAAATAAGTCTAAAGCTGATTGCTTTGCTCTCAGCTCATAAGCTGAGAGCAAAGCCTCGCAGCTCTCAATTAGCGAACAATGCCTCTTAGCCCTTATTGTAGGTATCAATCCACCATCGGTCTTTCAGATTACATTCAGTCATGAATTATCTCTCACAATCCATCAATTGTCTGATTCATGTCGACTATTTGGTGCCCTAGGTAGAAAAGAAATGCCCCAATAGGTAAGACCATATATCTTTAGCAAAAAATAATCTGACCTTATGAAATTAAAGACGTTCATTTTATCAATATGTATGCTGATGGCCATCTTTGCAACTGCTCAGAACAAAAAATCAAGTAAAAACTCGACTATGCCGAAAGCAAAAGAAATCACAGGAGATAAATCCACAGTTCCGCTCATAGACCGCAAACTGTTCTTCGGTAATCCCACAATATCAGGAGGCCAACTGAGCCCTGACGGTAAATATGTTACCTTCCTAAAGGAACTGAATGGCATCATGAACCTCTGGATAAAAAAATATGATGATTCCTTTGAAAAAGCTCGTCCATTGACCAATACTCAGCGGCCATTGAGTGGTTATTTTTGGACCAAGGATTCACGCTATATTCTATATATGAAAGACAATGACGGCGATGAAAACATGAATATATTCGCTGTGGATCCTGCAGCTATTCCGGCAGCGGGACAAACTGTACCCGAAGCGCGAAATCTGACTCCACTGAAAGACGTGGCAGTGCAGATCTTCAGTGTAAGCCTAATGAACCCCGATATAATCTTTATCGGCCTCAATGACCGTGATAAGTCATGGCATGACTTGTACCAACTCACTATCAGTACCGGCAAGCTGGACAAGATGTATGAAAATAAAGACCGTATCACCGCCTGGATATTTGACTGGGCAGAAAAGCCAAGACTGGCTATGACTACAGATGATCAGGGCAATAGCTCTATTCTCTCTGTAGGCAGTAATAATACTTTTACTAAAATATATGATTTTAACGTCTCCGAGCAGGCCTATCCCGTCGGCTGGACTAAGGACAACAAGAAAGCCTATCTGGTATCAAACAAGGGCGATGTAAATCTATCGACGCTCTATCTGATGGATCCTGCCACGGGTGAGACTACCTATGTAGAAAGTGACCCTGCAAAAAAAGTGGATTTCGGCGGAGCCATGTTTGATGAGAATACACACGAACTGATCAGTACCAACTACACCGAGGATAAAGCACGCATCTACTGGCGCGATAAAAAGTGGGAGGCAAACTACAACTACCTGAAGTCTAAGTTTCCCGGTCGTGAGGTAGATTTCGCGAGCAGTACCACTGACTATTCCAGATTCCTGGTAGTCAGTTGGGGCGATAAGTATGTGAGTGAAGTATATGCCTTCGAACCTGCTACAAAAAAACTGACTTTCCAATATTCTCCTAGGGCCGATATGAAACCCTTCGAGCAATATCTCTCCCCCATGACTCCGGTCACTTATAAAAGTAGTGACGGACTGGACATACCGGCCTATCTGACCTTACCTGCAGGTAAGATTGATAAAAACCTTCCTACAGTAATGTTGGTGCACGGTGGTCCAAAAGGTCCCAGGGACAATTGGGGTTACAATGGTCTGGCACAGTTTCTCGCCAATAGAGGTTATGCCGTACTACAGCCCAACTTCCGCGCCAGTGGAGGATTCGGGAAAGAATTCCTGAATGCGGGTGACAAAGAGTGGGGAGCTAAGATGCAGGATGATGTCACTTACGGTGTGCGATATCTGATCGAAAAGGGAATCGCTGATAAGAGCCGTGTGGCCATCATGGGTGGTAGCTACGGTGGCTATGCCACGCTGGCCGGACTAACTTTCACGCCGGATCTATACAACTGTGGTGTCGATATCGTAGGTCCTTCCAATCTGTTCACACTCCTTGAGTCTATTCCTGCCTATTGGGAGTCCGGACGCGCTTGGCTATATGAAATGGTAGGTAATCCAAACACTGAAGAAGGCAAAAAACTACTCATGCGGTCCAGTCCCTTTTTCCATGCAGATCAGATCAATAAGCCGCTTATGGTTATACAGGGAGCCAATGACCCTAGGGTTAAAAAAGCGGAGAGTGATCAGATCGTGGTCAAGCTGAGAGATAAAGGTCAGGATGTGAAGTACCTGTTAGCAGCAGATGAAGGCCATGGCTTCGCCAAACCACTCAATAGCATGGCGATGTATGCATCGATAGAAGAATTTCTGGCTAAGCACCTTGGCGGCAGATACTCATCTGAGATGCCGGAAGATGTACGCGCTACTTTAGCTAAGCTCATAGTAGATGTATCAAAAGTAGAAATGCCTAAGAAAAAAGATAAGGCTACGCCCGTCATACCCACACTAAATGTAAAGGTGACTCCCGGAAATTCGGATTACACACTGACTATCGAAACTCAGGGTCAAAATATTCCCATGGAATTAAAGCGAACCGTAGAAATGAATGATGGCTATTACAAAGTCACTGAATCCACCAGCAGTACGATGGGCAATATCGAAGACGTGATGGAATATGACAAACAATTCATGCCCATCAAGCGTACTTTCAAGCAGGGTCAAATCGAAATAGTTACCATCTTCAAAGGCAACCAAGCTACCATGCAAGCCATGGGCAATAATGTGGAACTGAGGAGTGAGAGACAGCTATTTGCAGACGGAGCGGGCTTCGACTTATTCCTGGCCTCATTGCCACTTACAGATGGCTATAAGTGGAACCTGGATGTCGCAGATATTACTACCGGCAAAGTAAAAGAAATGACGCTGGAAGTGATAGGAAAAGAAATGATAAAAGGATCTGACTGCTTCAAAGTAGAATTGACTTCAGAAGATGATATGAATGATAAAGTTACTTACTATATCGATCCATCGTCCAGGTCTGCAATGCGCATAGTCAGCACAACCTCACAGCCGTTCGTAATGCAAACTATTATTGAAAAGAAATAATATTACTGAAAATTAATTGGCTCGAATTACGTTCAATTAATTCATCGGTCTTCCTTAAAATTAAAATGGTAGTTCTCTGTATAGAGGACTACCATTTTTTTATACATTCACTATCGCCCTAAGTTATATGTATGTTATAAAAATTACTCTAAAGACTGCGGAGTTCTAACAACTTCCTATCATCTTCAGTTGCTTCACTTTTCAGAAATACACACCAATAATATTCCCTATTTATTGAATACCAATGTATAATAACCCTATTGTATTACCAAGACTGAAATATGTTTAACTCAATTAAGCAACAATGAGTTATGTAAAATGCCCACCTGAGTGGTCTCATCAATGGTAGGGGAAAGGTAGTCATAGTGCGGTAGAAAGGATGTTTATTATTAATTTTATAAATGTAAGTGGTAAATTATTGTAGGCATTGAAAGACACTATAAGAATTACTCCTTCCGCTTAAAAGCCGGATGAAATTTATTCAGTGTCTCTCTAAGATAATTCATGTCTAGGTGGGTGTATATCTCAGTAGTGGTAATGCTTTCATGGCCAAGCATATCCTGCACCGCCTTCAAGTCGGCTCCACCCTCAACGAGATGAGTGGCGAAGGAATGGCGAAATGTATGGGGGCTGATTTCTTTTGAAATCTTCGCTTTTGCAGCATATTCCTTGGTCAGCAGAAATATCATCACTCGCGATAACGCCGCTCCTCTACGATTGAGAAAAACGTGATTTTCATAGCCGGTTTTAACAGTGATCTGACGACGCTCACCTTCGAGATAAAAATTGATCTGTCTGATGGCTTCGCCTCCTATGGGTACTAATCGTTCTTTATCATTCTTACCAATAACACGGACAAATCCCACGTCGGGAAAATATCCCGCCAGACGCAGGTTGATCATCTCACTCACTCTCAGACCGCAGGCATACAGCACCTCGAACATAGCGCGATTGCGATGGCCCTGAGGCGCCGACAGATCAATACTCTCCAGGAATCGCTCCACTTCACCGACTGACAATACCTCCGGAAAATAGGTAGGTAACTTAGGCCCTTGAATAAATTCAGATGGATTATCAGGACGGATATCTTCCACTATAAGATAATCACAAAAAGCACGAATACTACTTAGCATACGCGCTTGAGTTCGCTCACTGATGCCCAGACTATTGAGATATAAGACAAACTTTAATAACTGGTCTCCGGAAAAAATTTGTACTGTAACAGTGGGGAAATTTTCACTGAAATACCAGGCCAATTTATTCAGATCCTGCACATAGGCCGTCCGTGTGTGTAGTGCATTTCCTTTTTCAAGATGAAGGTAGTGGCTGAAGCCCCGGATATAATTTTGCCACTTCATCCAATGTTATTTAAACCCGAAACGCATCTTATAATCAGTTTCAATTTTGCCCATTTTAATGGCTTCCAATTTCCTCCGAATTAATTGCTTTTTTATCGGTCCAAGCTTTTCTACAAATAATTTACCCCGGTTGTGATCCAGTTCATGCTGTATTACCCGGGCATTATATCCATGGAAGTCTTCTTCCTGCACCTCAAACTTGTCATTAAGATAGCGCAGTGTGATTTTTTTCGGTCGATCTACATCACCTCTTATATCCGGTATGGATAGACAACCCTCTTCGATGGTAGAAATTTCATCTGAGACATTTATTATTTCCGCATTTACAAATGCTCTTTTCATGCCGGTAAATGGCTCTTCATCATCTTCTTTATCGATCTGCAATGTATCTAAGATAAACAGATTAATAGGCATACCCACTTGCTGTGCAGCCAACCCCACTCCCTTGGCATTGTACATCGTCTCATACATATTCTCAATCAGCTCAACTAGTTCACCAAATTCAGGTGAAATGTCTTTTCCATTTTTCTTTAGTACCGGGTGACCAAATGCATATATCGGTAAAATCATAAAAATTAATTTCTAGCTTTAATAATGTTGTAAAAAATCTTGAAGAATTATCACGGCTGAGATCTTATCTATCAATGATTTATCTTTTCGTTTTTCTTTCTTAATTCCTGACTGTAAGATCACCTGTTTCGCCTTCGCAGAAGTAAATGATTCGTCGTGCAAAATTATTTGTTTTTCGGGAAATGTACTTTCTAATTTCTTTTTTAGTTGCTTTATTTCACCATCAAAATATACAGGTGCGCCGTCAGCGTGCCGTGGATATCCTATGACAATCTTTTCAACTTGCTGAGTGCGCAGATAAGTCTCCAGCCATAGCCACAATTCCACTGTGGGCACTGTGGTAAGACCATGAACAGCTATCTGAAGTGTATCAGTAGCAGCGAGGCCACATCGCTTAGTGCCATAGTCTATACTTAATATTCGAGACAGAGTCTATCTTTTTTTGAGGTAAAACAAGAGATTACTCTGATTAGTTCGAAATATCTTTGCCGCCGTGCGCTGGATCTGCTCAGGCGTGATCTGATTGTATATCTCTGTCTCCCGATTGATAAGTGTGATATCGCCCAGGTATTCATAGTAAGCCAGATTGATCGCCTTATTCAGTGTAGAGTATTCAGAAAATTCTATTGTTGTGAGCGTCTTATGCACTGCCTTTTCTACCACATGTGTCTCGACGCGGATCTGTTTGAGCTCGTCCAATATCGCTTTGACTGCTTTCACCGCTTCCTTCGGATCGGTCCCTTCATAACACTTACCTTCTATGATGAGCAAGCCCGGGCCGGCCACATCATTGGTATAGGCATCAACACTGAAGAGCAATTGTTGCTTCTTGACCAGCCGCTCCTGCAAGAGAGATGAAGCTCCGGTAGCCAGTATATCTGTGATGATATCTGCAGTGTAAAATTCAGGTTCGATTCGGGATGGAATCCTGTAAGCCAGGTAAAAGGCATCTGCAGGTACATCGCGATAGATCACCTTACTGCGGGCTTGAAGTTGCGCCGGCTCCTGAAAATCGGGCAATGCTCGCCTCTTACCGATCCCCTTTAGCGCACCGAAGGTCTGTTCGATCTGATGCCGGATCTTCACCTCATTGAAATCACCCCCTATACAGAGGATAGCATTGGAAGGGCTGTAATATCTGCGGTACCAGGATACGATATCCTTTCGCTGTATTGCCGCTATATGAGCCGGTTCGGCACCGATCACCGGCCACTGATAGGGGTGCTCTTTGTAGGCCAACTTGCAGAGAAAATGCCAAAAATCCCCATACGGTTCATCCAGACAGGTCTCGTAAAATTCCTCCACCACCACCTTTTTCTGCACTGTTAGCTCCTCCTGTTCTAGAGTCAGGCTATGCATGCGGTCAGCTTCGAGCCAAAGCAGCAAAGACAAATTGTCCGGCGGCCCATAAGTGTAATAATTGGCATAATCATTGGCCGTGTAGGCATTATTCTCTCCACCCGCACGCTGTATCGGAACATCAAAGTCCGGTACCGCTCTCGTCCCGGCAAACATCATATGTTCGAATAAATGAGCAAGGCCGGTTAGCCCAGGGTCTTCATAAATGGAACCCGCACGATAGAGCACATTTACGATGGCCAACTTACTGCCGGGCTCCGGGTGTAAGATTACCGTCAATCCATTTTTTAACTTGTATCTTTGAAATTCGATCATAAAAGTGCGCAAAAATAGACATTATTAATCGCAATCGTGCTTTACTTCCCGTTGTCCCAATCTACTTGTCTTTAGGTTAATTCTACTCCGGAAAAGATTAATTCTTTCCGGGATTCAATCTTTAGGAGCGTAGAGCGTTATATTTGCACGAACCAGAGAAAGAAATAGAGAAAGGATAAAGTTCTGTCTTAATAAATTATTATTTCTCAAAGTAATTTTCAATCAAAACCAACTTAAAATAAAACAAGGATGAATCAATTAAAGAATATAATTTTTATTTGTTTTTTACTCATTTCATTCAATGTGTCACAGGCTCAGAATTATATACCTTACTATAATGCGCGCAATGAAAGCCTGCACCAATATCACCTGGGTCAGTATAAAAAGGCAGAAGCACTGCTCGATCAGGCATTCCGTGCAGCCACGCCACTGCCCGGTGATCTATACTATGCTGCTATTCTGAATGCACAATTAAATGAGGCCGAGGCTTGTAAGAAAATATTGGAGGCGGGACTTAAGGCTGCTCCTCCTATCATAACCGAGGTCACGTCGGCTGATTCACTTATACTGATTAAGGTATTGGCTGAAAGTGATATCGCCCGATATCAAAAAGATTATTCGATCAATAGCCAATTTTATACTCAACAGACCGGACTCGAAGCAGAGAAGCAGGACTCAATCAATGCGAGATTTATTAAAGAAGATCAGCGCTATCGAAGTGAGATGAATGATGCTGAAAAATACGAACAGGATAAATTAAAAAATGACGCCGAGACACAGCGATTATTTGTCGATTATATTCGCATCAATGGCTGGCCAAAATACAACACCTCCGGCTTAAACACCATACTGCAGCACCTCACGCGTGAGAATTATATTATGGCAAAGCCAATATTACTCTCAGAAGTTAAGTCCGGGAAACTGGATCCATTTTACTACGCTTGGATGGTGGAAAAATTAGAAAACCAATACAATGGACGTGCAGTTACCTATGATTTCATCCATTATAAAGGACCATTTTCGAAAGAAGTCATTGCGAATAGAAAATCAATAGGACTGAGTATCTACAACACTTCACCACTGCGAAAATTTGACCAAAGTAAATAATTTGAGAGCACAAAAGTACTATTGTATTTCTTTCAAAAATGCTAGTACAGGATTTCTCCTAAATTAACTCTATAACTGACTTTCTCAAATTAATTAAACCCTTTGAGAATTAATTTACCTTTCAGTGGGTGGTAGATAGACTGACAACTGTATTTGATTACATGTCAGAAAACCTTTTTCTAAATACTAAACTAATCATCAGTTTTTGTGAAATGAAATATGTAATCCTCATACTAAGTGTATTCTTTTTTCTACCCTTACACGCTCAGAAAGAAGCAGACTATATTACAGAGCTTGCACAGAAATTGCACGGTCAGTCAGAAGTGAGTTGTTATGGCGGTCGTGCGGACATCGTGACAGATACATATGCCTTTGAAGTGGAATTTGCACCAAAATGGAAAAATGCAATTGGTCAATCACTTTGGTATGGCTTACAGTTGGACCGCAAGCCCGGAATCATCATCGTCATGCGCGATCTCAGCGAGCGCAGATATGCCCTCATGCTACAAAGTGCATTAGACTATGCCGGACTGACTGATCAGATCAAGGTGATGTTTTATCCCGAAGATTTTGGTGGGACATTTCCTGAAGCGTCTCCTCCAGCTCCCGCAGTTCATACTGTCAGTCCCACGTCTAGTGCTATAGAAAGTTCAGCTACCATACCTTCCTCCTACTGGAAGACAACCTCTTCCGGAGTAAGGCACAATTCTACCTGCCAATACTATCAGCATTCGAAGGGTAATTATTGCAAATCCTCTGAAGGCAGAGCCTGCTCAAAATGTGGTGGATAAGAAAAGTCTTCACAAACCATCAAGGATAATAAAAAGTGGTATACTGACTGCAATAGAAGCAGGCTAATTTGTATTAGCATAAGTTCACCTGTGCTATCATTGGTCGATTAAGGCCGTGTCCTTGTCGTAAAATGGAATTTTACGTACATTTACGACGTTTTCGATTAAAATAATTCAATCATTAAAATAACATTTACACATGAAGAGATCCGTTATAATACTTATAGTACTGGCTATTCTTGCGCTGATTATGTACACCTTTTTCAAGGGCTCGTACAACACAATGGTGGCAAAAGATGAAAACGTAAAATCAGCCTGGAGCCAGGTGAAAAACGTCTATCAGCGCAGGTTGGATCTGATTCCTAATCTAGTCAATACAGTGAAAGGGGCAGCAAATTTCGAACAAGAGACTCTAACTAAGGTCATTGAAGCGAGAGCTAAGGCTACTCAAATCACTGTAGATCCGGACAAATTGACCCCTGAAAAGTTGCAGGAGTTTCAGTCTGCACAAGGTGAACTATCTCAAGCGTTAGGCCGACTAATGGTCGTCTCAGAGCAATATCCTCAGTTGAAGGCCAATCAAAATTTCCTCGATCTTCAGGCACAACTGGAAGGAACTGAAAACAGGATTACCGTCGAGCGCCAGAAGTTCAATGACATCACCAGAGACTTCAATACCTACATCCGACAGTTTCCTAAGAATATAGTAGCGAGCATGTTTGGCTTCAGTCAAAGGCCTTACTTCGAGTCTGATCCGGGTGCCGAGAAAGCACCGACAGTGGATTTTTCAAAATAATTGTATAATCGGTTTACACCGTTACCAATATAAATAATCCGTAGTGGGGATTTTATTATCAGCAGAGGACGAAATGATAGTGCGTGATCACATCCAGATCGCTGAGTCGGGTACTACCGGTGAGATCCGCATCTACGTCGAAGCCCGCTGTAAAGTAGAGATAGCTGAGCGAGCCGCTTTTCTTTTCGAAAAGCACCGAATGTTCAATACACTCCAGCGTAATGGTGTGCTGATTTATATAGCGGTGGAGTCAAAAGTATTTTATGTGTATGGTGATGAAGGTATCCATCGACTAGCCGGTCACGAGATCTGGGATCGGGTAGTAAGTGACATTGCTGCATCCTTCTCACAAGGTTTATTCGTAAATGGTCTGTGCAATGCAATAGATCACATTGGAGAGCAATTAAAAGTATTATTCCCTGCGGGAAATAATAAAAATGAAAATGAACTACCGGATGACATCTTATATGCAGACGAAGATTTTGAGACAAATACCTGATATGGCGACAAGAGGCATCTTGACTTGGCTACTTATGGTCTTTTGTGTGTCCTTTATGTGGGCACAATCACCAGATTCTTATTTCCCGCCAAAGCCTGAACCAGCCGTATATGTCCATGACTATTCCCACTGGCTGGATGCACTTCAAGTAAACACCCTGGAGCAGAAACTCCGGGCGATGAATGATACCACTTCCACTCAGATCATACTCATGATCCGTCCGGATATCGGCATGTATGATCGCTCTCAATACGCTTATGAATTGGGTCAAAGGTGGGGAGTCGGTCAGAAAGGTAAGAATAATGGTCTGGTGATGCTGATAGTAACTGATGGCACGCAGCGCGGTGTCTTCATCGCCCCCGGTTATGGACTGGAGGGCGCACTACCCGATGTGATCGCCTCACGCATCTCTCGCGATGTGATGATACCTTATTTTAAAAACAATCAATACTATGAAGGCATCAATGCGGGCATCGATGCGGTCTCTGCTGCTGTACATGGTGAGTTCAATGATGAGGCAGGGTCACAAAGTGGAGGCTCTATCGCAGTTTTATTATTTATTTTTATCGTGATAGTGGTGATCTTTATTTTTATGAGCCGTGGACGTGGCCGCATGCATACGGCCAGTGATAGTTACGATGACCCTAATTGGCCTTTCAATCAGGGCTCAGGCAAACGGCGGACTGTCTATTGGGGCGGTGGTGGCTGGGGCTCTTCCAGCGGCAGCGGTGGCGGCTCTTCAGGCGGCGGCGGATGGAGTGGCGGCAGCTTTGGCGGTGGTGGCTTCGGCGGCGGCGGCGGAGGGGGAAGCTGGTAGGTATCAGCTGTCGGTAATCAGATCTCAATCATCAGTCTGAATACTAACTTACACCATATAATGCACGGTTTTATGCTTGCAATTGTATTGTCAGCACATAAACTTACTAAGATTAGAAATAATAGATTATTCGTCCGGAGGATGATGCACCAAATGACTCAGGACAAAGTGACTTATATTGTAATTGCCTAAGACAAGGCTTCATCAGCTCGCAAAAGACTACTACAGCATGAGCGACACTTAAGCCTCTAAGATTAAAGACTAAAGACCAAATAAGCTTATCTTCGCACGAAATGTGTTAAACACATTCAGTTTAGTAATGTTATATCCAAAATAGGCAATTAAAATTAAACAAAAAACAATCTCATTATGCAATTTCGTTATTTAATCTTTTTACTCGTAGGGATGATTTCCATTTCATCGTGTGTATCCTCCAAAAAACTAAAAGAATCCGAGGGTCGGTACAAGACACTTAGTGATCAATATGTCTTACTGGAATCAAGCAAGCGCGACTGTGAAACTGAAAAATCTGATCTAAGCCGTCAAAAAGCCTTATCTGATAAAGACGTAGAATTATTGAAAAAACAAGTGGAATTTCTCAAAGCCAACAACGACGCTGCACTAAATCAACTGCGTGATATGTCGGTGCTAAGCACTTCTCAGGCAGAAAGCATCAAAAAATCATTGGATAATATAGGGGCTAAGGACAGTTACATACAGACAATTCAGCAGGCATCTGCTCGAAAAGACTCAATGAATATGCGTCTGGTGATGAACCTTAAAGGAGCTATGGCCGGAGTACAAGACGATGATGTATCTATCCAGGTGGACAAAAGTGCCGTCTTGATCACACTATCCGACAAAATGCTGTTTAAGACAGGAAGCTATGATATCTCGGATAGAGCCTCAGAGGTTTTGGGAAAAGTAGCTCAGGTCCTTAACAACCAACCTGACCTCGATATCCTCATCGAAGGTCATACTGACAATGTGCCAATCAAAAAGGCAGGCATTAAAGACAATTGGGATCTGAGTGTACTTAGAGCCACTTCGATAGTAAGAGTCCTACAGACTAAGTATAATATCGATCCTGCTCGTATCACCGCCGGTGGACGTGGTGAGTATAAGCCATTGACTACAAATACTACAGCTGAAGGAAGAGCGATCAACCGTCGTACACGCATTATCATAATGCCACAATTAGATCAATTCTTCAAATTATTGGAGAAGAAATAAAAACTAGTTTCAACTGGCCCCGTCGAAGTAGGTGAAGTATTACTTTTTAGGAATTAAAAATAATACTTAATCAGTTTCTTCGGGGCTTTTTTATTTATTCCATGGAAACATTTCAAAGTAGTATATCCCACAAGACATACCCAATTAGTGAGAGAATTACCGCATTTAATTTAAGAAAATCAATCCTTTTATTCGTTCAGAAAAAATATCCTGACTTCGATCACAATTCGACACTGTCAGTATCTGAATTAAATGAACTGCGGGAGATGTATATATCAGAATACATGATTAGCCAATTAGGCGAATTGACCCATCTTGAAAAGAAAGTGGTAAAGTCGATTAATTCGCGCACCTTACTGGCCGACGAATTACAAGAAGAAGATGAAGATCCTACTCGTGATTTTGGACAGAAAGTAGCAGACAAGGTGGCTAGTTTTGGCGGTAGTTGGACTTTCATAATATCCTTTCTCGTTTTTATATTTTTCTGGATAAGTATTAATATTTTTTGGATTAATCACAGGTCTTTTGATCCATTCCCTTTCATACTGCTCAATCTTATTTTATCATGCATTGCAGCCCTTCAAGCTCCTGTCATCATGATGAGTCAAAACAGACAGGAAGATAAAGATCGCCAACGAGCGAAAAAAGATTATATGATCAATCTAAAATCCGAAGTAGAGATTCGTACCCTACATGAGAAAATAGATCACCTCATCATCCACCAACAACAAGATCTGCTGGAATTACAAAAAATTCAGATTGAAATGATGCACGATATCCTCGATAAAATGAAATGATAAATCATCTCTATCCTACATTTCATGAGGGGAATGACAGAATATCCTCTATTATTATTTAATTTTTTCGCTCCTAAATAATTCCAGCCTGGATTGGTAAATGGACAATAAGCAAATGATTTCAATTGTAATTTTTGTATTTTAAATAATCGCAATAATCTCGCTCAAATTACCTTCATTTGATTGGATATTAAGGAAGTAAAAACCAGGTAATAGGTCCGAAACATCTAGTATTTGTTCCCCTGCCTTGA
>Ga0154020_10004530_pt1 | contig 16537 bp, 11 predicted proteins | sample Klosneuvirus_201_FD_109709 | JGI IMG/M metagenome (GOLD analysis project Ga0154020, IMG submission 109709) | Active sludge microbial communities from wastewater, Klosterneuburg, Austria - Klosneuvirus_20160825_MG | ecosystem: Engineered > WWTP > Aerobic digester > Activated sludge | place...
CCAATCAGTTGCCAGCGCAACCCCAAGTCTTACACAAACTGCAACCCAAAGCTTTACTGAAGCTATTAGCCAATCACTTGCCAGCGTAAGCCCAAGTGTGACAAACAGTATCACCCAATCAGTTGCCAGCGTAACCCCAAGTCTTACACAAACTGCAACCCAAAGCTTTACTGAAGCTATTAGCGAATCGCTTGCAAGCGTAAGCCCAAGTGTGACACCAACTGCAACCGAAAGCATTTCTGAAGCTATTAGCCAATCATCTGATGCACTCCCTAATCAGCTCAGAGAAGCTGCAACAGTCTTTACACAAACCATTAAGGAAATGCTTTGGTGGTCATAAGAGAATATTTTGATTCGCTTAATTAGAAACAATTTAGCTGCTAAAATTACTAATAGCCGGTCTGAAAATAATCAGACCGGCTATTTTTTTGCTTATGTAATGTTATGAAAATCAAAGGATTCTAAGGAATCGGGCTTAAGAGTGTGCCCGGCAGGATTCGAACCTGCGACCTACGGATTAGAAATCCGTTGCTCTATCCAACTGAGCTACGGGCACGAACTTGTCGCGCCATAGTTCGAAAAACGACGGCGGAAAAAATGGTCGGGGCGGCCAGACTCGAACTGGCGACCCCTCGCTCCCAAAGCGAGTGCGCTACCAACTGCGCTACGCCCCGACACAAACTTTTAAAATTTCAATATCCGAAGATCTATGATCAAAATGGCTCTGGGGTGAGCGACGGGGCTCGAACCCGCGGCATTCAGAACCACAATCTGACGCTCTACCAACTGAGCTACGCCCACCGCGATTATCCAGAAAAAAATTTAATTTCTCTCTTAGACGCCCTTAGTATAGATAATCCATATTAAAAATCAACGGTAATTTCTCTCTTTTAAAACATTTTTTATTTAACTTTCTCAATTGTAACACTGTCATCGGTCACATAATTCTCTTTGAGAAACTTAAGTGCCTTTTCATGCGATGAAATTTGATCAGGAATATGCTTACGTGCGACAGAAAGCAGGTTAATCATGTTAATGCTCGCCTGAACTTGAACATCCTGAGAAAGGCTCTCTTTTTGCTTTTCTTCCCAGCTCTTTTCCTCGTCATCTTCTTTCTTTTTTTTCTTATCTTTTTTGTTATCTTTATTTTTCTTTGCCGGAGATTCATCTTCGTCATCATCAACAGGATCTTGCCGACCTTTTTGAACCTCATCCACCGTAATATGGTTTTTAAGCGAAACTTCTTTACCATACATTTCAGTTATCCATTTCATCTCTTCCGTAGGAATAAGGCGCGGTTTAATAGTGAAATCTGGATTAATACCTCGGGCTTGAATAGAAATATCTCCTGGAAGATAGTACAACATCGTTGTCAATTTTAATGCACAGCCATTACTAATAGGAATCACCTCTTGCACAGACCCTTTTCCAAAAGTTGGGACCCCAACCAAAAAAACCATTATTGGCTGAGCCCCATCTTCTGTTTGAACAGATTGCTGTGAATAATATTGCAATGTTCCCGCCAGAATTTCTGCTGCCGATGCCGTAAAATTATCAATCAAAATAAAAATTGGACGATCACTTTTAAGCAGTGGCTCCGTAGTAGTCCGATACTCGGATACAACTTGCTTTTTATTGTCTTTGGTTACTACAACGAGCGATTTTTTTGGAACAAAAAGTCCCGCAACATCGATAGCTGAATCAAGTGTTCCACCAGGATTGCGACGCAAATCGAGCACAACGCCTTTACACTTTCCATCATTAGCTTTTTCAAGCAGCTCACTTACTTGCTGTGCTGAGTTTTGTGCAAAAATTTTAAGTGAAAGATAGTAAATACCCTGTTCTTTAAAGAAAAAACACATAGAAGTCTGGTCTTTAATGATATCACGCGTAATGGTAAACTCTTTTGGTTTTTTATCACGCAATACTTTCACAACAAGCTTACTCCCTGGCTTTCCCTTTAACTTGGTCACCACTTCATCAGCAGAGAGTCCTTGGAGCTTTTCACCTTCAATTTCAACAATTTTATCACCACCTTTAAGACCAGCTTTTGCTGCAGGACCTCCGTCAATAACTTCAAGAATTGCCAAAGCGCTATCTTCGGTAGATTTAGTTAAAACACTCACCCCAATGCCACCAAACTCACCCGTTGCAGATTCCATAACTTGCTTAAATGAATCTGGAACAAAAAATGATGAATGAGCGTCAACTTGTTGAACTGCAGACTTAAGCGAATCTTGAATAAAATTTGAAAAATCAACCGATCTAAATGCCTTACGCTCAACAAGGCCAATAACTTCAGCAAAAGTCTTAAACCAAACAAAAATATCTCGAGCCGGTTTAGATGTTGACTTTTCAGACGTCGAAGAATCTTCATTCGCTTTTGAATTTTTCTTTAAGCTCTTCCAAAACTTAAACATACTCATTTTCTGGTTATTCTTTCCGGAAGAGCCCCCACTTCGCGAAGATTTTGCAATATTATTTGACGATTGCTCGTCAATGGGATTAACTGTTGGCACCGCTAAAAATATAATACTCACACAGAGTAACGGCCCATAAAAAGTAGATTTCATGCCTCTCTCCTTTCTTGTCATAAGTACCACGATTAACCCGACGGAGTTAATCATAACTTTCCAAATAAGCATAAACACTTTAAGATTAATGTACTGAGGGATGATAGTAAATTGCTAAAGCAGGATATCTATTGAGTATGAATACAAGTCCCATTGTTGAGAAAATTATAATTCCGCGCAACCAAAAACGCCACGTTTTAATTGTAACCGGCCTTTCAGGAGCTGGAAAAACAAGTGTTATGCGTGCCCTTGAAGACATCGGTTTCTATTGCGTTGATAACCTTCCAGTCCCGCTACTTAAAACACTCCTCAATTTAGCGTTTCAGGCACCACTAGATCTGGTACGAGTTGCACTTGGCATTGACGCACGTGATGAACAGTTTCTCAATACACTCCTTGGAGAAGTTGAACATCTACGACAAGAAAAACAGATTGATGGATTTAAAATTGTTTTTCTTCATGCAAGTGAAAACACACTTGTTAAACGCTTTCAAGAAACACGTCGAAAGCATCCACTCATTTCAAAAAAAACAGATCTCATCACTGCTATTCGCAATGAACGCACAATGCTCGATTCAATAAAAAATTTGGCGGATGTAACCCTTGAAACAGACATGCTCAATGCGCACGATTTACGCAACTGGGTACAAAAAACATTTTGCGAAGAAACTAAGCGCGAAGTACTCGTCAATGTCGTTTCATTTGGATTTAAATACGGTATACCTCCAGAAAGCAACCTTGTATGGGATTTGCGCTTTTTGCCAAATCCATTTTTTATTGATTCACTCAAAGAGCTTAATGGTCGGCACCCCGCCATTCAAGAATACCTCTTTGAAAACAGTACCGTTAAAGACTACTGGGCCCGATTGACCGACTTTTTACAATTCGCTCTCTCTAAATTCTATCAAGAGGGACGATTTTTTGTCACGATTGCTATTGGCTGCACAGGCGGTAAGCATCGCTCTGTTGCTTTTGTAGAAAAGTTAGGTACTCAAAAATGGAATAATTGTTCATTTTTGGTTCGTCATCGAGATTTGGGAAAGGAGTAGATACAGTGAAATACAAACATTATCTTCATAGCATTTTACTCATAGCTTTTGCTGTTGGAGTAGGTGGCTATATTGTCGTTGGCAAGCGCGGCGTAATGCAATATATTTCGCTTCAAGATGAGCTTGCAGCAGAGGTTGAATATGTAAGAAAAATGGAGCAAACATGCGCTCAGCTTCAAGCCCATGCTGCTGCATGGGAAGAGAACTCTTTTGAATTAGAAAAACTTGCTCGCCAAGATTTACAGATGGGGTATACCAACGAAATTATGTACTATTTCCCGCAAGAGCATGCAGAGACACATACAGCACAAGCTCCAACTCAAGATCATGACGAACGAATTGTTTAATCTTGAGGACAATTCGTTCTAATCGTTTCTCAAGCAACTCGAACAGATCAAACCTATCTTTTTGACATTTTGCCTGTTTATTATAACCTTTAAACAGTTGAAAACACTGATCAAAAAGACCATAAATCTAAACCGTAGGTACCCTCATGGCTCATGAAAAAATTCCACTGACAGGTCACACAGAACTTAATGAACATGAAATCAGACTTGCTAAAGTAAAAAAAATGCATGAAGAGGGAATTTCTCCCTGGCCTTGCTACAAACCGGTATCTGCAACAATTGCTCAAGGCGTTGCACAATTTCTTGAAACCGATGACCAGGCTACTCAACCAGAATTTGAGCTTGCAGGTAGACTCATAACCCGTCGCGATCATGGCAAAACATTTTTCTGCCATATGCAAGATCGATCAGGTTCGGTGCAAATGTACCTTAAAAAAGATGAATTGGGTGAAAAAAACTTTGATCACTTTAAACATCACATCGATATCGGCGACATTGTTTGGATTAAAGGCTACTTTTTTAAAACACGTATGGGCGAAGTAACTGTACATGTTAAAGAGCTTACTTTGCTCAGCAAATGTCTCCATCCACTTCCTGAAAAATATCATGGCCTTACCGACACTGAACAACGATATCGCCAACGTCATTTAGACTTGATCAGCAACCCTGAAAGTCTTGATAAATTTAAAAAGCGTTCGGGCATCTTGCACGCTGTACGCCAATTTTTACAAGAAAAAGATTTCATTGAAGTTGAAACTCCAATGCTTCATCCAATTCCGGGTGGCGCTGCGGCAAAGCCTTTTGTCACACATCATAATGCATATGATATCGAATTGTTCTTGCGCATAGCTCCAGAGCTCTATCTTAAGCGACTGGTTGTTGGTGGTTTTGAGCGAGTTTTTGAAATCAATCGAAACTTTCGTAATGAAGGCGTTTCAACCAGGCATAACCCTGAATTTACTATGCTTGAATTTTATATGGCTCACGGTGACTATTCTACAGGCATAGCACTTACCGAGCAGCTTCTTCAAAATGCAGTTCTGAAAAATTTCCCCTCTCTCAAAGTTCAATTTCAGGATCATGAGCTTGATTTTACCGCGCCATTTAAAAGAATGACTGTACAAGAATCACTTATTGAAATTGGTGGGCTTAAGGCTGAACAAATAACAGAACAAACAATTGATGACATCATCGCGTCTGACAAGGTTGAAATTAAGGAAAAAAATGCCGATTATGGCGTAAAGCTTTTTGCCTTGTTTGAACACTTTGTCGAATCGAAAATTGTACAGCCAACATTTATTATCGGCTACCCAATATCGGTTTCACCTCTTGCAAAACGTGATCCACAAAATCCTACACTGGCTGCTCGCTTCGAGCTTTTTGCTTGTGGCATGGAACTGGCAAACGGTTTTACAGAACTGAACGACCCATTTGATCAGGCACAACGCTTTCACGATCAAGTGGCAGTTCGCCAAGGTGGAAACGATGAAGCACACCACTACGATGCAGAGTTCATTCATGCGCTTGAATTTGGGTTACCCCCAACCGTGGGTGTTGGAATTGGTATTGATCGATTAACAATGCTTCTAACCAATACACCATCAATTAAAGATGTGATTTTGTTTCCAACCATGAAACCAAGCCACGTACAATAAATTAAATAGTTATAAAAAGAGGCTCGTTATACATAAAATATAACGAGCCTCTTTTTATTTTTAACTATCTCACATCTGTGCTATTCAGGGGGAAGGGTACTTTCGCTAGCCACACTTTGGGTACCAGCATCTGTATCTACTGCCACAGGCATAGCTTGCGCACTGGGCATTTCTGTAGCTGGCGTAGCATCTGCGCTTGGCATACCCGAATCATCTTGAGGTACTGTATTTTGATCAGGTTGCCCCATCTGCATCTGACCTTCTGCTAATACCTTATTTGGATCAAAGGCTGATGTTGCAGCAGTTTTTTTTGCTTCTTGATAATTTTTAATATCACCTTCAATTTTTCCAAGAAGCTGTTGTAAATTGCGAACATAAATCGCAAATTGAGTCTGAGAAACACCATATAATGACGCTCCCACTAAAGCTTGGGGAATACCTATCCCAAAGAAGAAAACTGTTGGAATACTGGTTAGAGCTAGACCTGCACCAAGAAAGCTCACCAGTGGAACCGGCATTGCAGGAAGGTCTTTGGTCAATTTTTCAATAGGTTTAGTAAACGAACTTGTCATGGTGTCAAGGCTTTTAAACGCTGCATAAACTTTTCCAACTTGCTTTGTATCTTTTAGTTTTATACTTGAGGTCTCAGTCTTCTTCTCTTTTTTCTTTTTCGCATCTTCTTCAGCCTTTTTCTTCTGCTCAGGAGTTGGCTCTGGAGCTGCAGCCATGGCCACCATTGGGTCAAGATCCGCAACTTTTACTGCATCTTTGGATACGCGTTTTTTAACTTCTTCTAATGGCTCTAACTTATTTTTCAGTGACTCCTCGATAACTGCAAGACGCTGTTGTAAGCTTAAAATATGCAACGCCAACTGCATATCTGAAACGGTTACTAAAAATGGTATTGGTGGCAATGGTTCGAAAAGTTCTGCAACTGCAAGCGATTTTTTTTCAAGTGGATGAGTGACCTTTTTTACAAAAGCTAGTGCCGAATCGTATATTTTCTGCAAAACTTTCTTAGGCATAAATTTTAAAAGATTAAGTTTTTTCTTTTGCTCGGGCTCTTTTTTTTCAATTTGCTGCTGCATTGCTGCCATAAAGTCGACCGGAGCTTCTGGCTTCTTTGGTTTTACTTCAACCGGCTTTGGAGCCCCTGTTAAGGAAGCAAAATCTTCTCGTGCTTTTTTGATACGTTTTTGAAGAGAACGAATAATGAGTGACCAATGAATGTGGGCAAACGGGCCAAAAAGTGATGTCGCTGTTGGTGGAATGGCATCCCCAAATTCTTCAAATGGCCCTACAAATAAATCAATAACTTTTCCAACACCCTTAAGCCCTTCATCAACCAGTTTCAGCTCTTTCATTTGCATGATACTTGGGGCTTCTTTGCTCGCACCATCTGTTTTGCTCTCTTTTTTTCCTGCCGATTTAACTTTGCCATCAGCTGTTACAGTCGGCATTCCAGCCTGCACTTGAGGCATAGACGCTTGAATTTCTGGGGGCAATGTTGGCATGGTCATCTCTTGTGATGCTGGCTGCATGGCATCCTGCATTGGAACATCAATAGTAGGCATTCCATACAACGATTTTAAGCTCATAAGAACAATAGCTGTAAGCTTAAAAGTCGTAATAATGAATTTCATAAGTAATACCCCCTCACTTCAAAATTCAAAAATTTAATATTTTCTTCATATGTATCCATATTTCTATTATTTATTATATTTTTAAAGCGATCGACAAAACAATAGTTTTTCGATATTGGAAGCATTGAGGATAAAGCCGCTATCATTTACTGTCGTGCAAAATAAAAACGCTCACCTTTTTATTAAGAAAAAACCTTCTGCCCAGCCAGCAAATGTAGTAAACTAACTCGTTACTCAAAACCATTTAAACAGCGAGCTGTTATGACAGAGCACCAAACCACTTCCAAACAACAGATCTCTTCCCCTATTTCAACACCAAGCACAACAATGCAGGGTGTTAAGTATCTTTGGAAAGTTTCTGAAGTTGACCTGGACTCTGTACGTACGCTTGCCTATGCTCACAATCTTTCATTTCCAATAGCTCATGCACTCTGCGCGCGGGGATATACAACAGCTGAGTTGGTCCGTTCATTTCTCTTTTCTTCATTTGAACAAGATGTCGCTTCGGGTAGCCTCCTTAAAGGAGCTCAAATTGCAGCAACGCGCATAATTAAAGCATTAACCGATAAAGAAAAGATCCTCATTTTTGGTGATTACGACGTTGATGGTGCAACCTCATCAGCACTCATGCTTGCAGCACTCATTCCACTTGGTGCCAACATCAACTACCACCTCCCTCATCGAGAAAAAGAGGGGTATGGCCTTTCAGTCAGTGCAGTTCAAAAAGCGGTAAAAAGCGGTTATAAATTGATCGTTACAGTCGATAACGGAATATCTGCGCTCGAAGCCGCCGAAGAAGCTCACAAATTGGGCATAGATTTACTCATTACCGATCATCACCGGCCACATGGAGAATTGCCAAAAGCGTTAGCTATCATCAACCCTAACCAAGATGACTGCACCTATCCCTTCAAAAAATTTGCTGGCGTTGGTGTTATTTTTAAAATTATTTGCCTCATTTACGAGCAACTTGGCATAACAACACTCCCTGACAAATTGTATGAACTGCTTTTGTTGGGAACTGTTGCGGACGTTGTTCCACTCACCGGAGAAAATCGATTTTGGGTCAAATATGGTTTGAATAAAATTAATAAACAGCGCAGTACTGCTATTAATTCACTCATCGCTAATAGTGGTATGACCAAAAAAAACCTTGATTCTCTTGATATTGGCTTTATGATTGCTCCTCAAATTAATGCACTTGGCAGGCTTGATGACTCACGTGAAGCGGTCAGGTTTTTAATCAGCTCTCAAGAAGATGAAGTTTTTCGGATTGGTGCAATTCTTAAATCTATGAACGAAGAACGTAAACGCATTGATCGTGAAATTTACGAAGAAATTGAAGCTGCCATTATCAGCAAGCAAATCAATCTTGATGAAGAGCATATTATTATTGCTGCAAGCTCAAAATGGCCTGCTGGAGTTATTGGGCTTGTTGCAGGAAAACTTATGCATGCCTACGGACGTCCAGCAATTTTGCTCCACCTGGACAAAAAAGGGCTCGCTAAAGGATCATGCCGTTCAATTCCTGAATTCAATATTTTTGATGCTTTACATGCTAACAAAGATTTACTCATGAGCTTTGGGGGCCATTCGTGCGCTGCAGGACTTAAACTATCACGCGACTTGGTACCAACGCTTAAGAAAAATTTAGAACAGCTTATCAGAGCTCAAATACCCCTTGATCAGCTTAGACCAAAGCTTATGCTTGATGCACCGCTTGAGCTGTCCGACATTGATCACAAATTCTCATCCGATCTGGCTCAACTTGAACCTTTTGGGAACCAAAACCCTCAGCCAACATTCTTGGTCCGTGGTGTTACACAACTCAAAGCACCTCAGTTACTTAAAGATAAGCATCTTAAATGCACTATTTTTGCAGGAGGCGTAATCAAGCCTGTTATCTTTTTTAATCGTCCAGATCTCTATAAAATATTAAAAGAACACGAAGATAAACCTTTTTCACTCGCCTGCCATATCATTAAAAATGAGTGGGAAGGTATCGTTAAAACTGAACTTCAAGGCCTTGATATTCTTCTTGATTAGGATTTTTTAAAGAGATTTCTTCTATCACCTACTCTACCCATCTCTCGCAAATATTGACTATTTGAATTCAAATTTCATACTCTTATTATATATGAAATGCATAATTACGTGTACGTAGAGGCAAATTTCACAAACTCGCGTTTGGCTACAATGCGTCTTTAAACGGTAGAAAGTGATTTTTTATGAAGCATTTTAAGAATCGATATACGGGAATAATCGCAATCCTAGGAGTAGCATTTCTTCTCATACAAAGCATTTCCGCTATCGCTCCTGAAGAAGAATCGAATCAAGAAAAGCAAGAGCTTCATACGAATACCTCTGTGCTAAAAAAAATAAAAACCAAAGCAGCAGCTATCAAAGGTAAAGCCTCTGAACTTGAAACCAAAGTTAAGACAAAGATTCTTGGAAAATTTGGAAAGTCACAGACTGAGGTTATCGAAGAAATTAAAAAGATTAAAACTGAATACGATGCCGCAGAATTTGTTATCAAGACACTCGACTCACTCTCAAGACTTGAAGAAGCGGTTTTTACGCCACTCTATGAGCTGATAAAACCGCTGCCTCTGATTCCCCTAGGCCCTTTGCCATTTGTATCTCAAGTGCCTGTTGTTGGAACTACGGTTTCTGAAATAGCCGATATTGGTGATCTGATCAATGACGTACAAATTGAGGCACATATTGCCAGTCTCACACTGCGTCTTAAAGACGCACGCAAAAAATTTGACCAACTTACTCATGAAAAATATGTAACCAAAAAAGATCGCGAACTTGCTGAACGAGAAGAAAAAGAGGAGCATAGTATCATTGGTCGCGTTGCTCAGGGGATTGAAAAAGTTACCGAGCCCTTGTCAAAAGTTATTGAAAAAGCTATGAAACCTCTGGAAGAAGCTACGGATAAGATCGGAAAAAAATTCTCTTTTTTCACAAAACCAATTGTAGAGCTTACCCATCAATTTCCAATGATTCCTCTGTTAGGACCAATATCAACGTTTGAATACTTGGTTCATATTCGCAGCTTACAACAACACATGGAAGATCTTGAAACCATTATCGCAAACAAGCTTAAGCCGATTGACGAAAAGGCTGCAAAATTCACAACTTTTGATGAACTAAAAGCAAAAGCGGATAGCAATATGCTTGGAAAATCTCTTGAAAAAGTTATCCAAAAAGCAAAAAGTGTTGAACATGAATTAGATAACTTACTTCAACCGCTCGGACACTTCCCCTTCTTAACAGGCTTTGTCATAAAGTCTGGTATGAAGCTTACCAAGTGGGCCATTCAAGAAACTGGGGATGTTCTTGAAGTAGCTGGAGGAGCCACAGCTGAAGTTGGGGTTGGCTTTGCAGGAGTCGCTGCGGGAGCTGCTATAAAGATCGCTCCTGAAGTTGTGGATGAACTGATAACCGGCCTTATTTATAGAACATTTATCAGAAATTTAGAACAGGTTCTGCGTCGCCTTAGTCAAGAAATAATTAAAGAGCAAACTGCTCAAAAACTGATCACCCCTGCTGAAGAACAATCTGAAATCCAAGCCGACAGGAAAGTGGAAACTGAAACTGAGAGCGAAACACAAGCGGAAACTAAATAAACGGAATCCATTTATGCTCAAGAAGCGCACAGCATTTTTTAGATAAAAGAAATGGCGGTACTTTTTAATACCGCCATCTCTTTTTAAATAGTTCTTAGTTATTTCTCAAGACACTTGCAAGGAATCCCAATCGGGATAAGGCTCTACATTGCTATAATCATTAAATAGAGGCTCTTTAAATAAAATACCAAAGTAGTAAGGCAATACGACACGCTCATAAATTTTAAGCGCAGCTTCAAAATCTTCACGGTCATTAAGCCTAATCACAACGTCAGCATCTGAATCTTTAACCACCATTTCAAGCGTAGCAAGAAGTCGAATCATCACACGAGCAGCTTGTCTTTGATCTCTTGTTCCAAAGTTAATTTTCCGTTTGAATTGCTGCCCTCCCGTTGATGGGGCACCCTTTTGCGGCATCGTAGACATAAAGCGCTCCGCCCAACCTAAAGCTTTTCCATCAGAAGATTTAGAGAGGTCGCGAACCCGGCTATTTTTTTCAGCTTCAGCCACCCAACCTTTATAGACGTTCTTCCAATAGGTACTTTTTTTAAGTTTTTTCAGCAATTTTGAAGTGGGCATAACGGTATGAGTGCCATACTTATTTTGATAGCGCTGAACAGCCATAAAAATTGCCGGTACATACCAACCTGTCTTCCTCGTTTTTGATAAATCGCAACCAAATGCAAGTAAACCTCGATTGGTTACATCAGCATGCCAGTCAAGTCTATACACTGTATCATCAAGTTCTCCATACGCAAGCCGTTGTATCGGTGGAAGATTAAATAATTCATAGGGAACTTTTGGTAGTGCTTGCACGTCTCCACCAATCCATCGCTTAAAATAAGTTTGTGCTGCATAAAAATTTCCATCTGTTCCTTGCTTAATAAACATTGGAGGAACAGGCACAATGGCTGTTGGGATGGTAAATTGATTTCCAATTTTCTTTTCACCATCAAGCAAGTTACAAATCGCTGCATACCAAAAAACACGAATGTCTCTGAAGAATTGAGCAAGCACCGTTTCGGATCGACATTCCGACCCAAATGCATGCAATACACGCATTTTTGCTCCATCTGTCGTTTTTACAAGCACATCAAGAGGCCCTTCGATACAGCTTGTATTCATTACATTAAGCTTTTCCCCTTCATCTTGCCACAAAGTATTTATCTGATCATGCGATACTTTTGTTGTAAAAAACTCTTGCAGAATACGGGAAAATGCTTCAGCTCGCTGAAAAGAAAAACATTGCACATTAACAAAGTCTTTCGTTAGACCAAAAATTTCTTGTAAGCGCTTTGTTTCATGATTAAATTTATCGGCAGAAAGCGTCCGCAAATCTGAATAGCCTGCAACTCCAACCTGTTCAATTTTATGCTGAATTAAATCGGTAAGAACCGGTAATGTTAGCCCCTCAATGCCGCCAGTTTGCCGCTCAATAATTAATTGAAACAACGCCAATCGCACAAGCACTTCGTCCTCAAAACCTTTGAGAATTTTCTGTGCTTTTTTTTGTTCAATCAGACAATGCAAGAGCTCGCCACAACTTACAAAATCTTTATACAAACTATAATCAGGATTAAAGTCATTAAACAAATAGGCCATCTGTTGCAACAGATAATTAATGCGAACATTTTCACGCGATGAGCGTGGATACATGCTCATAAAATCGACAAAAACAACATTCTGGATATTCTGTTTTTTGAGCTGGCTTACCAAATCATCTAAAAAATGCTCATAGGGAAGTGGCAATCGAATTCCTTGGAAGAAAAGCATCTGTTCAGATTCAATATTTTTTAAGCCTTCAGATTTAACATTACTGAGTGGAATAAGAACTCGAAGCTCGGTAGGCGTCGTTTGGCGAATGATATAATGCTTATTCTCATAGAAAAATGGAATCCATTTCTTATACTGCTTCTTTAAAAGCAAGAGATTTTTAACAAACGCTAACTCAGGATTCTCAACATCATGAAACTCTGGAGCACAAAAGCCTTTTTCTTTAATTAATGCAACAGCCTGTCTCTGTAAACCTTGGTAGTTCTTACTATATTCATCTTTGTTTTTTTTGAACTGTTCTATAACCTTATCAACCGCATCATCATCAAATTCTGTTCGAGCATCAACATACACAAGACCATCAGGCTTGTAGGTAAAATGGCTCATTTGAGCAGGCAAGTCGGCAATAAATACATTATCTTTGCACTGAAAAACCTCAGCTAATTGTGAAGATGAATTATCAACATGCCCAAATTGGTCAACATCGCTACCATACTTCATCGCATTTTTTATATTACCCAGTGTCGTACTTTTTCCAACACCATCAACAAAGCTACAAAAAACATATGCTGTTGGCTGATCATCTACCGGCTTAAGTTTATCAAAAAGACGATGTACAAATGATTGCGCATGACGACTCACGTATTTATCATGCTTAGAGGTAATCTCAATTGGATAGGTAATATCCGGGCCGGTAAAATAGCTAAAAAATGGAAGATTCGATTTAAGAAGATGTTGTGCATATGCAACCGAAAAAAGAATATCTTGTGTAGCACCAACTTGCTTATTTCCCACTTTTAATTCTTTACTATACATTTTCTGCCAAAACGTTACCAAATCTCTAAAAATATCTAAGAATTTTCTTTCACGAAACTTTTTAACAACGGATGCTTGTGCACTCAACACCAATGGATAGGCTTCTCCAAATGCATGCTCATGAAAAACGCACGCACGATCATCAAAAATGCGAATTTGGTCTGCATCAATATGCTCAAAAACATGCTCTTGATTTTTAAATGCTGTTGCCGCAATTGCATTAAAATCTTTAAACAAAAATCCTGTCATAAACCCAAAGCGGTTATGTAAACGAAGCGACCAGCCGACATTATTACGCAGGCTTGCCTCATCGTTAATGCGTGATTGGCGATAGTCGGTATAGTAAGAAGGAACCGCACTCTCTTCATACCCAACAATGACAATACGCCCCTTAAGAGCAAGTCCTTCATTTCTGAAGCGTTGCTCTAGAAGACCAAGGCTATGAGCCGTTTTTTCAAGCAAAAATGGGTGATATTCGTGCGTATATCGCCCTTCAGGATTAAACTCATAGTGACGAATGAAGCTATCAAAAAATTGTTGTACTTGAGCATTATCATGCTCTTGATCAACTTGTACGAAAGGCTGACAACTTAAACTTGAAAGAATCACTATACATAGTGGGCTCAAATAGCTCATTATCGAATAATTCATTAATAGCCCCCTCTCATACCGCTTCTATTGCGCGATACAAATGATTCATCATCAAGACCATCATACGCTTCGACGCCATATTTATGCCTCAGAATATTAATGAGCTCTTTGCATGTTTTTAAAACTTCATAATAATCGGACTCAAATTCAGAACCTTGAAGCTTATTCATAACAAACTCAAGATCTTGCAAAAAACGACTTGCCAGTCGAGTACTTTTGAGCAAAATACCTTCATTAAAAAGTTTAATAAGGTAATCGAATGAAAGGGCATAAAATGCATGTACCGATTTCTTTTGCCGCTCATTAAGCGCTTGAAGTAATGACTTTACAGCCGGTCTCCTTGCTTGCATTGAAGACCCAAACGGAGAGCCAAACATACTGACACCGCTTTGAGGCAAAACAACGCTTCCAGTTTTACTGTCAACATAAGCTTTGCGCAAAAAATCACTGACAAAACTAAGCTGGTCAACAATATATTCCCAGTAGCGAACAATAACAAAATTATCCTGCTTATCAACAAAATAAAACCATGGCTTTTCGGTAAAAACATCAACAATTTCTTGCAAGGCGATCACCATTTGATCAACCGTCATATGGGCAAAAAATTGATTCCGTATAACAAATACTTTTGGGTAGTATTTTGCTAAATAGTCTGTATAAAATCGCTTACGCTCTTGCTCTTCTTCCAAAGTTTTTGGATCAACAGCTCGTTTTTTATGGCTTAAATCTTTTTGAAAATCTCGATATTGATCACTTAAAAGTTCTTTGAAGTTTGGATCTTTAAACATCTCGACAACTTCCGCTACAGAAAATTTTTTCTCAGTCGACACGTGAGGAGTTGCCACTGGTGCGATTTCGTTATCGCCATAAACAAGCGGAAAGCTCATACAAGCCAAGAACAGTAGTTTACTGCGTAGAAAGCAAGAACCGGACAAGACCTTACCGAGTAGGGCTAAACGAACTACCATAAAGCTCCTCTCCGCATGAGCAGATAAATTGAGTGGTATAAACATACATATTTTTTAGATTTCCAGAGACAGACTCAAGCGAATAGTCATCACTTCGATTAATAACAAGCTCAAGCGCTGTTGCACACTGATCAATGAGGCTATCGATAATCTGTAATCCATTATGAATTTTTTGTAAAAAGTCTTCACCTTTATAAGCGCCATGTGCAAGCAAAAATGCAAGCATTGACTCAAACGAATAGACAAGGGTCATATAATCATCAACCAATTGTCCACAAAAGTGTCTGTACAAAATATCTGAGCTCACCAAATGCTGACCGGTATAATCTTGCTGAGCAAACGCATACAAGGCATCATTAAGCCTTACACAATGCGATGCAACTTTTTTGTACATTACTATAAAATTCTCCCGATCACTGGTAAAAATCATCGGCAACAACCGAGCCGCCTGCTCCTGACCTTGAGTAAGTGATGCTAAGACAACTCCGGTGATAAATGCCGCTATTGCTTTATCAGCGCCATACCATGCAGCAGATTTTAAATGACCAGAAACAGTTTGATGCTCCATTAAGCTATCATAAAATCGCTTGCTTGCTTCACGCTCAGCGTTTTTAATCGCTCTTTCCTGAGCTTCTGTAAGTGCCGCAATTTCACCGGGCTGCGCATCTTTGCCTTCGACCGGTTTAAAATACTGATATCCAGCATAAGCAACAAGGCCCATGCCTGCAGCACCAAGTGTTCCTAAGGTTGCTTTTCTGATTAAAGCGCTTCGCTTGAGCGATGCGTGCAAGGTTTCACGCTGTGCCATAATTCGCTTGTGGTCAAGCCGCCTGAGCGTTGCAAATGCTTCAGCTTGATTGAACTTTTGGACTAACGGTTGCTGCATTAAAGCATCAGTTATATCGTCAAGTTGTGTATCTGCTTGCAACGTAATACCTATGCAAAGCACAAACAACATGCAGAACATGCTCAAACGGTACACATTTGCTTCAGCAATTTGATGACGTGGAGCGATCCCGGACATAATCCGGGATCTTGTGATATTTTTTGTTAAATAGATGCGTTTCATGGTTACCAAGCACTCAAAAGCTTATGCTCCCCATCCACCACTAAAGCGGTTTGGCATATCGTCATCGCTGCTCGATTGAACTCGAGCTGGGCTGGTGCGACGCATAGAATCGGTACTTGCACTAAATCCTAAAGTACGCGGTTCAACCTCCTCAGCTAATCGAGTAAAGAGCTGCTCAATATTTTTACGCATAGCAGGAAGAAGTGATTTATTTGACTCGATAACCTCATCAAACTCTTTAACTGAACCGGCTTTAAGCATGAGGTCACGATAATTTGAAAGTCTATTTTGTATTTGCTCTGCATAAAAACAGATAATATCATCTTTTTTGTAATAGTCCTTACGAGAACCAAGTACA
>Ga0154020_10004531_pt1 | contig 16537 bp, 12 predicted proteins | sample Klosneuvirus_201_FD_109709 | JGI IMG/M metagenome (GOLD analysis project Ga0154020, IMG submission 109709) | Active sludge microbial communities from wastewater, Klosterneuburg, Austria - Klosneuvirus_20160825_MG | ecosystem: Engineered > WWTP > Aerobic digester > Activated sludge | place...
CAACACTAGATTTAACGCCACCCGACAACGCCAAAGATACTCTTTTGCTTTCTCCAATATTTACATAAACACCGGATAAAACACCCACCGTGCCCAACCGATCCCCAGAATAGCCATCGTTAGAAAAAGAAGGTCCTTCCAAACTTAATTTAACAAAACCACCTACGGTATTGTGTGTATTATTTTTGTAATATTTAGCACTTAAACGTAAAGGCCCAACTACCGCCACCAAAGGCAATCCTGGTTGCCCATCCAAGGGAATATCAATATTGGGATCTAAGGCAGGAACACTTGTATCAAGGCGAACATTCACGGGTAGCCCTATTTCTACAAGTACTTGATTACCTAAATTAACACCTGCTTGAATTGTTGGTTGCAATAGATGTGTAACCATCGGCGGCGATTGAACAACCCCGCCTATCGTATAATTTAAAGGATTGTGGATATAATCTAATTGAACACCTACATAGCCAGTTGTTGTTTCTTTTGAATCAGCATCCAAACCACTTGGTAATTTACCCGTATCTACACCTGCAATAGAATATCCACCAGGGCCTGTTACACCAGAAGCAGTTGGTAATATTAAATTTTTGCCACCCATATTTTTGGTCTCTCTCTTTTTTATTTACATGCACTGCTATTAAAACAAACGATTTGCTGCACGCCACACAAGCAACAACAAGAAAAAAACCATTGTGCTCATAAAATCAGACATCGCAAATGCATCTTGAGATTGTGTGTTTTGTGCGAATCTATTGTCTGGCCACAAGCTTCTTAAACACCCGCCACCTGTGTGACCTGGTTCACAAGCAACACCAATGGGTTTGCCATTTTTATCTTTAAAACGAACAGAAGGCCGCTGATCGGGATTATAAGTGTTAGGACAATTGTCGCAGGCGTCGCCCACTAAATCACGATCGGCATCACGTTGATCATAGTTGGCAGCATAAGGACAATTATCACAACTATTGCCCAATCCGTCGCCATCACTGTCTGTTTGATCCGTATTAGACAAACCATAACAGTTATCACAAGCATCATCTATATAATCACCATCTTTGTCGCCCACATTGGGATATTGGCAACTGTCGCAAGCATCCCCAATGCCGTCGCTGTCTTTATCAGATTGATCAGGGTTCCATACGTATTTGCAATTATCGCAAGCTTCGCCAAAACCATCGCCATCGGCATCTGTATTATCGTCTGCACGATTAGGGACTAAAACACAGGCGTCACAGGCGTCGCCAATGCCGTCACCATCGCTGTCTTTTTGATCCGGATTAGCGGTGATGGGGCAATTATCGCAACTATCGCCTAATCCGTCGCCATCACTGTCTTTATTGTCTATTTCCGAATTAGCCATATTTGGGCAAAAATCACAGGCGTCGCCAATACCGTCTTTATCTTTATCTTCTTGTAAAGGATTAAATACAGTCCGACAATTATCACAAGTATCGCCAATACAATCGTTATCACAATCTTCTGCTAAATCTGGTGAACATTGCCCAGGAACACCAGGCATGGTTTTGTATTCGTCGCATGCAATGGTTTTACCTTCTCCAGAACACATTGGTATATGACTGGCATCGTATTCAAAACAGTCGCCTTCGAGCACTCTTGAAATGGTATTACAATTGCGATCGTGTCCAACGCCCGGACGGGCAGGCACCATTTTACACCAATCAGAAGGTTTTCTTGCTTCGCACATTCCTCCCAATGGACCTGCCATCGCCACAGAAGACATGCCCCATATACCGATAAAAAAAATACACACTGCATGCAAATATCTATACAACATCACACACGCCTCCCAATTTAAATAAAAAACAACACTTCATTTGTTTCGCATTCACATACAAGAGATTAGATAAAAAAAGCAAAATCTTTTACTGCACTTGAGCTGTTTTAAAAGTTAAGGCAGAAAGACCAAGCAAGCACTCACTACAAGCGTTGGAATAAACGCGGCTAAAAACAATCGCCACGCATTCACACCATCCATAGAATCGTTCAAAATTTCGTACGCTATCAAATTAGGTGCATTGGCAATCAGTGTAAGGCCGCCGCCGCTCACGGCACCATAAACCACGGCCTGGCGTGCCTGCACAGGTAAATTATCAACAAGCGTAGCCAAATAAGTAAGCGCCGCATTATCTGTAAAAGCAGTCAAAATAATAGACACCAAAAACAATGTGGATGATTTTAATTGTGTAAAGAGCGGTTGAATCCAAAAGGCTTGCGCGTGCCCCAATACCACTAGGCCAGACAAAAAAAATGCCACGAGCAAAGCATCTTTAATTTTAAGCGGGTCTTGATATTCTTGGGTAACAGAAGCAAATCCCAAAAAGAACATAAACACGCCTAAAAACACAACTGGATAGTGCGAAAAATTTACAATGAGCGCTAAGAAAACAGCATGAATTAACACCATGCCCCACGGCACAACAGATAAACGCAAACGTTGGTGCCAACCATTTAATAAAGCAGCTTGTATTAAATTTTGGCGAAAATAAAAAGCATATGTCAATGTAAGTATCAACATTCCAACACAGGCCTTATAGCCAAAATAACGCCACATAAAAGGCGTATCCCAGTGCCATGCAGAAGCCACCATCAACACCGGTGGGGCCGCATAATGCGTTAAAGTACCGCCCACAGAAATATGTACAAGCAATAACGCGAGTAAAGCATAAGCAAAACGTGCGGGCATGCGCGGATAAAAAAAACGCTCTCGCAACAAAAGTGCGGTCACAGTCATGGCCGCAGGTTCTGTAATTAAACTCCCCAAGCAAGGCCCCAAAAACATTAACACGATAAAAAACGAAACCCCAATGGGCAGTGGCAATAAATGAGCAATCGTGTGAACCGCATAAGCACACACTTGCTTGATTGGTTTTGTTGCGGCCACCACCATTACCGCAAATACCAACAAAGGTTCATCAAATCGTAACGACTGAACCCGGGACAACACAGGTTCGGCGCCAAAAAAATAGGCCGCTAAAAAAACAAAAATTCCCGCCCAAAAACCAAAAATAATTTCTACTTCGCCCAACAAATGAAATAGATTTTCATACACAGATCCAGGCGCAAATAAATGTCCAATACGCCGCAAATAAGACGCCAAAAAAGTATGTATTAGCGCTATTACAAAAATGGCTGCACCCAACACAGAAAACGAATAAGGCAAAATCAACATAAACGCACAATGAATTAAAAACAGAACAAAAACAATAAAAACAAATAACTACATAAACAATAAACAACACATAATAAACATAAGAATCATTATTGACTATTATTGATTAACCCGAGCATACAAAATCAGAAACAAATCAAATTTAAATCTAAAACAAGGATACTCAAACATGGTCACATACAAAACCTTAATCACCCGCACAGAAAATAAAGTGTTGCACTTAACACTAAACCGACCAGAGGCTTTAAATGCCATTGATCCCACCATGATGGAAGAACTTACCCAAGCCTTTTACATGGCTGATATGGACGATGATATTCGTGCAGTTTTGTTAAGTGGCGCAGGGCGTGCATTTTGCGCAGGAGGCGATGTTAAAGCTTTTTCTATGGCATTGGCTAATCCAGAAAGCGGGTTTCGTGGATTAGCAGAAAAACTACATCAAAGCATTGTGGCCATGCGTAGACTTAAAAAACCAATTATTGCAGCCATTAACGGAGCAGCGGCAGGCGCTGGGATGAGTCTTGCTATGGCGTGTGATATTCTGTGTGCGTCCGAAGATGCTTCTTTGAGCACCGCTTATTCTAAAATTGGACTTTCTCCTGACGGATCTTCTACTTTTTTTCTACCTCGTGCACTGGGACCACATCAGGCGATGTATTATTTTTTAACTGCAGAAAAAATACCCGCCACGCAAGCACATGCGCAAGGTTTGGTGCAACGTTTATATAAAGACACAGAACTCTACAAACAAGCCACCGCATTTGCAGAAACCCTAGCACAAGGCCCTACGTTATGTTTTGCAAAAACAAAACAGTTAATTAATCAAACTTATTACACACCTCTAGAATCTCAGTTAGCAGAAGAAAGCGCTTGTGTATTTCAAACAGCCACAAGTCAGGATTTTTTTGAAGGTGTGATGGCTTTTGTAGAAAAAAGGAAACCAGAATTTAACGGTCGTTAGGTTTTAGAGGTCTATTGTTTGTTTTTAGCACGAAACTCATCTCTAATTTTAACAATGCGATCAAAAAAATCTGCAGGCACTACTTTTTCTCTGATAAATGGATATACTTTTTCTGCAGCTTTTACCCATGTAGCTTTTTGTTCAGATGTTAAAGTAATTACCTCTACGCCTTCTTTTTTAAGATTTTGCAAAGCACTCGCTTCTAATTTGCGTGATTCTGTTTTAAGGCGCTCACAAATGCGTTTGGCTTCTTTAAGAAGCGGTTCTTTTAAATCGGCAGGAATTTGATCAAACGCTTTTTGTGTCATCAAAACACCCCCCACCATGGGCGCCCATTTTACGTCTACTACATATTTGGCATAACGAAACCACTGAAAAGACAATCCAATTAAAGGCGTTGTATCAACGGCCTGCAGCATGCCCGTTTGCAAGGACGTGGTAATATCGGTAGAAGACACCACAACAGGCGAAAACCCCGCAATTTTCCAAGCTTCTACAGACGCTTCGTCGCCTACCCAAGCAAATAATTTAACGTCTTTCATTTCGTCTGGCGTATGCACTGGTTTTTGCGTAAAAAAAGTCACCCAGCCTGCATCGCCCCAGCCAAGCGAAACAAAACCTTTGGCGCCCACATATTTATCTAAATCCGAAGACACAGCAGATAATACCGCATCCAACTCTTGATCGTTTTTAAGTAACATGGGTACTTGCAATGCCTGCACATGAGACACAATATCACGAATACCAACACCCGTTAACAACGCCGCATGAAGCTGATTTACACGAAGTTTACGGATCATATCCGAATCATTACCTGCCACACCACCAGGATAAATCTTAAGTTTTACACGCCCGGCAGACATTTGTTCCCATTTTTCGCCCATTTCTCTTAGTAAATTATGCCAAGGCGATCCTTCTGGCGCTTGCGTGCCTAATTTAATAACCACTTGTGCATGTAAATCAAAAGATACACCAAACACTACTAATGCAATCGCTATTATCCACTGTTTTTTGAATAAATTTAAAAAGTTCATAGAAGCAATTCCTTACTTGATTCAAGCAAGAAGATCCACAATCAGGCGCGCATTATGTGCACTGGCCCCTTGTTTAGACAACACAGCAGCCCGTGCCATATCACCTAATTTATCGATCATGTCTTTGCGTTCAAGTAAACTTTCTGTCACACTTATAACTTGGGCTGCATGCGCTGCCTGAATACCACCACGCCCTAATAGTACTTTAACAAGATCCAAAATATTATCGATATGTGGGCCAAAGATCACGGGTTTTCCGCAGATGGCAGGTTCTAAAATATTTTGCCCACCACGTGCACACAAAGATCCGCCCACAAAAACCAATGTGGCAAGTGTATACAAATCGGCCAATTCGCCAATCACGTCTAGCAGCAATACACTACGTCCAGGCTGAGGCAAAGAGAACAAACACCCAGACATTTGCTCTGCCAACATCGGCGCACGTTCTACATAACGTGGAGCCACAATCAAACGCAGTTGTGGCCATCTTTTTTTAAGTCGCAAAAAACCTTGATACAAGGGCCATTCTTCTTGTGTATGTGTGCTTCCTAAAATCCAAATGGGATCCGTTGGTGCCCAACCTAAACGTTGCAATAAAGGCAAAAATCGAGTGCTATGTTGTTGTTTTGGAATTTTGATATTATCAAACTTAGTATTGCCAGACACAATTACGCGTTTGGGATCGGCACCCAAACGCAAGGCACGGTCAGCTTCTTCTTCGTCTTTCATTAACAACAAAGAAAAATAAGACAACAAAGGTCCGGTTAAACGAAACAACAACCGGTAAGCATTTAAATTTCCAGAAGACAAACGACCATTATGGAGTACAATTTTTACATTTCTTTGGTGTGCCTGAATAATCAAGTGGGGCCATAGTTCGGTGTATTCTAATACTAAAATACGAGGTGATAAATATTGTAATACGCGTTGTGTTGTATGTAACAAATCATAAGGCGCATAAAAACAATACTCCTGCGAGAATATTTTTTGGGCCATGGCGTGCCCACTATTAGTAAGCGTAGACAACACAGGCCATGTTTCGGTTGCTAGTTGTTTAACCGCACCAACTGTGGGTTTAAGTGCCAATAAATCGCCTGCGGAAGCGCCATGAAACCATATAACAGGCCGATCTTTATGTTGTTCTTGTTGTTTTAAAAAAGGCAAAAATGTACGTTTAAAACCAAAGCGTTGGGCAATTCCATTTTTTAATTTATGATGCCAAAACAAAACAGGCAAAAGTAAAAAAAAACCAACGTAAGATAAAAGCGTATACAACACACAAACTCCTAACCTAAAATGGACGGGTGTGGGATTAAATGCTGCATATCAATAGGCAAAGGCGCAACAAAAGAAAAATGTTGATTGGTTTTATCAACTAACGCCAAGGCATAGGCATGCAACATGTGCCGATGTGCGCCCGTTGCTTCGAGTACTCGCGGTGTTATGCCTAAATCTACACTTTCTTTAAAAACAGATTCGCTTACACCATACAATTTATCACCCAACACAGGAAATCCAAGCGACCACAAATGCACGCGAATCTGATGTTGCCGCCCAGTTTTAGGGTAGCATTTAACCACACTATAGTTGGCATAACGCGCTATTACTTCTACTTCTGTCAAAGAAGGCAAGCCATTTATTTTATCCACTTTCATTTTGACTTTAAGCGAACAATCTTCGTCTAAACGTAAAGGTGCATCCACCGTACATTTATCAAAACGAGGCACTCCTTTAACAATTGCAATGTAAGTTTTTTGCATTTTTAAAAGGCGAAAATGCGCCTTTAAATAAGCGCTCCATTCGTTTTTTCCGCACAACAATACACCGCTTGTATCTTTATCTAAACGATGTGCAATTTTGGCTTGTGGATGGTGTTGTTTTAACCAATAAGTCACGGTATTACGAAACGCACTTGCCGTTGGATGAACCACTAAATTTCCTGGTTTATTTAAAACTAAAAAACGCGCGTCTTCGTAAATAACCGGTATATCAATATCACGCTCTTCTTCTATTAAATCTGATTTAATCCAATAAAAACATTGATATTCTTTTACACGCATCGCAGCCCTGATGCGTATTGATAAAGGCGATTGACCTTCTAAAAATACGCCTTGATCAATAATTTTATGCACGCGCTCGCGCGATAATCGCTGAAAATGCTTTTGAATCAAGCGATCTAAACGCATGCCGCGTTCACACAATTCAACCTGTAAACGCACTTTAACAAGATGATTTTCTAATGGTTCAAAAAACTTCACAACACTTGCTCACACTCAATAAATTAAAGGTTCAAATGCTACCTTAAAAGTCATCAAATCAGCAAGGATATAAGAAAAAAGGAAATAAAGTTTAGAAAGAGGTCTATGCTTATACTGCTACTATTTAAACAATGCGCGTAAAGAAAGTAGAAGCCAACGAAGACAAGTCATACACACAAACACGCTTAAGCCTACCATTAACCAAAATTCGATCGTTTGGCGCGAATTAACAATAAACCATCTTTTTTCGTGAGTGAACATCATCAAAAGCAAAAATAAAAGACCAGGAACTATTATTAAATTAAGCACTAAAACTAAAAAAAATTTAAGAAGTGGAGTCATAAGATCTTATTCATTACATAAGCACTTGTGGTGTAAATACCAAATTTTGACCGGCAGCATCTACATCACATACAATATGCGAACCTGGCAAAAAATGACCTGCTAAAATTTCGGTCGCCATTGGATCTTCCAACCATTTTTGCACTGCGCGCTTTAAAGGCCTTGCCCCATAAATAGGGTCGTAACCGGCTTGGCAAAGAAACTTTTTAGCGGCATCCGATAACTCTAATTGTAGTTTTCTTGCAGAAAGTCTTTTATCTAAACGTGTTAATTGAATATTTAAAATATCTGCAATTTCATTTTCGCCAAGCGGTGAAAATGAAATAATATCGTCGATACGATTAATAAATTCTGGTCTAAAATGCGCACGCAAAGCATCTAAAATACTGGCTTCATTTTGAACTTCTGCTTTACTCCCTAAGTTAGAGGTCATAATAATCACCGTGTTTTTAAAATCTACTGTGCGCCCGTGGCTATCTGTTAAACGGCCATCATCCAACAATTGAAGTAGTAAATTAAATACATCTGTGTGTGCTTTTTCTATTTCATCTAACAAAACCACAGAATAGGGCTTTCGACGCACCGCTTCTGTTAATTGTCCACCTTCGTCGTAGCCCACATAACCAGGCGGAGCACCAATCAAACGGGCAACTGCGTGTTTTTCCATGTATTCGCTCATGTCAATCCGAACCATCGCGTTTTCGTCGTCGAATAAAAATTCGGCCAAGGCACGTGCAGTTTCTGTTTTTCCAACACCTGTTGGTCCTGCAAAAATAAAAGATCCAATCGGTTTATTGGGATCAGATAAGCCCGCACGATGCCGTCTAATCGCATGAGATACTGCCACAAGCGCTTTTGTTTGCCCAATCACACGTTTTTGCAAACGCGATTCCATATGAATTAATTTTTCTGATTCGGCTTCTAACATTTTAGACACGGGAATTTTGGTCCATTTGGCAATGACCTGCGCAATTTCTTCTGGTGTTACTTCTTCCCGCAGCATGGCACCATCTTTTTGCTTTTCTGCGAGCATCAGTTTGTGCTGCTGAATCTGTTTTTCGATTTGCGGGATTTGTCCAAACTTAATTTCGGCCGCACGATCAAATTGTCCGGCACGTTCGGCTTCTGTTTGTGATTGCTTGAGTTTTTCCAATGTTTCTTTTTGTGTTTGTAGTGCTTTAATGGCTTGCACTTCTAATTGCCAGGCTGCTTTTAATCGATCGTATTCTTCTTTTAATGTAGCAATTTCTTTTTCTAAGATATTTAATCGCTCAATAGAGGCTTCGTCTGATTCTCTTTTAAGTGCCTGCCTTTCGATTTCATATTGGGTTAATTTACGCTGAATTTGATCAAGTGGCGCAGGCAAAGAATCAATTTGAAGTTTTAACGAAGAAGCGGCTTCTTCTACCAAATCAATGGCTTTGTCAGGTAAAAACCGACCTTGAATATAACGATGACTAAGTTGTGCCGCGGCCACTAAAGCGGCGTCTTGAATACGCACGCCGTGGTGTATTTCGTAACGTTCCTTAAGCCCACGCAAAATAGAAATCGTATCTTCGACCGATGGTTGATCCACCATAATCGGCTGAAATCGACGTTCTAAAGCAGCATCCTTTTCGATATATTTGCGATATTCGTTTAATGTAGTCGCACCAATACAATGCAGTTCACCACGCGCCAATGCAGGTTTAAGCATATTAGAAGCATCCATCGATCCTTCTGCAGATCCGGCGCCTACCAATGTATGTAATTCATCAATAAATAAAATGATTTGCCCTTGTGATGCCGAAATTTCTTGTAGCACTGATTTTAATCTATCTTCAAATTCACCGCGGAATTTGGCACCTGCCACAAGTGATGCTAAATCAAGAGAGATAATTTTTTTGTGTCGCAAACTAGATGGTGCATCACCATCCACAATACGTCTAGCCAAACCTTCTGCAATCGCGGTTTTTCCAACACCAGGTTCGCCAATTAATACAGGATTATTCTTGGTGCGGCGTGACAAAACTTGCATTAAACGCCTAATTTCTTCATCGCGCCCAATCACGGGATCAGTTTTGCCTTTTCTTGCTGCTTCTGTCAGATCGCGTCCATATTTTTCTAAGGCCTGATATTTTTGTTCGGCATTTTGATCAGTCACACGTGCACTGCCACGAATATCTTTAAGCGCGGATAAAATAGAATCTCGATTAACACCTGCTTGTTTACATATTTGGTAACTTAAAGAGGGTTTGCTTTCTGCAATCGCCATAAGCAGGTGTTCGGTCGATAAATATTCATCTTTTAATTTTTTAGCTTCTTCTTCTGCTTGATCAAACACACGTCCCAAATTTTGAGATAAATATAAATCAGCGCCCTGCACCTGCGGCAAACGCTTGAGTTCTTGCTGAAGCTGTTCCACCATTTTATCTGGCGCACCACCAATTTTTTTAATCAAAGACGGAATAATACCTTCTTCCTGCGTTAAAAGCGCCAGCAATACGTGTTCGATATCCACATGTTGGTGTTGGCGTTTTCTGGTTTCTTTTTCGGCAAGAGATAAGGCTTCTTGGGCTTTTACGGTAAATTTATCAAGTTTCATATGGCTAAACTAAGAAGTCAGAACAAGACAGGCAAGCAGATTTTAAACAAAAGCAGATTTAAAAACTCATAACGCTAATAATAAACGTTCTGGTGATTCGATACATTCTTTCACACGCACTAAAAACTGAACAGCTTCTCGGCCGTCCACAATACGATGATCGTAAGATAAAGCCAAATACATCATAGGACGCACCACCACTTGGCCATCGCGCACCACTGCACGATCTTGAATATTGTGCATGCCCAAAATAGCTGATTGTGGCGGATTTAAAATAGGCGTAGACAACATGGATCCATAAATACCGCCATTAGAAATTGTAAACGTACCGCCACTTAAATCTTCTAAAGTTAACTTATTGGCTTTGGCGCGTTGTCCAAAATCAGCAATTTTTTTCTCGATATCTGCAAACGACAAAAGATTTACATCCCTAAGTACAGGGACCACTAATCCTTTACCGCCACCCACAGCAACCCCAATATCGTAATAATTTTTATACACAATTTCTTGTTGGTTCATTTCTGCGTTAATCAATGGAAATGATTCTAACGCAGACACCACCGCTTTTACAAAAAAGCTCATAAAACCAAGTTTAACACCATGTTTTTCTACAAATTTATCCTGATAACGTTTACGTAATTCCGAAACATAAGACATATCTACTTCGTTAAACGTGGTTAAGATAGCGGCCTGTGATTGTGCTTGCAGTAAACGTTCTGCAATTTTTTGACGAAGCGGCGTCATGGGCACTCGCTTTTCTTGTCTGCCTTGTGTGAGGGTTTGTGTTTGCACAGAAACTGCTTGGTTGGCAGGAACCGAAACCGCTTTTATCACGTCTTCTTTTAATACACGTCCATCTTTGCCTGTTCCAGTCACTTGCGATACATCTAGCCCACGTTCATGGGCTAATTTTTGAGCAGCAGGCATGGCCTCTTTAACCTGCACAGGGGCATTAGATACAGATGGTGATACAATCGCAGGTTTAATTTCTTGTTGAGATGGGCTTGCTACAGGTGTTACGGCGCCTGCTTTAACTTCGCCAATAATTTCGCCTACTTTCACTTTATCCCCTACTTGACGATTTATTTTTTCAATTACTCCGGTCACTGGTGCTGGTACTTGAACTGTGATTTTTTCGGTTTCGATTTCGACTACAGTTTCGTCCAATTTAACACTATCACCTACTTTTTTAAGCCAATTAACAAGTGTGCCTTCGACAATTGATTCACCAAATGGTGGGACTTTAATTTCTTGTGACATGCATGTTCTCCATCTTGATTTTAGATAATACTTGCCTATACCTTGCGCTTTGTCTCACAAGCAATGAGGGTTTGGCAATTTTTGTAGGTCGTCTAAAATAATTTTATCCTTTTATACACTCATTTTATGATTGATTCTTTATCAATATCAATATAGATCGGCGTACGTTTAATTAACGCAAGGCGTTTGCAAGTTACGTCGTTGCCAGCGGTTGTGTTTGCTGTAAGCGGCAGATGATCAAGATTGGCTATGAGCACAGAAAAACTCGGTCGTTATGAATTAATTACACGCATTGCAATTGGTGGCATGGCGGAAATTTTTCGCGCCAAACATGCGGGCGAGGCTGGCTTTGTCAAAGAACTTGTAGTCAAACGTATTCTTCCTCATTACTCCAAAGACGAAAATTTTGTACGCATGTTCGTGGATGAAGCCTTGATTGCAGCCAAGCTCAATCATCCCAATATTGTTACTGTATTTGATTTTGGCGCAGTTGATGAACAGTATTTTATCGCCATGGAATACATAGAAGGTTGGGATTTGCGCAAAATCTTACGCGAATCTACAGCCAGGCAAATAAATCTTGGGCAAAACCGGGCCACGCAAATTACGTTAGCGGTCGTGCGTGGTCTTGGTTATGCACATGAACGTATGGATAAAGGGGTTCCTTTAGATATTGTGCATCGTGATATATCTCCACACAACATCTTGGTATCTATTCATGGTGACGTTAAAATCATGGACTTTGGAATCGCCAAAGCAGCAGCTAGAGCCACACACACAGCGACCGGTGTACTTAAAGGTAAAATTGCCTACATGTCTCCAGAACAAGCACGTGGAGAACCTATCGATAAACAAACAGATATTTTTGCCGTAGGTGCTTGTTTGTGGGAAATGTTGGCCGGTCAACGTTTGTTTGTAGGTGATTCAGAAATTGAAATTTTAGAAAAAGTAAGATATGCTAAAATCCCTGATATTTTAGAATTTGCGCAAGACACGCATCCACTCTTAAAGCAATGCCTAAATCGTTTTTTAATGCTCGACAAAAAAGCACGTTACCAAAATATGCGTCAAGCAGAACAAGATTTAGCGGAAGCGCTACATGCCATGGGTGGACCCACACAAGCGCCCTTAGAGAGCTACATGCGTGCATTACTGCCAACAGATCTTATTGAATCGCCCGCACCTCAATTTATAGAGCGTTTTCGCACACGCACACCGGTTAGTTTATTACCAGAAGACATAAAAGCCATTGATGCATCTGTGGGTTCTATTGATACCGCCGCTAAAACCTCTTTTATTGATTTATCTACGCTTGCGCAAAAACATAACCGTGCTGCGGCCTCTGACATCATTCACACAGAAACAGAAGCCCCTTTGCAGCACACATCACGTTCTTTTTCTGTACTTAGAATGAGACCACGCACCAAAACACCTTGGATCTTAGGAATTACACTTTCTCTTGTTTTGGTGATACTTGCATCTGTTGCATTTGCGGTCAAACAACTGTGGCCAATTCCTCAAAACACCCCAAGTTTAGCGAACCAAACGGCATTGGAACAAGTGTGGACAGAGGGCGAACGTTGTAATTTTTATAAAACATGGACTTTAACCTGTTTAAAACACATTAAAACACAGCAAGAAAAACAAGCCAGTTCTGTTCACTTAGCAGCACCACCAGCAGCGCCCACAACAACTTCTATTAAAGATATCCAAAAAAAAGATTTTCTACATCAAGAAAACCATACATCTCGTACATTAAAAGAAAATCAAAAAGAGAGTACAACGGATATTTCTTTGGTCACCAATAAAACAAATACACTCAAAAAAGAACCCATTGTTTCTCCTAAACCTTTAAGCGAACCTTTGCCTCTGCCTTCTGTTCAAACTATGGTCTCTTTTATTAATTGTGCACCTGGCACACAGGTGTTTTTGGATCATCGCAAACTTGAACCAATCTCAAGTAATAATCAGCGTCGTTATTTATTACCAATAGGACGTCATCAACTTAGATTAACAAGTCCACGACAACCCCATGCAGCAGCACAAACCTTATTACAAACCAATATTCAGCTAAAACCTGCTCAAATAGAAATGATTGAATGCCCAGCAATGGACATGAAAAAATAGATTATAAACCAAGTCTTAATTAGATTTCTTTCGAAATAGCTCTATTGTTCGCATATTCATTCGCATTCTGCTACATTGCGCTTCATGGACACGTACATTCCTCATGTTGTCATCGTAGGCGGTGGATTTGGTGGATTGCATGCCGCAAAGGCATTGAGTAAATCCAAGGTTCGCGTAACCCTTATTGATCGCACCAACCATCATTTGTTTCAGCCTCTGCTCTATCAAGTGGCTATGGCTGGTCTATCTCCCGCAGAAATCGCCGCACCTATTCGTTCTATTCTTGCTCAACAAAAAAACACCTGCGTATGGATGAGTGAAGTTAAAAACATTGACCTTAAACAACGACACATCACACTCTCACAAGGCAACAACATTGCCTACGATTATCTTGTCTTGGCAACAGGCGCCAAAACCAATTACTTTGCACACCCTGAATGGGAAACCCATGCTTTAGGGCTTAAAAACATCCAAGACGCAATACGTGTACGTGAACGCGTGCTTTACGCCCTTGAATGTGCAGAAAAAGAAGAAAATCCAAAAAACAAAAAAAGCATGCTCACTTTTATCGTTATTGGCGGCGGACCTACAGGCGTTGAACTTGCCGGTGCGCTGTATGAGCTTTCGCGTTTTATCATGGCACGCGACTTTAAGCGCCTAAAAAACGAATCGGCCAAGGTCATTCTTATAGAAGGTGGTCCACGCGTTCTATCATCTTTCCCTGAACATCTCAGCGAAAAAGCACTCAAAAGCCTACACACCCATACGCAAGTCATTGATGTCACCGCACAAGGCATCAAAATCCGCCACGCCAATAGCGCGATAAACAATTCAAGCGAAGAAGCGTTTTTAGACAGTCAAACCGTGCTCTTTGGTGCGGGCGTATGTGCCACCTCATTAACACAAACGCTTGGTGTCGAACTCGATAAACTCAAGCGTGTCATAGTATCAGAAGATCTTTCAATTCCTGGGTATCCAGAAGCTTTTGCTATCGGGGATTGTGCTGCATTCACCGACGTCCAGAAAAAAGTTCTTCCTGGTATTGCGCCAGTTGCCATTCAACAAGGCAAAGCCGTAGCAAGAATTATCATTCAAACCATGCAAGGCAAAAAACGCGAATCATTCACCTATGCCAACAAAGGAAGCTTGGCAACTATCGGGCGATCACGCGCAATTGCCGATTTTGGCAAACTGCAATTGAGTGGCTTTTTAGCCTGGTTAATGTGGCTGGCTGTGCATATTTTTATGCTTATTGGGTTTAGAAACCGTCTCATTGTTATGATCCAGTGGATGTGGCTTTATTTTACTTACCAACGCGGTGCACGCCTTATTACTCATGAAGCGTCTTCTTTATACAACAAACCAAAGGCATTTTTATGAAAAATGGGATCAGCAAATATCTGCAATCGCCGCCATGACTTGTTCAACTGAAAGCAGTTTCATGCAATGATGGTGCTTTAAAGGACACTCATCAGACCCACTTCTATGGCATGGCTGGCATGCTAAACCCAGGTTAATGGGTCGATCAGTTTGTTTAAAAATATGACTTGTTAAGGGAGTGGGACCAAAGAGAAGCACTGTTTTTTTACCCAACGCGCGACCAGCATGAACTAATCCCGTATCGCCGCCCACAATAATATCACAAAAAGAAAGGAGTGAAATTGCTTGTTCAATGCGATTGCCAACACTGTTAATAAGATTTTGCGTGTTTGCGTATTCGATGATCCGAGCTGCCATTTCTTTTTCTTGGGTTTTAACACCGCCAAATAAAACAATCTGCCAATTTTGTTGCGCTAATTGTTGAATAAGAAAAGCGTATTTTTCTGGATTCCACATCTTGGTCGCGCGTTCTGAAAATGGCACAATGCCGACCGTTTTCATGTTGAATTTAAGTTGCATTGAATGGGCATATTCTTCTGTGTTTGCGGGGGCATTTAATTGGAGTGTCTGGTCGGTCATGTGAATTTTTAAAAGATCTTCAACCAAGCGGATTGAACGCATGACAAATGGCTGTGAGCGATTTAATTTTAAACGTTGATTGCAAAATAATGCATAGCCGATACGTATAGGAATACCTGCTAATTTCGCTAATAAGCCTGAGCGCACGGAGTAATGAGAGACAATGGCCGCGTCAATGTTTAAAGTTTTTAATCTTTTTGAAGCGCGGTATAATCCAGCCAATCCTTTGTCTTGAGCACGTTTATCAAAAAGAAAAACGCTATTACAACCAGGCAACAAACGAGTAATTGATTCGCCCCGTGTAGAGGTACAAACAATTACCTCGTGGTTTTTATCGTGTGATTTAATCGCTCGAATGGCAGGCCCTAAAAACAGAGCGTCACCCAAAAATGCCGGATGAATAATAACAATGCGCATATCACTTATTGTCTCGCTAACATGCGCATATTGTGATGTAAATGGCTTATGTTAAGCGGACGTACGCAATTTTTTCAGGTTTTCAGGGGGCTTGTTTATACAACAAATAATTTTAAAACACCACAACATGTCAACAATCAAGATTGCGTGACCCAACGAATAATTCTTTCGGCTAAATATTCACCACGATCTTCCTGAACAAAGTGACCACCCCAAAAACGCTCGTGCGGTTGATTCTGACTACCGGGAATATGAGATTGAAGAACACGATCGCCTTTGCCTAAAATAGGATCGTTTTTTCCAAACAACGTCAAAAAAGGTTTTTGCCATTGTGCCAAACTCTGCCAGGCACGTCGATTATCTATCGCTGCCATGTCTTCTTTATGCATGGGCACCAATAAA
>Ga0154020_10004532_pt1 | contig 16536 bp, 6 predicted proteins | sample Klosneuvirus_201_FD_109709 | JGI IMG/M metagenome (GOLD analysis project Ga0154020, IMG submission 109709) | Active sludge microbial communities from wastewater, Klosterneuburg, Austria - Klosneuvirus_20160825_MG | ecosystem: Engineered > WWTP > Aerobic digester > Activated sludge | place...
TGCCTCTGGCAATGAACTCCGCCTGACTGCGCCGGCGCCGCACGCTCTCCTGCACCGCCGTCTCGACGAACTCAGACAGAGACTCGGAATCGCCCAGCACGGCCTCGATCTCGGCTCGGAATGCGGGCTCAACTCGAACAGAAGGAATGGTTGCAGTTTTCATCATCAAATTGTATTGCATTTGCGATGCATACAACAACCTGTCCCTCCCCGGCAAGTACCCTTCACTTACTGCCAGTTCGCCGCAATCACCGGATTGAGAGCCGTCTGGTAAGCCGCCGGCAGCGTGGTCTGCCCGGCCGCCGGCGGGGAGAACGCCGCCATGGCATCCACCAGGGCATTGACTTTGCTGTCGAGCAGGGTCTTGCCGTCACTGGTCTTGAACTGCTCCACGTGGTACTGACTTCCCAGGTACCAGTTGGTCAGCGTGGCCTTGTCGGAGGTGCCGATGACGCTCACCTCCAGGTTGTTGCCCACGTGGCGGAACCACAACTGGTCGGTGGCAATGCCGCTCAGGCACTGCAGCACATCGGTGTTGCCGGCGGTGGCGTCGTTCTCCTGGATGGTGTCGCTCCCGCAGCCCAGTCCCAACAGGTAGGTATCGTCACCGGTACCTCCAATCAAGGTATCAGCGCCCGCGCCGCCGTCCAGGGTATCGTTGCCCGCTGCTCCGGCGAGGGTGTTCCTGGCGCTGTTGCCGATCAACGCGTTGGCCAATTCATTGCCCGTGCCGCTAGTTGCAGCCGCGCCGGTCAGCGTTAGGTTTTCGACGTTGGCGGCCAAGGTATGCGAGACGGAGGACAACACAGTGTCAACACCATCGCCAGCCACTTCGATCACCGTATCCGTCACGGCATTGACCACATATGTGTCGTTGCCGGCAGCGCCGACCAGCGTGTCTCCGCCTGCCTTCCCGTCCAGCACGTTGTCACCCGCATTTCCGATGAGAACGTTCGACAAGCTGTTGCCGCTTCCATTCAGATTGGCAGTGCCGGACAAGCTAAGATTCTCCTGATTGCTGCCCAACGTCCAACTCAGTGACGCGTAGACCGTGTCGATTCCAGCCGACGCCGCTTCGGTGACCACGTCGCCGACGTCGTCCACAAAGTAGCTGTCATCACCCAAGCCGCCCGCCATACTGTCCGCCCCCATGGCGCCGTCAAGCACGTTGTCGGCAGTGTTGCCCTTAAGAACGTTGTCCAAAGCGTTGCCAATCGCACTCAGCTTGTCGGCGCCGGTCAGGGTCAGGTTTTCCAGATCGGCGCCCAGCGCGTAGCTGATCGACGCGTTGACCGTGTCCGTGCCCTCCCCGGCAAGCTCAAGGACCACATCGCCCACGTTGTCCACCACATAGCTGTCATTGCCGATCCCACCACTCATGCTGTCGGCACCCAATCCACCATCGAGGCTGTTCCTGCCGGCATTGCCTTTCAGGACGTTGTTGAGCGCATTGCCAGTGCCACTGATGGCGCTGCTGCCGGTCAGCGACAAGTTCTCAACGTTGGCAGCCAGCGTCAAACTCACTGAAGTCAACACGGTATCAACACCCTCGTCGGCCAGTTCGGTCACCACATCGGCCTCGGTATTGACAACATAAGTGTCGTCGCCCATGCCACCAAGCAGGGTGTCGCCACCCTTGCCCCCGTTCAAAACATCGTTGCCGGCATTCCCAATCAGGGTATTGGCAGCACTGTTGCCGATCAGCAAGTTGTCGAGCGAGTTGCCCGTACCATTGATGGCGGAACTGCCGGTCAGCGACAGGTTCTCAAGATTACTGCCAAGTGTCCACGTTACGGTCGACTGCACGGTATCCATGCCTTCGTCGGTATTCTCGGTCACCACATCGGTTGCAACATCGACCACATAAAGGTCGTCGCCGACACCACCGAGCATGGTGTCATCGCCAGCGTGTCCATTCAAGGTGTCGTTTCCGGCATCGCCGGCCAGCACGTTGTTGGCACTGTTACCGGTCAACACGTTGGCCAAGGCGTTGCCGGTGCCATCAATCGCAGCCGTTCCGGTCATAGTCAGGTTCTCCACCTCACTGCCAAGGCTGAAGCTAATCGATGCTTTCACCAAGTCCGTGCCCTCGCCCGCCAACTCCACCACCACATCACCGATGTTGTTGACGGTATAGGTATCGTCGCCCGCGCCACCGCTCAGCACGTCGGCACCGCCGCGTCCATTGAGGGCATCGTCACCGGCAAGGCCGAACAGGTAATCGTGGCCCGACGTACCCGCCAGCGAGTCTGCACCAGCGGTGCCGGTGATGACATTGGCAATATCCAGCGAGAATGCCGCCGATGCAGAGGCCCCCGCACTGTCAGTCGCCTTGACGACCAAACCCACCAGCCCCAATGCGCCATCAGGCGAGGTGCCTGAAAAAGTCCGTGTCGCCGCGTCGAAGCTCAACCATGAAGGCAGAGCACCGCCCCCTGCCAGCGAGGCACTCAGAGTGAACTTGTCGCCCGCGTCACTGTCCGCGAACACGTCGGCGGCCAGCGTGTAATGCCAGGCCGTCTTGGGATGGACGGGCTGATTGGGAATCGGATTGGCAACCGTCGGCGCCTGGTTGCTCGGTGTCATGGCCAGCAACTGCGCCAGGCTGTAGCTTGAACCGTCCGCAAAGCGGAACTTGTCCACGCCAATCGCCCCTGCCACGCCGTCGGGCAGGTGGTCGGTTTCGTACACCACACGCAGGCTGCTGCCGGCCTGGCCCCAGGTGATGTCGACAGCGGAGAAATTGACGGTTTCGTAGCCGTTTTCCCATGTGCCATCGCCGGCATGAGCCTTCATTCCGCTGTAAGAGACTGGATCGGTCGCTGCGTGGACTCTGATATTTGCCACGAGGACGCCAGCCCCGAATACGACCGTATCGAAGTTGGGGACACGAGTCTCTTCGGCGCTTGGTCCGGCCCAGTCCGGGTACCTGCCCTTCATCGTGCCGCCGTCCAAAATCACATCATGGCCATCGTTGCGTCCGATGTAGTAGGTGTCGGCACCCGCGCTGCCGTTCATGAAGTCATCTCCATCGCCACCGACAATCTGGTCATTGGCTTCCGTGGCAAAAATGGTGTCGTTGCCAGTTCCGCCATCAATGTACGCCCCCATGCCCAAAACATGGTTCATCCCGGGCATATCGTTGCCGAAGTGCGTGTCGATGGAATCAAACCAGTCTTCCATCGTCTGGCGAGCAGCGCTCAAGTGATAGGACACATTGATCTCATCGTCCCCACCTCCCGCATCAATGGTGCCGCGAAACGCAAACCAATCGTCAACATTGGCTGGCACACCATAGTCGATGCGCGTCAAAGCGCGGTCGTTGTTGGCATCGCGCAAATAGTTTGCACCACCAATGGCCTCCAACTCGACGGGGCGACTCTGCACCGCTCCGACAATGCGGTTGCTGTCATCGTTCCCGTGCACGGTCTGCAGCACCAGATCGGCTTCGCCCGCCTGAGTCGTCACGGTCGTAGGATGGGTCTCGTCATGCCAGCCCGTGAACACGGGCCGACCGTCTCCCGTAGCGATTGGCGATAGCACGGAATACACAACCGTGCCGTCGCCTTGAACGAGGCGGGTAACCGTGGTACCGGCAGGCAGTGCGACCGGAGTGGCCGGAGTTCCGCCAAACCGAGCAAGGAAAGCACCTTCGCTCAAGATCTGCTCCCTGAAACCGGCGCCACTGCCAGCAGCTGCGTATGTCGGCTCCCGCGTGGTCCACGTCTCCGTATGTTGGAGCGGCTGCCCCAGCGCGGGCCCATCTGATGTTTGCAACACCACGGCACCGGTGACATTGACCTCATGCGTGGAGAACTGGCGCGTGCCCACCTCCACCCACTCACTGCCCATCCACCTCACGCCTCGGGTGTCACAGTCCGCCAAGCCCTGCCCCAGCGCACCATCGCGCCACATCTGGGCGCTGAGTTGCTGCACGAAGGCCGCCTTGAAGGCAACTGGATCGGCCTGCCAATCGGGCAAGGGGCCAACCGGCGGAGCATGGTCCAGATCCTGCACCGACACCGTAGGCAAGAGCGCCGCCAGATTTACCGCCACGTCGCTCGCCGTCTCCAGGCTGTAGCGGCTGTTGGGCAGACCACCGACCCAGAAGTTGGCAATGGTGACGCCATCACGCTGATCGGGAAGCATGACCATCAAATCATCCCCTTTGCGACCGTAGCTCAGTTGGCCCAGGTGAAGGTCTGTATCAAACACCACGCGAGCCAGGGTTTCATCCGCATCGGCCATGGCAATCGTGTCCATGCCTTGGCCCACCACATAGACATTGGCGCCAGCGCCCCCGTTCAATGCGTCGTCTCCACCGCCGCCATCCAACTCGTCGTCACCCACTCCGCCGGACAGGCGGTCGCGGCCCGCCAGGCCGTACAGGCTGTCGTTGCCGCCGAGATCGTCGGTCAGCGTGTCGTCGCCGGCGCTGCCCATCAGCACATCGTCGCCCGCCGTGGCCAAGGCCGACAGGAACGGGTTGGCCGTACTCCCGTCCGCAGGCAACAAGTGCTCCAGCAGTTGCGCCTTGCTCCACACCGTGCCGTCGGCGAATTCGAAGCGCACCGCCGCCGTGCCGAGCTTGCCCAATGCCAGGTCCACACTGTCCCCCGCGCCATAGCGCACATGCCAGTTCACCAGGCTTGCACCAGCGCTGTCGGTCAGCAAGTTGCGCAGCGATACGCTCGCTGGCGTTACACCGTCAACAAAGCGGAGCACCGTCTCACCCACCGTATCGGTGAGCACATCATGTCCATCCCCCGGCGAGAATTCGTACACGTCGCGCCCCGCCCCGCCCATCAACCGGTCATCCCCCAGCCCACCCACCAACGTGTCGTCCCCCGCGCCAGCCATGATCTGATCGTCCCCGCCCAGGGCCTGCAGCCGCTCGCCCCGGCTGGTGCCACTCAGATCGTCCACGCCAGCCGTGCCCATCAACACCATCCGTTCAGCCACCAGGGCCGCAAAGTCAGCGCTGCTGCCGTCAGAAAACCGCAGCGTGCCTACGGGAATCTCCTCCAACACCGTCGAAGAGAGCGTCGCGACATAGCCGATGACGACCTGGTCGCCGACATTGCTCGAGTAGGCCAGCGTCAACTGGTTGTTGAGCGGGTCAACGCTGATGCGGATGTCCGCCAGGCTGATGCCGGCGCCAAACTGCAGCGTAAGCCGCTCGGGCGCGCTCGCCGTGTTCGCTGGCGCCTGCGTCAAGTAAACCGTGTCGCTGCCGTCGCCAACCTCCAGCAACAAGGTTCCACGCGCGCCGAGGTTGATGTTGTCATCCCCGCGACCGCCCGACACGGTACCGTCATCGCCGATGATTTGCAGCAAGTCCTTCTCGGCGCCGCCGAGCAGCTTGCGACGGTCTTCGGTGGTGAACAACTCAACCTTTTGCCGAAGGTTTTGTGCCACGTAGAGGCGCAAGTCAGGCTGCGCCGCGCCGTCAATGGTCCAACTCCCCGACTCGCCGTCAAGGGCATGGTTGATTTGCATGCCCACCCAATCCGCGCCCTCGCCACTGGACAGCAACAGCGCACCGTCTCCGCCATAGCTGACTTCCAGACCCAACACGCCAACAAGCGTGTTGTGGCCCTCAATGTCCTCCACGACCGTCTGGCCCATCCCTTCAAAGACGTATCGATCATCGCCCTTACCGCCCCTCGAAAGGTTCTTTCCGTCTCCCGCCTCCAGGGTGTCATCACCGTCACCCCCGTCAAGGTAGTCGTCATCGTCGCCACCAATCAATTCATCATCACCACCCTCTCCAAACAACCTGTCGTTGCCAGCCTCGCCTTCAAGCAGGTCATCGCCATGGTGAGAATCGGCCAGATCCAACGAATCACCTTCGAGTTCGTCGTCGCCTGCACCCCCAATCAGGATGTCATCACCCCCGCCGCCTGTCAGTGAATCGTTACCCTCTTCCCCATCAAGGAAATCGTTGCCGTGAAACACACCAGACAGATGCGAGACCACATCGTCCCCGTGAAGCAGATCGGCACCTTCCCCACCAAAGAGAACGTCATCGCCACCGCCACCAAGAATCTGGTCCGCGCCGTCCTCGCCGTCAAGGCAATCGTTTCCGTGGAACGCTCCGCCCAGGGTGTCCTGTATGTCATCGCCGAACAATACGTCGCTGCCGCTGCCACCATACAGTTCATCGTCACGACCACCGCCAACAAGCTGGTCATTGCCGTCCTCGCCATCCAGATAGTCGACCCCATGAAATCCACCACTGATTTCACTACTGGGGCCGTCCCCCCACAACAAGTCATTTCCAGTTCCACCGAAGAGGATGTCGTCGCTTCCACCGCCCATTAGTTGGTCATTGCCCTCTTCCCCATCCAGGTGATCAGCGCCGTGGTAGGCACCTGGCAAATCGACCTCCTTGTCATCGCCCCAAAGGTAGTCATTGCCTGCCCCCCCGTAGATCAGGTCGTTTCCGCCATCGGCCTGAACCCGATCATCGCCAGTGCCCGCGTCAATCAAGTCATCCCCATGGACTTCAGGCTTGATCTTGTGGAACTTGTGGATCATCAAATAGTCGGCCAGCCCCATGAACTCCTCGTGGCCAAGCATGGCTGGTTTCGGATTGGCGTCGCCATAGATCAGATCGTTCCCCGCCCCGCCGTCGATCTCGTCGGCACCACCCAAACCTTGCAGTTGATCAATGCCATCCTCGCCAAGGATCGTGTCGACACCCAGACTGCCCCACACCCAATCATCCCCCGGGCCGGCGTCAATGGTGTCACCCTGGCTAGGGACTTCCGCATCACTACCCTCAGGCACCACCCGGTAGCCGGGTATCGAGAAGTTTGGCATCAGCAAGGTGCCATCAGGCAATACTTTGTTGAGCCACAAAATGCCACCAACCGGGCCTCCCGATGGGTCAACCTCCCGTGCCGAGTACCCCCCGGCTGCCGGTTGGGCCGTCGGATAAAACGGATCAAGCTTCGTCCAGTCGATGTTGACGATGTCAGCATTGACATTGCTGATGATGACATCGCTCCCCCAGCCGCCCTCGATCCAGTCTGAGCCGAGACCACCGAAAATGACGTCTTGTTCGTTCCCGCCGTCAAGCACGTCAGTGTTGGTCCAACCCAGCAAAACGTCTGAACCATGCACTCCGAAAAGTTCTACGCTGTCGTAGAGTTTTCCATCCACGGCCAACTGGAGATCGTTGTTGATTTTGGCCAGTCCCAGAATGTTGCCATCGCCTTCTCGGTGCGGCCTGCCGGTATCCTCGTAAACAGCCAACGTGGGCACCCGATCAAACGGCTCGACGCTCAGGGTGATGGCCAGCGAATCTTCTTCACCCGCCAAGTCACCCGATGCTGTTGAACGCAAGCTCGGTGCCGCACCGTCGCCTCCAATGCCCATCGGTCGGTCTTTCCAGCCTTTGATGACGATGCGCGCCGTGCCGCCCTTGCGTTGCGTGATGAACAGATTTCCGCTCGCCGCCAGCAGATAGTCCCACTTCTCGTCCTCGCTGCGCCAGAGGTTGGCCTGGATCTTCTTGCCGCCCTTGAGCTGCACGCCATCCACCCAGATCGTGCCTTTGCCGTCGCTGTCGTCAATAACGTCGTTGATCTGGCCAGAACTGAACCGATAGGTATCGTTGCCGGCACCGCCGAAGAGGTAATCTGCATGAGCGCCGCCGTCCAGGATGTCGTTGCCCAGTCCACCATAGAGCTTGTCGGCGCCTTCGCCACCGTTGAGGTTGTCAATACCTGCGCCGCCTTCGAGGTAGTCGTCACCATCCACACCAAACAGCGTGTCCGCACCGGCGCCGCCGTAGAGGTGGTCGTCCTTGGACTGGCCCCACAGGGAGGTGCTTGCGCTGTCGTCGCCAAAGACGATCTGTGAGCGGTCGCCACCAGACAAGAGTGCGCCGGCCTTGATGTTGATGCCCGAGGCCAGGTCGCGGTACTGCACCGGTGTGGCTGCGTCTGGGATGCCGCTGTCGTAGTCCTTCTGGTTGCGCAGCACCATCGCGCTGAGCATCGCAGTGCGATCGCGCAGCCAACTGTCGCTGAAAGTCTCGGGCGTGGCCGCGCTCTTGTCGGCAAGCCAGGCGGCGTAGTCGCCGGGCCTCCCAGCCTGCCAGAGTTCAGCAAGCTGGTCCTTGGCCGCTGCCGAGTTGCCGCTGATGTACAGCGGGGAGAGATCTCGCAGCGCAATCAGCGCACCAAAGTCGTTGCGGGCCAAATCGCCCAGGCTTCTGCCTGCGGCGGGCGCGATCTTCAGTTTGTCCACCAAGTCCATGAAGATGGGGTTTTTCTGCAGCGCCTCCAGCGTCTCGTGGAAGGTGACGCGCCCTGCATCACTGTCTTTGCCATCACTGATGGGTAGCCGCTCCACGTTGGGGCCGGCCAGAGCGCGACGCAAGGCGTCGAGCACGCCTTCCAACGAGCCTTTGGGATCGTTGCTGCCCTCCTTGGAGAAGCGGTTGAGCCAGTCGATGGTCATGGTGCCATCGAGCTTTTCCAGTGCCGTGCCCACGGCAAGCAAGTCGGTCATCCGGTACATGCTGTGGTTGTCTATGCCGGTGGCTTCTTCCTGGTACAGGCCAACGCGGGTGCCTATTTGCTGGAACCACGAGATGTTGGTTGTGACATTCCAACCGTTGGAAGCAAAGTAGTTGTTCTGTTCTTTGAACACCGGGGAAAAGCTGTCCACACCGGTACCAAGCAGTGTTTGTATGGCTTGAAAGAATGGCTCGGACTTGTCGCCGTTGAAGCCCGCGCTATTGAAGGTGGAGATGGCCTTAACGTTGACACTGCCCGTCTGTGCGTTGGCGGCGCCAAATATCCTTGCAAAGGCGCTGGCCATGTGGCCGCCCATGCTGTGGCCATCGATCTGCACGTTGGTTATGCCGACAAGATGACCGGTCCCTGCAACAGAAGTTTCAAACATAATCCCCGAATCGATTTCGAGGTAGGGCGGGATGGTCGAGCGCACCGAGTACGACTTGACTTGCTTGGCCTGCATACCAACAGGCGTGGATTCCTGCAACCACCAGTTGACCATGTCGATGATGGCCGAACAGGCGGCGCTGCCCAGCGCAAGACCGACATCGGCGACCAGCAAGTCAGCGCCTGGGGGCTCGGTACCGCGCATCGACACGTAGGTTTGCCCTGCGTTCACATTGCCTGGCCCAGCCAACTCGGAGCCCGACTTGACGCGCCAGACGGTAGCGTCAAAGCCCGATCCAACGCCCGGAATATCTGACTTGTTGATGTTGCTTGCGACCTCGAAGTTGGCGGCGATGTAGGCGGCCAGGGTGGGGGTCATGCGGGTTCTCAGTGCCTCCGTGATTTGCGCCTCGTTCATCCCCCGGGTTACATCAGCATAGGCGGCATCGGCCAATAGCGCGTCGATGTAGCCTTGATTGATAGTGCTCATTGTGCTTTCCCTTGCTTAATTAGTTGATCGATATCTAGCTTGTTTGTGACTTGCATCCAGTCATCCGGCCAACACGAAGTTGAACCACCCAGGCCGAGACCTAGGCGACCAAACAGGACTCCCCCATAGGTATAAAGATGCGGAATCGTCAGAAACACTTTGTTCGTTTCAACATCAACATACTGGCTAACCTCCGAATAGATTGGTATTGCGGATTTGCCAATTTCCGTTCGCGTCAAATAGTCGACTCTGGCTCTCTTCACCACTTCCCAATCCGGACTCAAAGTCACCACCGCCTCCCGGTCACACAAGCGGTAGAACTGCCATCGGCCTACCAGTTCATCTGCAATAGGCGCCACCAACACCACGGGAAACAACACCACGCTTAGGGCAGTTGAATGCTTGGTCGCGCCCAGCCATCGAGGGATGCGTTTGCAGAGCATGACGGTGGCGGTCAGCCACAGGCCGATGCCGATAAAAAACAGAAGTCCGATCATGCTGCGACTCCCTGTTCCACCGAGCAGGCAGAGCCCATGCACCTCCCAGGCCACTTCTGAGCCACAGGCCGCATGGAATGGATGTTGTGGCCTTGGCAGTTCTGCTCACCCACCCCACCAAACCCGCAGACGTGTCGGGTGGCTGTGCCGGTGCGCCGGAGCCAATTCGCGGATGCCACAGAGCTGGCTCGCCAACGAGGGCGTTGACGCCATCGCAGCCGCGCGCCACAAGCACCCGACCCGCGAGCGCGCAGGCGATGCGGCACGGACGCCCGGCGCGTTCGCCCGCACAGTAGTGATCCGACCGCAGAACCCTCCACCAAGGGATCCACCACGTCATAGAGCCCCCCCTCGACAAACAATCGCGGCCTGCGGTCTTCCTTGCCCCAGCCCATGATGTTGCCGTTGCCGTCGCGGTGCGGCTTGCCAACGTCGGTGTACACCACCGGCGTGGCCGCGCGCTCCACCAGTTCGTCGCTCAAGGTGATGCCCAGCTCGCCGGGCTCTGCTGGCGCAGCGGCAGCACTTGCGCTCAATGCGGTTTTACCGCTCAGCCCTATCCCCAGCGGCTTGTCCTTCCAGCCTTTGACCGTGATGGTGTCGGCGCCGCTGCCGCCGTGGCGCACGATGATCAGGTCGCCCCCCGTGGTCAGCATGTAATCCCACGATTTGTCTTCGCTTTGCCAGTAGCCGTCGGCGATCTTGTTGCCGCCTTTGAGCTGCTTGCCATCGACCGTGATCGTGCCCAAGCCGTCGCTGTCATCGATGACGTCGCCCAGCTCCGTGCCCTTTAGGCGATAGGCGTCCACTCCGGCGCCGCCGTGCAGGAAGTCCATGCCCGCTCCGCCGTCCAGGATGTCGTTGCCCAGTCCACCATAGAGCTTGTCGGCACCCTCGCCGCCGTTCAGGTTGTCAATACCTGCGCCGCCTTCGAGGTAGTCGTCACCCGACAAGCCGTTAAGGGTGTCGCCGCCCGCCTCGCCGTAAAGATGGTCACCCAGCGGGTTGTTGGTACCGTCAATTGCGTTGGCGGTTTCGTCACCAAAGACGATGCGTTGCTCTTTCGACCCGCCCTGGCGCTGAAAAAACAAGGTCGCTTGGCGTGGTCGCACTTCGCCAGGCAACGGATCGGCGCCAAACCATTGAAACGCAAGAGCACGGTCGCTAGGCGCGGATACGTCGTACACCAGACCATTGGTGTTGTCCTGCTTGTTGCGCACCAAAAGGGCGTGCAGCAAGTTGGCTCGGTCGCCAATCCACTTGTCACTGAAGGTCTCAGGCGTGGCCGCGCTCTTGTCGGCAAGCCAGGCGGCGTAGTCGTCGGTCCGTCCAGCCTGCCAGAGTTCAGCAAGCTGGTCCTTGGCTGCTGCCGAGTTGCCGCTTATGTACAGCGGCGAGAGATCTCGCAGCGAAATCAGCGCACCAAAGTCGTTGCGGGCCAAATCGGCCAGACTCCTGTCTGCGAGCTCGATCTTCAGTTTGCCCGCCAAGTCCATGAAGATGGGGTTGGTCTGAATCGCGACCAATGTCTCGTGGTAGGTCGCACGGAACGCGTCACTGTCGCTGGCGTCGCTAACTTGCAATGGCTGGACATTCGGCCCAGCCAATGCTCTGCGTAAGGCGTCGAATGCTCCCTCTATAGACGCATGCGTGTTGTTGCTGCCCAGCGCCAGCAGCGTGTTCATCTTGGCCACCGTCAGTGTCGGATCAAGCTTGCTCAAGGCATTGCCCAAAGCCAACGCGTCGGTGAGCTTGTACATGAAGTGATTGCCAACCTGGGTAGCATCTGCCTCGTTGAACAACTCGACGCGCGTCCCCACTTGGCTGAACCAGAAGCTGTTCGTCGTGACGTTCAAGCCGTTCTTGGCAAAGTAGTTTGACTGCTCTGCTCCATTCGGGAAACGCCCGAGGCCGTAGCTAGGGCCAATCAGGCTCTGCAGCTGGGCAAAGACTCTTTCGCTGCCGGGCGCAAAGCCCGCGCCGTTGAAGGTACTGGTGTGGGTCACATGCGCCTCACTGCCAAACAGACGCGTGAAGGCCGACGCCAGATAACCACCCAGACTGTGGCCGTTTACTTCGACGCCAGCCATCAGGGCGGAAGCCGTAACGCGCCCCGTGCCGATTGCGGCTGTGCCTTCTTCGAAGGAAGCAGTCCCCGGAATCGGATTGATCACTTCGACGATCTGGCGAACCGACACGCCGGCTGGCGCCGTCTCGCGCAGCCACCAATTGATCATGGTGACCAACTGCGCCCTCGCGTTACCCGTCATAGCTAAGTCAAGGTCACTCAGGAAGTCCTGCAGTCCAGACGAACCCTGCATCGACACAATAAGCGTCCCCGCCTTGTCTCGCCACACCGTGGCATCGAAGCCCGAGCCAAGTGTGTCGCCGGTCTCAATGTGCGTGACCACGGTGAAGTTGTCGCCAATGTATTTGGCGACGGTGGGTGTCATGCGTTCGCTGAGATAACCTGTAAGCCTATCGCCGGTCGCGCCCGTCAAGTCCCCCTGCTCTGCCTTTCCAAGAGCATATGTCGCATCCGCCAAAAGGGCATTGGTACAGGTTCGAAATATTGTGCTCATACGTTTCTCGCTACTTGTAAAGGAAGGTTATTGAATTGACTTTAAAAATCTCTTGCTCTTTGCGGATGTCGCAGGTGGACCCCCCAAAAAGCATCGGCTGCGGTGACCCCATGCTGAGCCAGGTGTAGCGCATCAACCAGCCACCGAGTGCGTGGTAGTTCTTGTGTTGAATCAAGATCTCGCCGCTGCTCGCGTCCCGGAATAGGGCATCGTCAACCTTGATCGGCATGATCGTTCCGCCAAGAAGCGTGCGCTCCCCATACTCAACTTTGACCGATTTGCCCCGCGCTTTGGAAACGTCGGCGCTTTCAATGCCATTGGCTTTGCACAAGGCTTCGAACTGGTATTTGCCGATGATTTCGTCCACGAATGGAAGCGACAGCAAGACCACAAAGATTAGTACCTTGACAGCGGCTCGTCGTCGGGAAATGTTCACAAGGTTGCCAACCTTCTCGGCAATCCACCCAGACCCCCACAACCATGCGACGAATGTGACCAGAAACAGTAGTCCCATCATGCTGCGGCTCCCAGTTCCGTCGAACAGGCAGCGTCAATGCGCCTGTCCAGCCGCTTTGTGCTCACCGCCCGCATGGATTGGACCTCTCCGGCTTGGTATTGCACCGCGCCTGCCCAACCAAGCCCGCAGACGTGCCGGGTGGCCGTGCCGGAGCGCCGGAGCCAATTCGCGGATGCGACAGAGCTGGCGTGCAAGCCAAGGTGTTGATGCCAATCCAGTGGAGCCCTACATGCACCCCGCCCGCGAGCGCGCAGGCGCTGCGGCACGGACGCCCGGCGCGTTCGCCTGCGTGGTTGAGCGTAGTTGCCCTCGACTCTCAATTGACTCATTCGAACTTCCCAAGCTTTAACCATATCAATTGCTCCTTCGTTTGTCTTCCACATCCCACCCCTACCTCTCCCGCAAACTCTCACTGCCCGCCCGCTGCACCGAGCTCAGCAGATACTCGATCACCCGCCTCTGCCCGGTCTTGATCTCGGCGGTGAGGTTCATGCCTGGGCTCAACTTCACGCGCTTGCCGTCGATCAGCATGTCCTTGGCGTGCAGCGTCAGCGTGGCCGGGTAGTAGGAGCCCTTCTTCTCATCGGTGACGGCATCGGCTGTCACCACATCGACTGTGGCCGCCACCGTGCCGTACTTGGTGTAGGCAAAGGTCTCCAGCTTCACTTGCGCCGCTTGCCCGGCGTTGACAAAGCCGATGTCCTGGTTGGCGATGCTCACCTCCGCCGTCACCGTGGCGCCCTCGGGCACCACGATCATCAGCGGCTGGGCGCTGGTGACGACACCGCCCACCGAGTGGATGGCCAGTTGCTGAATGACGCCGGCCACCGGCGCCCTGAGCTGGGTCAGGCGCTCGCGCTGGCTGGCCTTGCTGTGCTCGGCATTGAGCTGGCCGTGCTTGCTGCTGGCCTGGGCGTGGCGCTCGCTTAAAGTCCGCACGGTCTCGGCGCGGTAGGCGGCCTTGGCTTGTTCGCTCTCCCGCAGGGCCGACTGCGCCTCGGCCAGGCGCGCGCGCTGCACGATGAGGTCGCGTTCGAGCTCGACGCGCTCGCGCGTCTTGTCCTGCGTGGCGTGGCCTGAGATGTAGCCCTGCTCGACCAGCTTGGTGAAGTCGGCCTCGCGGCGCTGCGCCATCGGCACGGTGGCCTCCAGCTTGGCGATGCTCTCTCTGACCGTGGCCATCTCGGCCTGGCGGCGCTCGACTTCCGCCTGCAGCTTGGCCAAGCGGGCGCTGATGTCTTGCCACTCGGACTGCAATTGCGCCTGGGTGGCGGCGTCGGGCTTAGTGGTGCTCAACTTGGCCGTGCTCGTTTGGATAGTGGCCAGGCGTGGCGCCTGGCCATTGGTCAGGGCCTGCAGCAAGGCGGCGCTGCGCAGCTCCTCGCTGACGGCGCTGGCCAGCAGTTCCTGTACGCTGGCCTGGTCGGCCTGGGCCATGGTGGGATCGAGCTCCACCAACACCTGGCCGGCCTGCACGCGCTCGCCGTCCTTGACCAGCACGGCCTTGACCACGCTGGCCTCCAGCGGCTGGATCAGCTTGGTGCGCTCGCCCACGATGATGCGCCCCGGCGCCACCGCCACGATGTCGACCTGGCCGAAGACGGACCACAGCAGCGCCAGCACGAACAGAATCATCAGGCCCCAGGCCAGCCGGCGCGGCGCCGGGTGAACTGGCGTCTCCTGCAGGCTCAGGGCGGCGGGCAGAAACGCCAGCTCGTCAGCCAGCCGCTGGGGGCCGGCCAGCTCGGCGCGGTGGCGCCAGGCGGCCTGGAGAACAGCACGGTAGCGGCCCAGCAACTCCCAGGCCGGGTGCGCCGCTTGGGCCGGACTGGCCGGGCTGGGCTTGGACTGGGGTGCGCTGGGCGGGGTCATGCCGGCACCTCCTGCAGAAGGGCGTCGTCAGTGGTTTGGCCGCCATCCTGCAAGCGCCACAGGTGCGCATACAGGCCCTTGGGCTGCTTGAGCAAGGCCTCATGCGGCCCGGCCTCGACGATGCGACCCTGGTCCATGACGATGATGCGGTGCGCCTGGCGTACCGAGCTCAGGCGGTGGGCGATGATCAGCACCGTGCGGCCCTGGCAGATGTGGGCCATGTTGCGCTGGATGATGGCCTCGCTCTCGTAGTCCAGCGCGCTGGTGGCCTCGTCCAGGATCAGGATGCGCGGGTTGGAGAACAGGGCGCGGGCGATGGCCACGCGCTGGCGCTGGCCACCGCTCAAACTGCCACCCTGCTCGCCCACCAAGGTGTCGTAGCCCTCGGGCAGCGCGCTGATGAACTCGTGCGCACCGGCCAGTTGCGCCACGCGCATCACCGCCTCGATGGGCGCTGCCGGGTCGGCAATGGCGATGTTCTCGCGCACGCTGCGCTGAAACAGCAGGTTCTCTTGCAGCACCACGCCGACCTGCCGTCGGAGTTGGGCGGCGTCGATCAGGCTGATGTCGATGCCGTCGACCAGAATGCGCCCGCCCTCCGGGCTGTACAGGCGCTGCACCAGCTTGGTCAGGGTGCTCTTGCCGGAGCCGGAACGCCCGACGATGCCGATGACTTCACCGGCTTTGACCTCCAGGCTGATGCCGTTCAGGACTGGCGCCGCCTCGGGTCGGTAGCGGAAGGTGACCGCATCCAGGGTGATGCGGCCCTTGAGCTGGGGCAACTGTGCCGCGCTGGTGGGGGCGACTTCGGTGCGGGTGTTGAGGATGTCGCCCAGGCGGGCCACCGAGATGCCGGTCTGCTGGAAGTCGGTCCAGAGCTGGGCCATGCGCATGATGGGCTGGCTGACCCGTTGGGCGAACATGTTGAAGGCGACGAACTGGCCAACCGTGAGTTCGTTGTTCATCACCAGGTGGGCGCCGTACCACAGGGTGGCGGCATTCACCAGCTTGCCTATGAGGTTGACGCCTTCGTGCGCCACGCTGGCCAGGTTCTGGGTCTTGAAGCTGGCCGAGACGTAGGCCGCCAGTTGGTTGTCCCAGCGCTTGCCAAAGGCGCTCTCCAGCGCGGTGGCCTTGACGGTCTGGATGCCGGTGACGGTTTCGACCAGCATGGCCTGGTTCTCGGCACCGCGGGCGAACTTGGCATCGAGGCGGCGGCGCAGGATTGGCACCACGCCCAGGCTCAGGCCAAAGTACAAGGGCAGGCTGACCAGCACGATCAGCGTCAAGGGGACGCTGTAGGCCAGCATCACGCCGATGAAGACCACCGAGAACAGCACGTCGAGCAGCACCGTCAGGGCGTTGCCGGTGAGAAAGCTGCGGATGTTCTCCAGCTCGCGCACGCGCGCCACCGAGTCGCCGACCCGGCGCGCCTGGAAGTAGGCCAGCGGCAGCGCCACCAGGTGGCGAAACAGGCGGGCGCCGAGTTCCACGTCGATGCGGCTGGTGGTGTGGCTGAAGACGTAGGCGCGCAAGGCGCTGAGCAGGCTCTCGAAGATGACGACGATGACCAGGCCGGTGACCAGGACGTCCAGCGTGGTCAGGCCTTTGTGCACCAGCACCTTGTCCATCACGACCTGGAAGAACAAGGGGCTGACCA
>Ga0154020_10004534_pt1 | contig 16532 bp, 12 predicted proteins | sample Klosneuvirus_201_FD_109709 | JGI IMG/M metagenome (GOLD analysis project Ga0154020, IMG submission 109709) | Active sludge microbial communities from wastewater, Klosterneuburg, Austria - Klosneuvirus_20160825_MG | ecosystem: Engineered > WWTP > Aerobic digester > Activated sludge | place...
AATAGTTTGGAGCCAGGAGCAGAGGGCATAGAGCATAGAGCAGAGGGACTGTCAGGACACAGGTTTTACTTTTTATCTAAAGGGATCGTTCGTTCAAGTCCCCGCTATTTGAAGTTTATAACTTCAAATCAATATGATCATCATCTGGTTATTGGCGAATCATCGTAGGGCAGTTTGCAACTGCCAGGGAATTGCCAACACAACATCACGCGTCTGGCATCTGCGTGTCTGGCATCTGGCATCTTACGAGAAAATGCGTCTGGAATCTGCGAGTCTGGCATCTGGCATCTTACGAGACAATGAGTCTGGCATCTGCGAGTCTGGCATCTGGCATCTTACGAGAAAACGAGTCTGGCGTCTGCGAGTCTGGCGTCTGGCATCTTGAGATTTTCACCCTTTTGCCCCTAAATCCTCCCGCTGCTCATTAGAGGCGGGATCTAAGACCTGAAGGGGACTTCATATAAATAATCGCTTTCCATTCTGCCTTTCCGCCCTTCTGCCCTTCCGCCCCGGCCACGAAAATCTTTTCCCAACAGCAGAAACATTTTCTAACTTAGTCATCCAAACCAAACCAAAACCCCTTTGAAACCCCAATTCCTCCTTTCCATTATACTCGTCTTCATTTGTGTCATAGGATATAGTCAAGACAAAGGCTACATCGCATTATCTGCCGGCCCAAGCTTCCCGACCGGTGACTTTGGAAGCAAAGACGTCAATAATGAATCTGCCGGACTGGCTAATACAGGGGCGATCTTTGATCTCACCTTTGCACAGAAATTCGGAAAGACTTTCGGCATGACACTCATGCTTCGAGGGCAAGTTAATGGAGTGGACACAGACCCGTTGGTCAATGAGTTAAAAGTAGCAGTTCCGGAGGCTACTTGGTCAGCAGAGGCTGATACATGGGGCATTGGTGGGTTTATGGCAGGTCTATATGGATCATTCCCATTGGATCCCAGTGGTAAAGTCACTTTTGATACCCGTGCGATGATTGGCTTTATCGATGCCACTTCACCACAAATCACGATCTATGGCGATTACCTTGGCACTTTATTTTGGGTTAATACTGAAAGTGCCCATGCAGGTGCATTTGCATACCTGATTGGTGCTGGCTTTAGGTTTAACCTAGGCAATCATTTCTGTATCCTGACCAATGTTGACTATCAGGGATCCACTCCTGAATTTGAGGATGTAGTTTCCAGAACAAGTGTGGGCAGTAATACGTCAAATACGTATCAGCAGAGTTTTGGGACGGTGAATGTGGGGGTGGGGATTGGGTGGAGGTGGTAGATTTAAAGGCGCTTTAGTAAATATGAGCTTATGGCGAAATATGGGATTTGGATTGCACACTTTACTGGCGTTTAAACTAATGGATTTCTGATTCGGTATTGATAAAAAGAAATAAAACTCCTAAATAGACTGGACTTCTAAAATGCTCCTCACAAAACTCAAAACGCCATTGCAGGGATATTTATGCTGACTTGCAGAGTTGATGGCAATGGCAATCCTTATTGTATCTTCAGTTTTTTCATTTTAATATGACATTCAAATCAATATAACTAGACCTTTTACATAAATGTATTAACTTATGGCTTAATTTCTAAATCCATATAAGCTAATTATTTAATATAACCTCGAACCTCTCCTCTATGTCACCCCGATATACAATCAACTATCAGGAAGGAAACCACTTGACTCCGCATTCGAACCCAGATCAGGTATTTAATAATTCCAATAGTCCTGAAGGTTGGACTTGCACGATCCATGACTCAGAGACAAATTTGAATTCCGTCAAATGGGCATTAACAAAAGGAGAAGCACAGGAAAAAGCCTTCGAAGAGCTCAATAGACAAAATAATTTTGTTTCAAATCAAGCAACTAAGCTTGAAATAATGCCAGATCAAGAGGAGGAGGAGGAGGAAGAAGAAAATGATGCATACTCTGATGAAGACGAAGAAGGTAGTGATCAGAGTGAAAGTTCATCCCGAAAATCTAAGAATTCCAGCTTGAAAGTTGCTGGCATTTTAATCCTGCTATTTTCAGTTCTTGCAGCAGGATTTGCTTTCTATCTTAATATGAACCTGAAAGAAAGTTCATCTCCAAAAACAAATGCAAGCTCTTCTGCCGCTAATACTTCGGAATCAACTCCTGGAATCAACCAGCCCATGAGCAACCAGGTAAGCCAGAAAAACATTCCTAAAAACCAAAATTCAAATTCTGGAACGACTTCAAACACAAATGTTTCATCTAATGTCGACGCTTCATCACAAAAGAGCGCAGTGTCTCTCGCTGAAAATGATTTTTACATCCTTAATACAACAGCAGTAAAAACAGAAGGAGAAGCAATCCGCAAAGCTGAAGAGCTTCGGGCAAAAGGATACTCTACCGGATACTTGTGGATACCGGATTATGCGTCTTTAAGTAAAAGGCCCCTTTATACTGTGTACATTGGTCCGTTCTATTCTCAATATGATTGCGAAAAAGCGACAGAGAATTTTAGGAAAATAGTTCCTGGCGCTTATGGCACCTTAGTGTCACAGCAAAAAATCCGTGTCCAAATCAATGGAATCGGAAAGGTAATGATTAGTGCATTGGACAGTGCATCTGAACCCTGCAGTAACCTTGGAGAAAGATATTCCAAAAACATCATTGTCCAGGAAGATAATATAAGAGTCCGCCAGGTGCCCAATTCCAAACAAGATGCTACAATTTTATTCAGACTCTTTAAAGATGATAAAGGGATGCTGCTGGATAGCACAATAAATACAAGTGGCGAGAAATGGTATAAAATATGCTACCAAAATTCCATTGGGTGGATAATAAGTGATTATGTAATAATTCAATAATTGTCTCCATTTAATATTCTGTTAAAACATAATATATATACCATGTCATTAAATACTACTATTAAAACAAATCCAGCAGAAAGCTACATTCCCAGTTCATTTTTAACCAAATTGAATTCCGACAATCCTTCAATAACATATGTAGATATTATTGAATTAGCAAATTCCAGTCCTGAAGTATATGCTATTATTAAAAATGATTTACTAACTTATGATGAACAATTTAGCAGATTAATTGAGACCTTGAAAAATGAGAGAGAATCAATAATTTTAGCCACAAAAAACAAGTTGTCTGCGCTCAAAGAAACTCACGATTCCAAGATTATTTCAGACAAATCGTATCTGAATCAAGGTGTCTATATTTCAGATATCTTATCAAGATATAAAAATATTTTCGGTGACTATGTAAGTTTGTTTGAATTTTTGAAATGGGGGAGTATCTTTATCGGAATCTACATGCTTTTTGCTGTTAAATGGTCCGTTGGTCTTGTAACTGGTATTACGGGGTATTTCATTTTTAATGGTTTAGTTCTCATATACAAATCCAGGATAAACCTTTGCTCTTCTAAAACAGGTTATTCTGCAGAAGACATATTCACGTTAAAAAATATTTCTGGTGGCCTAAGAGATAAAATAGAGAAAGAAGCTAACTCTTTAAAACTAAAACTGGATAACTTAATTGCTAATTTTTCTAAAGAGTATAAATATGTTGCAGATCAAGAAAATTTAATATTAAGTCAAAAATTGCTTGATTTTGACGAAAGTAAAAATTCAACAATCCAGGTCAACCAAAATAATATAATAAAAGCAATTTTTAATATTAACCGTGATTTGACTTTACTTGAAGAAAATCTAAATCAGCTTCCTGAAACATTTGATAATACTAATTTAGAATGGAACAAAATCAAATACACGAATAATAAGGATAATGTTGCTAACTTATTGCGAGTTGGCTATAATTTAGTAACGATCACTATTAATAATCATTCCCATACATTTAAAATCCCTTTTACTATACCCTTCCTAAATCAAACGAATCTCAGCTTTAATTGTGAGTCCGAGGATAACACAAAATGGGCTATTAAACTTTCGTACAATATTATCAGTCGGGTATTGCTCTCGTTGCCAGCAAGTAAGACAAAATTAACATTCATTGATCCCCTTGAATTAGGTGGAAACGCTGCTCCATTCACGCCTCTCCTCAGAGAGATCTATGGTGGAATGGTGTTTACCCAACCGAATGATATTGATAACCAGTTATCCATTTTAACCAGGGCTATTGAAAATGTAATACAACGCTACTTACAGGATAAATTCAAGGATATTGGTGAATATAATTTACGGACAAAAGAGGTGCCTGAGCCCTACAGGCTATTAATTGTTTACAATTTCCCTCACGGATTTAATGACACTACCACACATAAGCTTTTGAATATATTGAAGAGCGGACCTCGTGCAGGTGTGCATACAATCCTTGTGAATGACCGAAATGCAAAATTACCTTATGGCTTTAGTTGGGAGACTTTGGATAATGCCAATCTCTATTCCGTGCCACTTTTGCATTCAAAGTCAGCCCAACTGCATTTTTCCTTTGATGAAACGTTGCCATATTCTGCTATTGTAGATAATATCAATAAGGAATTCCCTAATGCAAGCTCAGTAAAAGTGAATTTCACGAATATACCTAATCAAAGTGAATTTTGGAAAGAAAAAGCGCATAAGTTCTATGCTGTCCCAATTGGTCGACATGCCCTGGAAATTCAAAATCTAACATTCGACAATGATGATGACAACCAGGCACTTCTAATTGGAAAACCAGGTTCTGGAAAAAGTAATTTGTTGCATGTGATAATCGCCAATTCACTTTGGAAGTACTCACCTGATCAGCTTGAAATTTACCTGATTGATTTTAAGGGCGGGGTTGAATTTACTATATATGCAGATAAAAAGATCCCTCACATCCGGACTATTGCTATTGAATCCGAACGAGAGTTTGGATTAAGTGTTTTGGACGGAGTAGAAAAGGAGTTACTCAGAAGGGAAATGGAATTCAGTAAGGGTGGTGTCCAAAATATTGCCCAATTCCATGAAATGTTTCCCGAGGTGAAAATGCCAAGAGTATTGCTTATTGTCGACGAGTTCCAGGAGTTTTTTGCTGAAGATGATGCAATTAAAATTCAGGTAGATGATAAGTTTGATCGAATCATTAGAAAAGGGAGAGCCTTTGGTATAAACACCTTATTCTCTTCCCAATCTCTGGCAGGAAAGTCCATCAACAAAAGCACCAAAGAATTAATAGACATCCGGATTGCATTGATGTGCTCAGATCTTGATGCTAATACAATCCTTGACGATAGGAACCCAGCGGCCAAAGACCTGACCAGACCAGGAGAAGGGATTTACAATGCTGAGAATGGAAAACTTGAAGGTAATCGTCGGTTTCAGGCATTTTTTATTGAAAAAGCAGACCTCATCAGGACTATTGATGCTGTTGTTTCCTATTCGCAGGCGAATTTCCCTGAATATTCCAATTTACGTCAGATAGTATTCCGTGGCTCAGAGAAAGCTGAAATTGAAAAGGAAAATCACCCAATTAGGAAACTGACGCCTATATCTAATCCTAAATCTATAAAGCTATGGGTAGGAGAACCGGTGGCAATTGCTGATGAAGTCAAAGCAACACTCCGTAAACAAGGGGGGTCTAACTTATTGATTGCAGGGCATGATGAAAATATTGGTCTTCGTATCATGTATAGTGCTATTATCTCAATTTCCAAACAACATATTAAGGGATCTTGTAAATTTTTGTGGTTTAGCTTTTATAATGTAGATTCAGATTTGGCAGAAAAACCCGGCTTGTTATTTGAAAATATTAATCAGGAATCAGCTTTCATAGCAGCAAGAGATGTTAAGGAAGAACTCATAAAGATCAAAACTGAGATAACCCAACGGATTGCACAACCAGCGGCTAATCATCAGAACATTTATCTATCTTTTTTCTCTTTACAACGAGGGAGAGCATTTAGGAAAGAAGGCTATTCAATGAGTGAGGAGGGAAATATTCTTGCCTACATCCTGAAGGAGGGCCCTGATGTCGGCATATTTACACTTATCCAGGTAGATACAATGGACAATTTTTCTAGGAACCTGGATGATATGTTGTTGAAAGAATTTTCTCAACGCATAGGGTCGCAGATGAATCCCGATAACTCGGTGAAGCTCATCGGAAATCAGAAAGCTGCTCGATTAGGTAACAACAGGGCTATATATATCGATGATAATGAGAATATTCTAGTTAAATTTAAACCCTATGAATTTCCAAGTCTCAATTGGATGGCGCAAAATATGACAACCCAATCTGACATGTCATAAGTATCATTTTCGAATAATTGTTAAACACTCTAAATTGAATTTATATGTCTGATGTGCATGGAAACCCCGATGAAATGCGGCAGTTTGCCTATCATCTCACCAAGTTTTCAATGGATTTGCGAACAATGGATTCGCAGACGAAAGCCAAAATGAATCAACTCAACCAAACATGGCGAGACAGGAAAAGCCAGGAGTTCACTGAAAAATACCATAATACGGTAAGGGCGCTTCCACCTTTGATAGAAACTTTGGAAGGCTATAGCGCATATCTTAAAGAAGCTGCAGCTTTACTGGATGAATTCCTGAAGAAAAGGATTTAGTCTTTATGAACACATCCGTCATCATTCGTGATCTTTCTTCTCTAGGTCAACTAAGAACTGCAATTGCCCGGTTTTGCGAGGACAATCTCGAACAAGTCATTCAGCTGGAATCAAGGATTGAAAGCCGGCTAGACACACTTCGATCTCAGGAGTCATATTTTATCTCCCAAATAGAAGATGCAAAGAATCGTTTAGATCAGGCTAAAAATGCGCTATATGCCTGTGAGTCGGATTCATATGAAGATGAAGATGGTAATGAAATTACCCCCGATTGTAGCTATGAACAAGAAGAGCTTTATGAATGCCGTAGAGATTTGGCTGATGCCGAAGATACTTACCGATCATTTAAAAAGGAAATCCAGAATATTGAATTGGCCATAGCTACTTATCAGCTTCCTAAAGTAAAGTATAAATCATTTATTCAAACGGAAAAGGAAAATGCGACACATGGCCTTACTCAACTTATCAATGGTGCGGAAGATTATCTTGCTGCTTCTACACTTGGTGGCGGAGACTCCATCCATGACTTAAATATCACCGATTTGATTGCCAAGCATGATCCGACAATGATTCTTGCTACTGCAGTAGGGGTTGCGGAATTAATGATGATGGGAGCGTTTAGTTTTTTGGGCATAAGTGGAAGTAACGTAAAGGTGAACAATCAGAACAAAAATGGAGTTATCTCTACGACATATACAGATAAAGATGGAGATCATGTTTGTTCTGAACTGAAAATCGCTAGAAAAGAGTCTGGCAATATTGGGAAAATACTCAGTGTGGCAATTCCTGCTTCATTGGAAAGTGAAAAGGTGGGAAAGCACTTGGTTCAAAACATGGAATCCATCTGCAGGCAAAATGATTGTAAAGAAATATCTGGTTGGTCAAATTCGAAGAACATAAATTTTTATAAGACTCTAAATTATCAAACCCGGCACGAAATAAAAGACTCAGGAGCAGAAATCTTCAAGCCGCTCAATAGCGATTTTCAATCTAACCAAGAGAGTGCAAAAATAAGTTTTGCGGCAGATGCTGGCACGGAGTTTTCTATTCAAAGAAAATGGCATAAGCGTGAAATCAATCCCTTGAAAGTCATTACTCCTGATGAAGTCGATGATGAAAAATTCTGGGTCCAACATGACCGGGATGGATTAACTCGCTACATTGACTTGATAGAAAAATATGAGCGCTGTCAGCAGGAATTGAATTCAGGAAAGACCCTGGATCAAATCAGAAGTGAGGACTTGATGATAGCCAATGCTCATGATGTTTTCCATGGACGCGATCCCATCAGGTTGGTAAAATCAGGGGACTTTTTCAGAATTGAAGAGAATGGTCGACATCGTATTGCAGCAGCTCAAACTTACTACTTTCAAACTGGTAAAATAATATCATTGCCAGCAGAAGTTTATGAAAAAGATGATCAATGAGCTTTAATCAAAACAAATCGAAATTGTCGATATCATTTGATATCCTCAAACAGCAAGCAAATTCAACGAGTGAAAGTTGGACAGATATTATCCAGCAAAAATTCTATACCCAATACATCCATGTGATTCCATCCGAATTTCATGCGTACTTAAATGCTTTGGAGCAGATTGACAAATCATTTGAAATTGGGGAAGAAAACATTAACAACTTACGTGATTAAATATAATTCTCAAAGCCGATTACTCCCTTAGACCTCCTTATCTATTTACTTTCAAAACATTTGAATAAATACTGTCTTCTTCCATACCAATCAGAATGAAAGCACTATCCGTTTGAAACCACTCAATTAAGTTTTTAATGCCAGCTTTAGAAATGGCAATGCATCCTGCTGTTGGTGCTTTGTCATCTCTCTGTACATGGATAAATATTGCACTTCCCTTCCCCTTTACGACTGGATTTGAATTGTACTGTATCACAATTCCGTACTCATAAAGATGATCTGCTCTTTTCATTCTTTCAGCGCTGAACCCTTTTGGCCTGTAATTAACTAACAGGTTATAATCGGGTGAATGGTCATCGTCAATCCAAAAGTGATTGTTTTTCAGCTCAATAAATTTCAAAAAAGAGAAAACATCCTGCTTATAGCCAAATACCGGTCCAAGTTGGTAAATTCCAGAAGGGCTTTTCATATCCCCTTCAACCTTCATGTCTTTCGCTGCTAATCCTGCTTTACCGAAGGTGCAGGGGATGGTATCAAAGGACAAGGTCCATTTTGTCCCGATAAGGCTTTTTCCATATAGTATCCCCTCAGCCTTAGCGCCATCAAGAGCTCTAACTATGATGATTTGTTTTTCAGGGAAGTCATAAACACAAGTATCAACATCAGATTGTGAATATGCTAGAACCAAATCCATCCCTTTTCGAGCCTTACGACATCCATAGATCGAAATAAGAGAAATGGTCAAAAAAACTAACCAAATAACAATAGGACGACTAATCTGCATGTTAGACTTACTTAGTCGATATAATCATAATTGGCAGAGATTAACCATTCACTCCGGGATTGATCGTATACGAGATCATATTTCTCCATTATGCTGGTCTCTTTGATCTGTTTACCATCCTTGAAGTCGTAAACCATTGAATACACAACATTTAAGGAGGCTTTATTACTTCCCTGACTCTGAAGGTTTTGTATTTCATAACTTTCCACCTGAACGGATTTCAACCTCCCGAAAAGCGACTTTCTCCGTGAGTAGATATCCTTATATGACCTGGCGGCAAATTTCTTTGAATATTGGGCACCCTGGAGATCCCACTGGTTCATATAAAGGTCGAGATTCAAATCAGCCCATGCCCTAAAAAGATTATCGATTGGCTTTATAATACCAGCATTGGTCTCAGTTTCATAACCCTGGCTCTCTGGGGCACCCTTCTGAGCAGTAGTCCCTTGGCCAGCCCTTGATTGGGGAGGTGAAGGAGCCGAATTTCTATTCAACTGGATCTGGTCTCTTCGCCCAACGATAGACTCAGCATTTCCCCATGTTCTATAAGCAAAGAGCCCGGCAATAGAAGCAACAGCCAAAACAAGTCCAATTATAATTGCCCTTGAAACTGAAAAAGTAGATCTTTCATTCTGACCTAATGCTCCTGAAGGGCCAGAAGGTGTGGTCAAAGCCGCCTCCTCTTGCTCAGAAACTTGAATTCTTTGAATTTCAGCATTTAAGATACGAAACGCACTTTCCTGGGCCGCACCCTTTGTAATGCCATTTCCTGAAGACTTCAATCCAGTTACACTATCAGATATTTCACATAACCAAAGCTGGCTTTGATTGTCCTCCCTTTCAATGAATTGAATATTATATCTTTCCTGCATACGACATTTATAAATTTTCTAAAACTATTTGTATAGAAACTTAAGAAAAATACAAAATAATCTTTAACTTTCTGCCCCTACTTGCAGAGACATGGCATTTTGCTCATTGCATTGCCTTAGCCTGCCAAAGAAAGTTTTAGTAGTAACTAAAAAAAGTGCTTAACGTTTAGAGAATCTTTACCTAACCTGCATCAAAAAGCCTAATGCTTTAAACCCACAAAACATGAAATAAAAGATAATTGTAATCATTCTCACCAGCTATATCCTTCCATATTCCATTTGTTATACGAAAATCTCTCATCAAAACCCTCGCTAAGAATATAATTGTTAGATTAGTAAGAAATAAAATTTCATATATAATTCCAAAATTATTAGGAATTGGTATATGCTACCTTAGACCTATTTTAAAGTAGATAAATGTAATTCAATTATATACTCAATAAAACCACCAAATGAAATATTTTGTACAAGGAAATAACCTTATTTTCAAAGACAAAACAGGGCACCTAAAATGCAATAAGATAGACCAGGCTTTAACTTTAAGCAACACATTACCTGCCTTCATAAATAAGAACCATTTTCATCCCGCAGTTTCCTCTATCTCTGACACACTTAAAAGCAACAGAACAGAGAATGAACTTGATACTTTAATTCTCCACTCCCAACTTTTAAGTTATCCAGGTTTAACTAATACATTAGAAGACAAAATAGGTAGCACAACCAAAATCGAATCCGGCTTGGAACATGCAATTTGTTCTCAAGGCTTAGACTCAGGGGAGTATTCACTCATTGATATTTGTGAAAACGAATCTTATAAATATAATTTTGAAATAGAAAATAATCAATATTGCATCCATAACAAAATAAAACTTGACAACAGCAAATTTAAACAAGTTCTTGCAAATAAATTCCCAGGTATTCAAAGTGATGTCCTTTTCCACTCTCTTTGCAATTATTCCAATGTGATTGAAGCAAATCAGTTTCTTGCAAATAATGAAATAACAGAAGAGGATTTTTCAACTTACACTCTATCAGAAATTTCCCTGGGAACAATTCTTCAGGACATATATTTTTCAGACTTTTTTAATTTTCTATCCTTATCAATACAAGATTTCAGCAACGAGTACAATACTGAAAACAAACTCCTCATAATAAAATCAGCTTTAACAGGATTTCATCCCCTTAAGAAGATTTTGACTTCCAACATAATAATTAAAGTTATCAATGAGTTAGACGTTCTGAATGAATCGAACGCTACAAATTCTATCAAATGTAAAAACCTAAATGCGGGATTCGAATTAAAGTGCTACCCATCAAACAAAATAATAAATTTTCCTTACTCATCATGGATATTATCTGATACTGATAACTTATCAATTGAACTTATAAATGAAAATAAAACATTCCTAATCAACTGCATTGAATTAAAAGATAAACTTTCACCTACATTTTTCTCCATAAATAATAAGAAACTTGTAAAGTATTTTATAGTCTTTGAAATGGATATTTGCAACAACATACTTTTCAAAATAACAAACGTGGATAAGGAAGAATTTTATTACATCCTCAATACCAAATCAAATGATTGACGACGAAATTAATCAAATACTAAATTCCGATAAAGCATTTCAATGGAAAGCAATCCAACTGCATAACATTGGAAAGAAGGTTTATGACCTTCTTAATACAGAAGAATTTCAAAGGCAATTTTCAAAACTTGCTCCTTCACTCAAAATTGAAATTGAAAATTATCAGCAAAATGTTTCTCAAATTGAAATTTCAATTAAAGCTAATCAAACTCTAAGTAAGGATATAGAAGAAATTGAAGCAAAGCATAGACAATTAACCGATGAGCAGAATAAATTGGAGGAACTCAAAAAGAAAAAAGAAGCGCTCAAAAACCTGTCAACTGTTCAAGCAGAAGTTTCAACAGCAACAGATGAAAAAGATGCTCTAATTAAGAAGCACATTGAAAAACTTATTGCACTAAATCAAGTCTTGGCTAACACCAACAACGATTTGGAAAAACAACTTGCCTCTAAAACTAAAGAAGCAGTTAATAATCTTAATGCAACCTTAGTCAGCCTTGACACTACTCAATTCAAAGCAAAGTTTCCAGTATTGGCTAAAAATGTTAATGATTTAATTACGGATCACAACTTACATGTAAATAAAATCACAACTGTTGTCGCAGACCTTGAAATTATCTCAAAGGAATATGATAAAGTAATTAAAGATTTTAATACTCATCACTTAGAGAATGAAAGCATTTTTGGTGCCTTGAAAAACCGAGAAGGAGTTTTGCAACATGTCCAAAATATTAGCAACGAAATTTCTCAGAAGTTAAAACAATATGATTCAGAAATCAAGACATTGATAGAAAAAAGAGACCAATTACCAATTTACCAATTAGCAGAAGCAAGAAAATATCAGTAGTGGCAGAGTATATCAACATATTGGATTTGTGTGAAACGGGAACAAAGGAATTGGGTCCTGGCAACCGCTATGTTATTTGGGTGCAAGGCTGCCCTTTCAATTGCAATGGGTGTATTACACCCGAAGGCATACCAATAGTTGAAAATAATTTGGTTGAAATAAACCAGATTATTATCACAATTTGTGCCAACATAAAAATCACAGGAATTACAATAAGTGGTGGAGAACCCTTTCTGCAAGCCTCAAAACTTGTTAAGATTTTAACGGCAGTTAAAACAATCAGACCTGAACTTGATGTGATTGTTTTTTCAGGTTTCAAACTAATAGAACTAGATTGGCTAGAAGCAAAAGAGTTTCTTAAATTGATTGATGTTTTGATTGATGGAAAATATGTAGAAAAGCTAAATGACAATATCGGTTTGAGAGGTTCATCCAATCAGAAAATCAACTATTTGACAGAAAATCTAAAACAACACAAGCACTACTTTAAAGAAAGAGAAAGGAGTATTGAAATTCATGTTTACAATCAGCATCAAACAATAATCGGAATACCAAACAGGGCAGTAAAAGTCTAAATAAATAACATGAGCAGATCAATAAAAATTTCAACCATAGACCAAGCGGAAGACTACATTAACCGACAAAGAAATCAATTGAATAGCTTACAATCTCAATTGAGTTCTGTTTCTCATGAAGCCAAACAAGCTGCAAAGCATGAAGCAGAAAAACGCGTAAATGCATTACGTAGAGAAATGGAAAGTATGGAAGACAATTTCAATTTTCAGATTGACGGCTTGGAAAGTGATTTAGCGGAAATGGATAGGAACCACCAACAAGCCTTGAAACACCAGTCGGATGAATTCTATCACAACTTAACGAACTTAAAAGATTGGACTGAATCAACAATCGGTGGCTTAGAAACCAAAGTAAATAAATCCTTTGAAAAGCAACAACAGCAAATTGATGAGCAAAGAAAAAGCATAAACCACCTCTATCAAAAGGATGCAGACGAAAATAGACAAGCACAGTTGATGTTGAAAGATTTAAAACTTTTAGTTTCTGCCAGTGGACAAAGAACTCACCATAGCAAATTTGCCGAAGATAAATGGAATCAATTAAAACGCAGAGTTGAAAATATATCTAAAGCCAATGTTCCATCTGGTTCTATCATTAGTGAAGTTATGAATCTTACAAATGACATTTGGGATTTGGAAGAAGATGTTTTAAAAGCACAATTGAAATTTGAAGTAGTCCATAATTTGGTTCTAAATGAAGCCACAGAGTTACTTCAAACAATGGCTAAAAATAGAACTGATGTTTATTACAAGGATGATGCAGGAATAAATATGAAGGACGAAGAAGGCAAAGATATAAAAGTTGAAATTGATTTTTGGACTAAAGATGATTACAAAAAACTGGAAGAGAAAGCCAATGATTTGAAAACTGAACTTGAAACAAAGAAAGACCATCCGAACCTAACTGAAGAAAGATTAAAAGACATCAGACATGAGTTGAATGATATTAAACAAGAACAAACACGTTTGGTAGAACTTGCATTGAAAAGGGGGATTGCATCAGAGGAAAGAATAAAAATTAGTGAAGAAATTATCAATGCTTTAATGGAACAAGGATTTTCATTAAACACATTGCAAAACGGAGACCCTGCACACAACTATTTAAAAGGTGAAATGGAAGGCGACCAAAGAGAAGGCGTATTCGCTGTTTTGAAAAACGGTGTTGGCACTGAAATTTCAATCATCATTCACCCTGATGAAACACTAACAAATAATCATATTGTATTTCAAAGAAATGATGAAAGCAACCTTACTCCTGATGAGTTAAAAAGAAGTATTGAAGGTGTCAAACAAATTATTGAAGCGAAAGGCTACAAAATGGGTGGCGTTGCTTCACCACAAGGCACAGGCGACAATAAGCAAAAGGAATTAGTTGATGCAAATGCTTTAGCAAAAACAGGAATCAATAAAGAACTAAAAGAACGGTTGGGACTCTCTAAAATAGTAACAACGAAAAAGTAATGTCAGTAAAAAGAATTTCTGAAATAAACATCTCACAAAGAGGATTGTTCACTGCTATATATGGCAATGTGAATGAAGATGAATTCTTTGTTGACGATGATTTGAAGAAATACAGTTTGTGGTCTCAACTATATTCATATCTCAAAGAAGAGGGTTATGAAATTGTATTGTTTTACGACACAACAAACAATTTTCACTCTTACAGTCAATCAGACTTAATCAAATTCTTAAACCTAAACATCAATCACAAATCAGCAGGCGGAATTGTTCAGAAGGAAAAATATGTTGCAAGTCATATCAAAAGTCCATTAAGACAGCAACGCCTGAATGCAGCAGCAGCTAAGCCAATCCCACCAGTTGATGAAAACCCAGTTCATCAATCCATTCAACTTGTAACAGAATATGGTCCTTCAAATAATTACTACAGGACAACTCTTAACTCAAACGATATTCTACTTACATTCTTCAAAAAGTTTTTAGCAAACACAAACCGAAAAGTAGCAGTCATAATAAAGTATCCCGACAATTCCTCTTTTGATTTTGTTGACCAGTATCTTACCTTATTCAGAGGGTTAAACGCCAACTATAAAATAGATGAATCTGAAAACAAAATTATTATTGCCTATGGTTGCAGCAATTCGGAATCACTTATTGAAAATTTGAATAGACAGAGCAATTATCTTTTCGTTAATAACTATTTTAAATCACTTTTCTTAAATGCTGAAATTGATTCTTACAAAGTAAAACCCGAAACAACTTTTCAAACCGCTATACCTGACCAAATCGAAATAAGGAATTGGCTGAACAGAAAAAGATTGAAAAACGGTCTTCATCTTTTCAACTCTGTTCCATTAGACAAAATCACATTGAGATTCATTCAGGAAAGAAAACGCTTAACAGATTTTGAAAATTATGACGTTCCAAAATTCATTCGAGACATCAGCACAAAGTCAGGTTGGGACAAACTGAATGAAATGATTGGTTTGGAATCAGTAAAAACAAAGGTAAAAGACATTGTAGAAGATTTGAAGTATAAACGTGAGCAACAAATGGAGTTTACTTTCAGACCTCATTTATGTTTCTTAGGAAACCCCGGCACAGGTAAAACAACTGTTGCCAGTATCGTGGCTGAAATTTTTAAAGAAGAAGGAATAGTTCCAATGGGTCATTATACATCAACAAAAGCAACCGAGTTGATGGGTCAGTACGTAGGCGAAGCAGCAGCATTGGTAAAGAATAAATGTGGTGAGGCAACTGGAGGAATTCTCTTTATTGATGAAGCCTATGCTTTCATTGAGGAGGGAACAAAAGTTTATGGTGATAGTGCCGTAACTGAATTGATTGCATGGTTAGAAGATAAAAAATGGCAAAAGGAAACCATTGTAATTTTAGCAGGATACCCTGATGAAATTAACGAACTTTTCAAAAAATCAAACAAAGGTTTAAGAGGAAGATTCACAGACGACCATTATTTGACTTTTGAAAACTACAAAGCAAAAGAGTTACTTCAAATATTTGAACTCAATGCAAAAAAGAATCGTCTTTCAATTTCAGCCGATGCAAAGTTTTTGCTTGAAAATATTTTTTCAAAACTTCTTCAATCAAATAAGGACAACAAACATTGGGATAATGCAAGGCGAGTAGAAAACATTTTCAAATTAATTTTTTCCAATCTTAGAAAAAGAAAATCTGCTGTAATTGAAGTGCTAGACGTTCCTGAAAACCTAACTTCAATTGTAAGTGGCAATTCTGTAACTGATATTAAGCAAACTCAAGAATACATTGAACTCAATAAATTAATTGGCTTACAGAATGTAAAAGCCACAATCAATGACCTAATTGAAGCGATAGAATTTGAGCAATACCAAATTGAGAATGGAATGCAGGTTGAAAAATCCATTCAACCTTTGCACTTAGTTTTTTCTGGTCCACCCGGCACAGGCAAAACAACCGTTGCACGGTTGTTTGGAGTGTTACTTAAAAATCTTGGAATCCTAACTAGCGGACATACAGAAGAAGCCAACAGAGAAAAATTAGTAGCGGGGTTTGTTGGTCAAACTGCCATCAAAACAAAAGAAGTAATTGACAAGGCGATGGGAGGCGTTTTGTTTATAGATGAAGCATACACTTTAGCTAATGGCGGTCCAAACGATTTTGGTAGAGAGGCAATTGATACACTTTTGCCTATAATGGAAAACGACAGAGAAAAATTTGTAGT
>Ga0154020_10004535_pt1 | contig 16531 bp, 14 predicted proteins | sample Klosneuvirus_201_FD_109709 | JGI IMG/M metagenome (GOLD analysis project Ga0154020, IMG submission 109709) | Active sludge microbial communities from wastewater, Klosterneuburg, Austria - Klosneuvirus_20160825_MG | ecosystem: Engineered > WWTP > Aerobic digester > Activated sludge | place...
ACGAGCGCACCGACGACGAGCGCACCGACGACGAGCGCACCGACGAGGAGCCCACCGACGAGCGCACCGTCGCGAGCCGTGCCGAGCACCGACGAGCGCGCGTGCGCCGCCCTGTTCCGCGAGAACGGCGTCCTCCTATCGCCGGACCTTCACCTCGACTGGTGGCCGGCGCGAAAGGCGGAATTCGCGGGCGTTCGCGACGTGCCCGTCGTCATCTCCGATGACCCCGCGAAGGCCGGTGACGATGTCCGCGCGTGGATCGCCGCCACGAAGGGCACGGGCCACGTCCCGTTCGCGATCCCGATCGACGAGCCGAGGACACCCGAGCGCATCCGCGAGGTCGTGGAGCTGGGCAAGGTCATCCGCGCGGCGGGAGGCGGACCGGAGACGTTTCGCTTCGCGGTGACCGCGGATCCGCGGATCGAGTGGGTCGGCCTGGTCGATCAGTTCATTCAACTGGATCCGGCTCCGCGCAGCGGCGCGTGGGCCTACAACGGCTCGCCACCGTGGGCAGGATCGGTGGTCCTCGACGCGGAGACGCCGGGCGCGCGGACGTGGGGATGGATCGCGCATCGCGATGGCATCGCGCAGTGGTACGTGTGGGACGCGCTGTACTGGCACGACCGGCACAATCGCAAGGGCGCACCGCAGCCCGGGCGCGCGCTCCATGCGGCGCGGGATCCGATCAGCTTCGACGATGGCGACGATCGCGGAAACCTCGACGGAGTCCTCGCGCTGCCGGGGTGTCGGCCCACGCTGAGGCTCGCGGCGCTGCGGCGTGGCCAGCAGGATCGCGCGCTGCTCGAGCTCGCGAATGCATGCGATCCGATCGCGACGGCGGGCGTGGTGGCGCGCACGATGCCCGCGCGCGGCTGGCCCACCGACGAGAGCGTGTGGGAGCGCAGCCGGCGCGAGCTGATCCGGATCGCGGGCTGTCGCTAGAGCTCGCTAGTCTTCGACGAGGACCGTGCCGCCGATCTTGCGCTCGCCGATCTGATCGATCGCTGCGCGAAGGTCGCGGGCCGTCGAGCGGCGTGCGCGGAGGGCGAGGAGCACGGTGTCGGCCGCGTCGGCCATCAGGTTGACGTCGGCAGAGCCGAGGGCCGGGGGGGCATCGATGACGATGTGGTCATAGCCCGCGAGGCGCAGGCGCTCCATCGCGATCGAGAAGGCGGGGCCGTCGAGGAGCTGACCGCGTTCGAACTTCGGATCGATCGCACCGACGTGGAGGTGCAGCTCGGGGATGTCGACGAACGTCCACGCCGCGAGTGGATCCTTGCGATGAATGATCAGCTGATCCACGAAGCAGCGCGGCGGCACGAACTCGAACACGGCCGAGAGCTGCGGGCGGCGTAGATGCGCTTCGACGAGTAGGACCTTCGCGCGTCCGCATTCCGAGAGGGCGAGCGCGAGGTTGATCGCTGTCGTGGTCTTGCCGTCGCCGCGTTGCGGGCTCGACACGACGATGCACTGCGGTCGACCGAGCTCGAGCAAGTGGTGACGCAGCACGCGGAAGGCGGCGGCGCGCGGAGAGTCGGGGGCGAGCGCGACGGCGAGACGGCGATCCGACTTCGCGTGACGCGGCAGCTGATGCTGCATGATCTGCACGTCGCAGGTCCCCACATTCGCAGGGCGCGCGTCGGTGGGAGCGATCGCGACGGTGGCTCGCGGATCGATCGCCGCCATCGAGCCACGCGTGAGCGTCGTACGCGGGTTGGGACCGAGACCGAGCGCGGTCATGGACAGACTGGGACGCGATGTCGTGCTCACTTGCGTTTCTCCTTCTTCGACGGCTTCAAACCCTTGAGGGCAGCCGCGGGCGGGATCACGGCGAGAACCCCGATGCCGAGGTTGTCGAGATCGATGCGGTGATAGATGCGGTCATCGATCATCGCGAGTCCGAGCGAAAGACCGAGGCCGAGCGTCAGGAACAACATCATTCCGGCGATCAGGAAGATCGTCTTGCCGGGGCCCGTGGGCTTGACCGGTTTGAACGCGGGATCGACGACGGACAGGCGCCCGCCTTGCTCGGCGAGCTTCTGGCTCGCATCGATCTGTGCGCGAAACACGGACGCGGCGAGCGACCCGACACGCTCGCGTTGCTCGTTGACTTCGCGACGAAGAATCGCGTGCTCGGTCTCGAGCTTGACGACCCAGTTCGTCGTCTTGTCGGCCTGCGTGGAGTCCTTCTTGTTCGTCGATGACTGCGCGCTGTCGATCTGGCCGTCGAGCGCTGCGAGCTCCTTCTCGAGCTTCTCGCGGTCTTCCTTCGTCGCCGGTGCGACCGCCGTCTCGACGAGCGGAGGCACCGCGGCTTGTGCGGTGCGGTATCGCTGCTGCGCGGCGGTGACCACGGACTGCGCCTTGATCACCTCGGGGTGCTTGTCGGTGTAGCGCGAGAGAGCGGCGTCGAGGTCGCGCTGCGCGGCGGTGAGCTGGCGCTGCGCCTCGGTGGCGGCGGCTTCGGCGGCGATCCGCTCGGGAGTCGGCGGCGCGAAGATGCGGACCGGCGGTGCATCCGGGTTCGCGTCGAGGCGCGCCTGGATCCGCTGCCGCTGGCGCTCGAGCGCGTAGAGGCGGCTGTTTCCGGTGCGCGACGGCTTGGGCTCGCGAATCGCGCGAATCGATGCGCCTTCGGAGTTGGCCTGGTTCGTGTCCTGCGCGAACTCCGGGTGCGCGGCGAGGAACGTCGCGAGGGCCTGCTCGCTCTTCGCCAGCTCCTTCGCAGCGGCTTCTTTCTGCGTCGTCGCGAAGTTCACGGTGCGCGTCGCTTGGTCGTTGCGGAGGTCCTCGTCCTTCGCTTGCAGGAGCGTGGTCAGCTTCTCGGTCACTCGCTTCGCGCGAGCCGGATCCGTATCGCGAAAATTGATGCGGAACGCATTCGCTCCGCGCGCTTCGAACTTGATGAGCTTGCGCAGCTCGTCGATCTTGATCTCGACGTCCGGCTCGTCGGGGAACGGGTCGAGCGCGGGATCGTTGACGATCTGCTCGAGCTGCGAGCGCGCGAGGAGGAGCTCGCGATAGCGATCGCCGATGTTGCGCTGGACGATCTCCTCGCGGTTCGGCGACATCAGGCTCGACTGGATTCGCTCCTGGTAGAACAGCGTCGCCCACGATTGGAAGTTCTTTGGCTTGAGGACCGCGAACCCGAGCGCGAGTGCGCCGCCGACGAGGGCGAATAACGCGATCATCCACCAGTACCGCAGCGTCTTGCGGGCGAGGTCGCTGATGCGTTGGAGCTTGTCGCGAGGAGTGATCGGTGCGAGTGCCATAGTCTTGTCCCTGGGCTAGTGCGGTGTTGCGCCGCGATGCCGTGTCATGCGCGACCGGAGAGAACCGACGCGGTCGCCCGCGAATGCAGGCACGTGACCGAAGACGGGTAGTCCGAGGCGTTCGACGTCGTCGACATCGTGCACGCGTGGATCGAACGTGCTCACGACCATCGCCGACGCGATCAAGGCGCCCATGCCGACGACGCACATCACGAGCACGAGCGCGAACGTCGACGTCACCGGGCGATCCGGGCGTCGCTCGGCGACGACTTCGAGCGTCACGTCGAGGCCCGCGGCGGAGATCTGATCGGCGACACCGTCGCGACTGCTGGTGATCTGCGACAGCTGCGCCTCGAGGTCCTCGTGGCGGGCATCGAGATCCGCGAGGTCGACCATCATCGCGGCCGCGATGCCGGTCTTGCCGTGCACGTGCGCGGTCGCTATCGCGGTCTGCCTCTCGCTGATCCGGCCCGCGAGCACGCCGAGCTCGGTCTCGATCGTCTCGCGCATCAGCTGCACTTGGGCGGCGAGCGCGCTCGTCAGCTTTAGTCGCTCCGCGTCGTGCGTGCGGATCATGACGTCCGCGAGCGCGCGCGCGATGCCGTACGCGCGGTCGGGATCGCTGTCGATCACCGTGAGCCCGATGCGCGCGGACTTGCGCGAGTTGGACTCGGAGTCGCGGTAGTAGACGAACGTGTTCTTCCACACGTCGACCTCGAGCTGCTCGCGAACCTCGGTGATCGCGAACTGCATACCCATGCGTTTCCGCGAGCGATAGAGGTCCTGCTCTTCGATCACTTCGGTGACGTTCTTGTCGGAGAGCAGCACCGAGGAGACGTACTCGCGAAGCTCCGACGCCTGGATCCCGGTGCGGTCTCCGGCGAGCGAGCCCTCGGTGAGCGCGAGAACGACCTCTGCCTCGAGCTTGCGATGCTTGGTGACGATCACGTAGCCGAGCGCCGACGTGACGAGTGCTGCGAGTGCGAGCGTCAAGAACGGCCGGGCTGCTGCGCGCCTGCGCACGCGTTGCAGCTCGGCGATCATCCCGGCGGTGACACGCTCTTCGGACGCGTACCAGCGGTCCCCGAGTCGGGAGAGAGAGGGGCGGTCCATGACGTCCCCGCTTGCGAAGCACTCGCCGCGCCAACCAGTACCTGGTGCAAGGCAGCGGCACTTGCGTCCCAGCCACCCCGTGCACCGAGTGAAGCGACCGTGGCGGGGATGTACGGTGTGTGCAGCGCGAGCGCGAGCGCACGGCCAAGTGCGTCTGGATCGCTCGGTGGCACCAGCGCTCCGAGCTCGCCGCGTGTGATCAGATCCGGGATGCCGCCGACACGCGTGGCGACGACACGACGTCCGGATGCGAGCGCTTCGAGGACGACGTTTGGCGTTCCTTCGGCGTGGCTCGGCAGCGTGACCACGTCGGCGGCGGCCATCCACTGCGGGATCTCGGCGAGCGGGCGCGGACCGAGGAGCATCACGCGATCACCGAACGCGCCGACGGCGGCGGCGAGCTCGTCGCGTGCAGGTCCCCCACCGACGATCGCGAGGCGTGCGTCGGGCATCTGCGCCGCGACGGAGGCCCACGCCGTCGCGAGATCGAGCACGCCCTTATCGGCCTTGAGGTTCCCGACGTAGACGGCGAGCGGTTTCTCGTCGAGTCCGAGCTCGACGCGTGCGCTCGCGCGATCGCGCGGGTGAAACAGCGACGAATCGACGCCGTTCATGACGACCGCGATCTTCTCGCGCGGAACACCGAGCGTCGCGACCTCATCCGCGAGCGCGCGGCTCACCGCGACGACACGCGCTGCCTTGGGCAACGCCCACGCGAGCATGCGCCGCGGTCCCGGCAGCTTCGCGATCTGATTGATGTCGCTTCCGTGCAGCTTGACCACGCACGGCACGCCGAGCAGGCGCGCCGCGATCACGGCCGCGAACCCGTCGGGATACGCCCACGATCCGAGCACGACGTCGACGCGATTGCGATAGCGCATCACGGCGCGCGCGATCGAAGCAGCATAGAGCGGTCCCCAGGTCGTGTGTGCGAGGCGGGGAAGGAACAGCGTGCGTGGATGCGTGACCGCGATGCCGTCGATCGTTTCCTCGTCGGGAACATCGACGAGCCTCCCCGCGCTCGACCCTTTCACGAGGCTCGCGCCGGGAAACCACGGGATCGTCGCCATCACGTCGAGAGAGCAGCGCCGCGCGAGCGCCGCGAACTGCTGCCGATTGAACGGTGCAGAGAGCGGCTCTGCGGCGTTCGGAAAGATCTTCGTGATCGCGAGGACGCGCAGCATCGCTGTCAAAGGTTGAAGACCTTGTCCATGCGGAGCAGCTTGAAGATCGCGAGCGGCTGATCGCGCGCGCCGGTGATCTTGATCGAGCATCCCGCGCTGCGAATGCCCTTGTAGAGCTTCACCAGCGCGGCGACGCCCGAGCTGTCGATCAGATCGAGCGGCGCGAGGTCGACATCGACCTTGGCCGGCTTCGCTTCGATGATCTTGTCGATCTCCTCGGCGAGCGCGGGTGCGGTGTTGATGTCGAGCGATCCGCGCACGGTGAGCCGTGTTGCCTCGATCGAACGTTGAACTTCATAGGGCGTCATCATCAGGTCCTCACTTTCAACAGCCGCCACTTGTTCGGTGGTCCTGGCTGATACGAAACGTCGTCGAGCATCGTGCGTGCGATGTGGATGCCCATGCCGCCCTCGGGGAGCGACGCGTCGTCCATCTCCGACGGCAGGGGAGGGACGGTCGTCGGATCGAACGGGCGACCGTGATCGAGAACTTCGATCAGGATCTCGCGCTCACCGGCGGTGATCGAGATCTCGATGCGACCCGTGCCTTCTCGTCGATAGGCGTGGATGGCGACGTTGTTGAAGATCTCCATGAACGCGCTGACGACGGCGGTGTCGAACGGATCGCGCACGTCGTTGGCGAGCAAGTCGAGCTCGTCGCGCCGAGCCGAGCCGGACACCAGTCGCGCGGCTTCGGCGACGACGCGCACCGCGACCGCGCGGTAGCGCAACGCTCCGGGTACGGTCAGCCAGATCTTCTCGGCCATCGCGCCCGACCACATCAAGGGCCGTGCCACGAGCGCGCGCTGACGCCGGGCACACTCGCGCACTCAGCGCCGTGCGAAATGATCGCAGCGTGCGGTTCTGCATCGGCATCGACTGCGGCTGGCCTGCGAATTGCGCTTGGTCTCGCGTTCGCATGAGTCGACGTCGTGCGTAGACCCGTTCAACTCGCGAAGCGTGCGATCGACATCCTCGGTGCCACCGTCGGCTTGGTGCTCACCGCTCCCCTCATGCCGATCATCGCGGCGGCGATCTACATCGACTCGCCGGGTCGCGTGATGTTCAAGCAGCGGCGCGCGGGCTCGCTCAAGAAGGTCACGCTGAACAACGGCGTTCGAACCTACGAGTTCGAAGAGTTCGAGATGCACAAGTTCCGCACGATGATCCCGGACGCAGAAAAGTTCACGGGCGTCGTGATCGCAGGCGCCGACGATCCGCGCATCACGCGCGTCGGCAAGTTCCTGCGCAAGTCGCGCCTCGACGAGCTGCCGCAGTTCTGGGATGTCCTGCGCGGAAAGATGTCGCTCGTCGGTCCGCGCCCCGAGCGGCCCGAGCTCCTGCAGCAACTGTCGTACGCGATCCCGCTGTTCGAGGAGCGCATGCGCGACGTGAAGCCGGGTATCACCGGGCTCGCGCAGATCTCGCTCGGCTACACCGGCTCGATCCCCGAGGGTTCCGAGATCGGAAAGCTCGCCGCGACGCTGCAGAACCCGTGGCAGCTCGACGAGACCAAGGGCTCGCTCGCCGACGACATGCGCATCAAGTTGCTCTACGACCTCGCGTACACCGCGTCGCTCGAGAACCTCGGCACGTTCCTGCGCACCGAGCTCGGGATCATCGCGAAGACTCCGCTCGTCATGCTGAAGATGACGCAAGGCCGCTAGTCCTCGTCGAGGAACCCCGTCGATACCCGAAGCGCTCACCCGTGACTCACGGTGAGCTTGCGAGTGCGCGCGGTGATTTCCTGTCTACTGGTCGACGGGGGAAATCACATGGGCTCATCGCGCCTCTGGATGGTCACGCTTTGCTCGCTCGCCGGTACTGCTCTCGCGCAGACGGCTCCACAGCCTCAACCAGCTCCGTATCCGGCACCGACGATGCCGCAACCGCCGGCGATGCCGTCGATGCAGCCCGCGTCCGCACCGGCACCTACAACCGATCCGATGGCGGCGAATGGCGTCGCGACCACCGCACCGACACCCGAGAAGAAGGGTCCCAAAGAACCCGAGCGCGGCGACTTCGACGCGGGCGGCAAGTTCCGCTTCCCGAGCGGTCCCGACGAGGCCGGGGCGTACGACTCGTTCAACTGGGTCGCGCTCGACGCGAACGGTCGCTACTACCTGCTCGACTCGGTGTTCGTCGCGGGCGAGCTCCCGTTCGCGGTGAAGAAGCCCGACACGCTGATGGACGGTCGCGACCCGAGCCTCGTCGGCGGCATGAACTTGCGCCTCGAGGGCAAGTGGGCCGTGCCGAAGATGCCGATGATCAAATACGACACCGAGATGGGCATCGAGCTGAACGCAGCGTACATGCGCGAAGGCGCGATGCTGCTCAGCGACAAGGACTACCCGCTGTTCGTCGGCGACTTCCAGCCCGGCCTCGCGGGCGGCTTGATCATGAAGATCAAGCTCTCGAGCCTCGTAGACTTCTCGCTGCTCCCGAAGTTCGTGTTCCAGACCGGCGAGACGGAGAACCTCACCGCGATCCAAGTTCCGATGTCGCTGATCTTGAAGCTCGGCTCGCTCGTGAAGCTGTCGACCGACGTCGGCGTGTTCACCGGCGATGACATCTCGCTGCGCGCGAAGAACGGCGGCCGCATCTACCTCGGCGCGGCGCTCGACGTGAAGCTCGGTCCGATCGTCGCGCACGCGGGCGCGGGCTTCGCGAGCCTTCTCACCGACGAGATGGGCGCGTATCCGACGATCAAAGACTCGGTCTACGTCGACCTGAACGTGAAGTACGCGAAGTAAGCGCTATTCCATGCGCGCGCCGGGCGAGCGCAGGAAGTGGTGGCGTACGTCGGCGGCAGCGGTGTCCTTGAGCGTCGCGGGCTCGGACAGAACATCTTTCGCGTCGATGCGCACGAGCTCGGGCGCCACGAGCACGCCGGACTTCGTCACCTTGCCGAGCCGGCCCGCGAGAGCGCGGTAGTTGCCGCCGTCGCCCTTCTGCCAGCTCGCGATCGCGCCGCCACCGCCGTAGCCGAGCACCGCTGACGACACTTTCTCGACGGTAGCGGGCGGCAGCTTGCCGCCGAGATCGACGAACGCCGGGTTCGGGACATTGCCGGTGTCGAACAGCTTCGCGAGTCCCTTTGCGGAGCCCGACGGAGCGAACACGGCCTGCGCCGTCTTGTACGACGCGACCTCGGCGATCGCAGCGCTGAGGTCCGGCTTGCCGACGCGCGAGCCAAAGTGTGCCGGATCGACCTCCGACTCGAGCATCGCGTTGTCGACGAAGCCAGCATCGTTGCAACCGGTGTTGATCACCGCGAGCTTCTTGCCCTTGAGCGCGGGCAGGTCACCCGCGTTCGAGTACAGCGCCCACGGGCGTGTCGTGCCGCCGCCGATGTTGGCCGCCGCGAGGAGCTTGTACGACAGGTTCGTCGCGTAGCACTGGCCGTCGATGATCGCGAAGTCGACCGCGTCCTTCTTCAGGGCGCCGAGGCTCGCGTACGACTGCGCTTCCGTCTTGATGCCGGTGTTCTGCTCGATCGCTTTCGCGAGGCCCTGCACGTACGCGAGGCGCGCTTGCCCGGTACCGAACTCGACGGATGGTGCGTAGATGCCGATCGTGATCTTCGCCGGCTGCGCAGCGGCGGACGACGCGGCGAGCAAGACGGCTGCAGCGAGGATGGTCTTAGTAGCCATAGATCCTCTTCTTCGCGTCGATCCACTTCTGGAGGTCACGCGATTGGACGCCCTTTGCCTTCGCACGTACCCACGCGTCGTACGCGTCCTTGGGACGATTCGCTCGATCGTAGAGGATGCCGAGGTTGACGAGCGCCTCGGGCGGGTTGCCGTTCATGCCCTCGAGCGTGCCGAGGTCGCCCTTGTCGAGCGTCAGCGCCGCCTTGTCGAGCTGGATGCGTCGCTTCGCATCACCTTGCGCGTACTTCTCGGCGGTCGCGAGCGACTTCGACGCCGCGCCGACCTGACCCGCGCGCCATTGATCGTAGGCGATCAGCTCCCACACCGAGCCGAGGAGCTCGTCGAGCTTGTTGCCGAGGCCTTCGCCGCCGAGGCGCGCGAGATCTGCCGCGGCTTGCTGGCGGGCGGCGAGCGGACCGTTGCGATAGTTCGCGTACGCGCCGAAGAACTGCGCACCGACCTTCGCGTACGGCCCGCGCAGATAGCTCGACTGGCTACCCTTGCCCGCGATCTGCTTGAACAGCTTCGCGGCTTCCTGGCTGCGACCCGAATCGAGTAGTGACAGCGCGTACGAGAACTCGAGCGCGAGCGGCTCGGTGCCCTTCAGCACGCTCGGATCGCGCAGCGCGCGCTCGAAGTCCGTGGACGCATCGGCGGCCTTGCCCTCGCGCATCGACTTCCATCCGTGGCGATACAACGCGAGCGCCAGGTTGCGCTTCGCTGCGCCGGCTTGTTGCTTGAGCTCCGGGCTCGTCGAGGTGGCGCTCACCGCGATCTCGAGCTTGTCGACAGCGCCGTCGATGTCCTGGTCCCACGTCAGCGGGGCCCACTCCGTGTAGACCTCGGCGAGCGCGATCGCCGCGTTCGCCTTCTTCGCTTCACGTTCGGCATTCGCGTAGGCCTCGGCCGCCTTGCGCGTATCCGGGCGCGGGATGCACATGTACGTCTTCGCGAGGAGCCGCGTCCGCACGACCTCGTCGCGACCGCTGATCGTCGCGAGCTTGACGAGCTGCTTCTGTGCGCCGTCACAATCGCCGCGATCGATCGCGAGGATCGCGAGGTTCGTGAGCGTGACGGGCGACGACGGATCGATCGGCAACGCTTGCTCGAGCAAGTCGCGCGCGACCTTCGGATCCTTCGCTCCCTCGACGAACGCTTGCTCGTTGATCGTGAGGATCAGGTTGCGCTGGATCGAGATGTCGTTCGGGCGGATCTGCTGCGCGGACTCGAACCGCTGCCGCGCCTCGCGCAGCTTCTTCTGGTTGAACAGCGCCTTGCCGCCGATCACCATGATCGCGGCCTTCGTCTCCGGCGGAGACTTCTCGAGTCCCTTGCCGGCGAGCAGCTTGTCCGTGAGCGCCGCCGCTTTCGCGTCCTGCTTGCCCTCGAGGAATGCACCGCCGAGCTCGACCGCGAGCTCGGTGGACATCGGGTTCGCCGAGTACGCGGCGTCGAGCTTCTCGATCGCGAGCGTCAGGTTCTGCGTGCCGCCGTTCGCGCTCGGCATGCGGCGATACGTCTTGCCGAGCTGGATCGAGAGCTGGACCTGATCGTGCGCTTGGTTCGGCTTGAGCAGCTTCTCCGCGCGGAGATAGAAGTCGAGCGCGTTCGCCCAGTCGCGATCCGCGAAGTACGTGTCGCCGATCAGCTTGAAGCCACGTGCTTCGGTCTTGCGGAGCTTCGTGAACTCCGTCGCGGCGGTGCGCGCCTTCTTCGTCTGCTTGCGCGCGAGATACGCGGTGCCGAGGTTGAACCACACCGCTCCGCCGGCATCGATCTTCTTCGGATCTTCGACGATGCGCTCGCACACCGTCAGCGCTTTGTCGAAGCGAGAGAGTCCGGTGTACGCAGCGCACAGACCGTTGTCCGCGTTGACCTGCGCGTTCGGGCGCTTGCCCAACCGGCGCGACAACGTCTCGAACTGATCGACCGCCTTCGCATACATCTTCTGCGCGGTGGCCTCGTCTCCCTCGGAGATCGACGCACGCGCGGTGGCGAGGTGCGCGAAGCCGAGCCGGATGCGCGGCAGCACATCGCCTTGCTCCAGCTCGCTCGGGCGGCTCGACAGATACGCTTCGTACGCCGCCGCGCTCTTCGCGGGATTGCGGCTCGCGTAGTGCTCGCCGATCAGCTTCTGGTTCGTGAACGTGGCCGGCTTCGCCGCGACCACCTTCTCGGCGACGGCGATCGCTTCATCTTTGCTGCCCGTCTCCCACAGCATCAGCGCTTCTTGCTCGCCGAGCTCGGGTGCATTCGCGAGCGTGCTCGATCGGCTCTTCGCCTTCGCGATGAACGCGAGACCACCTTTGTAGTCCTTGAGAATGATGAAGATCGCCGCGCGTTTTCCGTACGCCTCGGCGGCGACCTGACCGGGTGCCTTGTCGATCGCTCGATCGTAGGCAGCCGCGGCCTTCTGCCAGTTGCCGTCCTCGAAGTACTTGTCGCCGTCGCGGAGGTCGTCTTCGACCGCTGCGCTCGCGACAGACACCATCGCCACGCTCGCCATCAGTACTGCGCCTACCGTCCTCAATGGATCCTCCCCACGATCATGGTGATGTCATCCTTTCGTGGCGCTTCGCCGAAGAACCCCGTCGCGTCGGCGACGATCGAGTCGCGCATCTCGCCGGCGTCGAGCATCGCGGCGCGCTTCACGCTCGCGCGGAACCGCTTCTCGCCGTACTCCTCGCCCGCTTCGCTCTCGCACTCGACGATGCCGTCCGTGTACCAGACGAGCACGTCGCCCGAGAGCAGCTCCGTGGTCTTCGCGTCGTACTTCGAGGTCCGATCGTCGCCCAGGCGGTTGCCGCGGATCATCAGCGAGCCGAACTCGCCTTTGCCGTCACCCGCTCGGTACAAGTACGGGAAGTTGTGGCCGGCGTTCGCGTACGTGATCGTGCGCTGCTTCGTGTCGATGATCGACGCGAAGCACGTCATCACGAACCGGCGCTGGGCGCTCTCGAAGATCGCGTGGTTCATGATCTCGAGCAGGCGCGTCACGGTGACGTCGTCGTTGTGCACGTGGCGCGCGACGTCGCACGCCGCCTTTGCCGCGGCGGTGATCATCGCGGACGGAACGCCGTGGCCCGTGACGTCGCCGATGACGAGCAAGTACTTGCCGCCGACGAGCTCGTGCCACGTCCACCAATCGCCACCGGTCTGCGCGGCGGGCTGATAGAAGCCCGCGAACTTCAGCATGCCTTTGTCGACGGGCTCCGCCGACGGAACGAGCGTTTCCTGGATCGTCTTCGCGACCTCGAGCTCCTGCTCCATGCGCGCCTTCTCGGCGGTTTGCATTAGGAGAACCGAGATCTGCTCGGCCATGAAGTTGAAGTTCTCGCCGAGGAAGCCGATCTCGTCGCCGGACGTGATCTCGACGCGTGCCTCGAGATCACCGCGCGCGATCTGATCCGCTTTCCACGCGAGCTGTTTGATCGGTCGCGTGATCGAGAGTCCCTGGAGGATCGCGAGCACGGTGCCGATCAGCACGAACAGACCACCGACGGCGCCGGTGTAGAGCGCGGCGCGCGCCGAGGCAGACGCCTTCGCCTCGCCGGCAGCCGACGCGAACCATTCGATCGGAGCGAGGTCATAGCCGAGCACCACGTAGCCGAGCCGCGCATCCGGTGCCTCGGGGGCGAGCGCACCTGCCGCCGTCGCCGGCGTGCCGATGAACACCGGGAACGCGAACACGCGGTGCTGCGATCCCGCGGAGGCGAGATCGAAGCGCACGAGCGCCTCGCCTTTGCCCTTCGCCGCGGTCTTCCACGCTTCCTCGGCTTGCCGCCACGAATCGACGGCGAGCTGTCCGATCGCCGGACTGATCGGCTCGTGGTTGCCGGGCGCGCACTCCAGCTTCGCGGCTTCGGTGCAGTACGCGACGACCTTTTGATTCGGGTCGAGGACGTAGGCGAGCTTGAGACCGTAGTCCTTCTTGCTCGACGGTCCGTCCTTCGTATCCTGCTCGACGGTCTCTTTGACCAGCGACAGAATATCGGCGTCGCGACCGCGATCGATCAGCAGCTGACTGACCGCACGCGCGAACAGCGGCGTACCGAACTCGCCGAGCGTCTCTCGACCACTGCGGAAGACCTCGATCTGCCGTTGCGTCGATTCGTCGAACGCTTTGCGAACGTTGATGACGTTAAGAACACCGCTCCCGACGACCGTCACGACGATCAGGAGTGTCGTGGTCAAGATCATCTTGACCGACAGGCTTGCCCCTCGCTTGGCCATCCCGTCCGCGAGTTTATGACACGGCCGAGGGAACTGCTACCATTCGACCGTGGACCAGGTTCCGGCGGCCCTGACGCAGTTCTTGACCGAGTTCAAGCGCACGGCCAATGCCATCGTGGATAGCTACTTCGTCGTCGATCGCGAGCGTCGCATCGTCGACTTCAATCGCGCGTTTTTCGCACTTCTCCCTCGACAACTCGCGCGCGGGCTCAAGGGAAAGCACTGCTACGACGTCCTCGAGCTCAACATCTGCAAGAGCGAGTGCATCGCCCAGCAGTGCTGGAACGACAACCGCCACGTCCGCCTCGACGAGATCAGTGGCTCCATTGTGGGTGAAGTCCAGAAGCTCCGCTTCATCCTCTCGGCGGTGCCGATTACCGACGACCACGGCAACCACGTCGGTGCGCTCGAGATCCAGCGCAACGTCACGGACGAGGCCGTAGTTCAGGTCAAGTATCAGGAGATGCTCGAGAAGGAAGCCCGCGAGCGCGAGCGGCTGGCCAACCAGGTCCGTGCGCGTACCAAGGAGCTCTTGGAGACCAACCAGCTCCTGCTGAAGACGCAGAAAGAGCTGCTCGCCTACAAAAAGGGCCTGACCGTCTGACGGTCTTCGTCCTACGGGCTCGCGCCCCACATCTATAAGGATGAGGGTGCAGCCAGGTGTGGGCGGTTGGGGCACCATCGCATCCGTGAAGCGCGTGCTCGTGGTCCTCGCACTAGCGGCGTGCGCGCACACGCCGGATCTCGGGATCCGTCCGGTCGAGCCGATGCCTGCGGGCGCGACCGGCGAGGTGATCCAGGCGCGCGATGGCACCAAGCTGTCGCTGCTGCGGTGGCACGCAGAGAACGCGCGCGCCACCGTCGTGATCATTCACGGCCTCAAGGACTACGCGGCGCACTACGCGGACTTCGCGGCCAAGCTCGTCGAGCGTCACTACGAGGTCATCGCGTTCGATCTGCGGGGGCACGGACACTCCGCCGGGCCGCGCGTGTCGCCACGCAGATTCCTCGACTACGTCGACGATGCGGTCCGTGTCGTCGACGACGCGCGCCAAGGTGGGCGCCCCGTGTTCGTGTTCGGGCACAGCATGGGTGGTGCGATCGCGACGCTCGCCGTGCTCGAGACCCAGATCCGCATGGCCGCCGAGCGGAATCAAAAGGTGCTGCCGGCGCCGCTCGCCGGCGTGATCCTCTCGGCTCCAGCGCTCGCGGTAGACGCGTCGCCGCTGCTCCTCGCCGCGACGCGCATGGCCGGCGCGCTCACGCCGGGCGCGAAGGCACTCGATCTTCCGAATGCCGATTTCTCGTCGGACCCCGCCGTCGGCAAGGCGATGGACAAGGATCCGCTGATCGAGCAAGGCCCGGGCCCGGCGCGCACGGCCGCGGGGTTGATCGATGCCATGCGGCAGATCTGGGAGCGCACGAACGAGCTCACGCTCCCGATCCTCGCGCTGCATGGAACGCGTGATGCGCTGACCGCGCCGTCGGGGAGTCGCGAGCTCGTCCGCGCCGCACCGAGCACCGACAAGACGCTGAAGATCTACGAGGGCTTGTATCACGACCTGCTGCACGAGCCGCAGGGAGCGAAGGTCGCCGCCGACATCCTCGCGTGGCTCGACGCGCACACCGGTGGCGACGCACTCGTTGCTACTCCAATCTTTCCAGGCCGCCTACGCGGAGAACCGGGCGAATGGCTGCAAGCCATCTCGTTCTCCGGCGGTGTGCATGGCCTCGAGAACGATAGTGACGGTGACGTCGGCTTCGCCGGCCTCGCCGCAATCCACCTGGGCAAGGTGCGCCCGTTCGGCTGGCACGGCAGCATCACGGCTCAGCTGATCGACAAGTACCGAGCGGTCTCGCTCCGCCCGCTCGGCGTGATGGCGCGCCTCGGTGCGGCCGCGATCGGCGTCTCCGGTGGGATCGCAGGAATCACGAACACGAAGCCGGCGCTCTCGTTCGGTGCGTTCGGCGAGTTGCCGTTCGGACCGGCGCACTTCTCGCTGCTCGTCGAGCGCGCGCGCGGGATCACGAACACCGGCGATCACGGCCCGCTCTCGGCCGATCTGTTCCTCACCGCGCTCTCGATTCGCTACGGCGGTGATCGCCACTACTGGCCACACGCCGTCGCCGGCGTCGGTCCCGTGGTCACCGGCGGTATCGATTGGGTCGGGTCCGCGGCGGCGGATTGGTTTGTCACCGTGGGGCTTCAGCTCTACGGCGCGGACTGAGCTCGATCGCGACGGTCGGATCGATCGACGCCGCGTATAGAGGCACCCACTCGCACCAAGTCGCAGATCAACCGCGAACATCGTCGGTACGCGTGACTGCGGGCGTGCGAGAAGTTGTCGCCGAAATTGTTCGCGATGGAATGCGACAGCGATGATCTCGCTGCCTCTATTCGGCCCATCAACAGATGCGCGCCGCACGTGCATTCTCCGTCGGAGCGCGGCGATGCGTGCATGACGAACGCAGGGCTCACATCGTCTAGCCGAGGCAGCGCGAGATCGTGGCCCGCGAACGTGTTCTCGATTGGTTCGGTGGTGGCACATCGCGTGTACATCGATCGGTCATGACCAACATCGACATCGATACCAGGACACACTCGAACACGTCACTCATCGCCGCGATCGCAAACGAGCAACTCGCCGCGGTGGTGGGGGGCAGCTGGTTCGGAGATGCCGTCGACACCGTGAACAACTTCGGCAACGGCTTGGTGGCCGGCGCGGTTCACGGACCCAACATGAAGAACGATGACACCATGGCCAAAGGGCTCGACCGGAATGCAGCAGGAACGAAGGCTGGAGTCGAGACCGGGATGATGGTCAACATGGCCCTCGGACCTACGGGGAAGTTGATCGGGCTCGGCGCGAGCGCGGTGCAGAGCGCCGCCCACTGGGTCGCGCGTCAATTCTGACCCGCGTCGGGCGCTGGCCCAACCGCGGCAGGATCACAAGACGTCGAGGAGCACGCGTGCGCCGATCGAGACGACCGCCGGGTTTGGCGAGCGCACGCCAAACTCCGCGCGAGCGAACACGTCGAACACCGGCGTGCGGTGCTTGCCGATCGGCGTGAGCCGG
>Ga0154020_10004537_pt1 | contig 16528 bp, 10 predicted proteins | sample Klosneuvirus_201_FD_109709 | JGI IMG/M metagenome (GOLD analysis project Ga0154020, IMG submission 109709) | Active sludge microbial communities from wastewater, Klosterneuburg, Austria - Klosneuvirus_20160825_MG | ecosystem: Engineered > WWTP > Aerobic digester > Activated sludge | place...
CGCGGTCGCCGCATGCAGGCGCGCGGTCGCACCGGACGGCGGTTCCAGCAGCGTGCGCCGGGTCGAGGTCTCGAAGGGGGGCACGCGCAGCTTGAGCGTCACGACGCGGCCGACCAGGCCATGCGCGCGTGCGCGCTCCGCCACCCGCTCGACCAGGCGCATGAGCAGCGCTTGCGCCGCGTCGAGCGACGCCAGGTCGGTGTCCAGGGTTTCCTCGGCGCCGAGCGAACGCTCGGCCTGGTTCGGCTGCACCGGACGCTCGTCCTCGCCGCGCGCCAGCCGGGCCAAGGCGAGGCCTTGCGCGCCCAGCAGTGCGCGTAGTCGCGAGTCGCCGGCATCGCGCAACTGCGCGACCGTGTGGATGCCTGCCGCCTCGAGCCTGGCCGCGGCGATCGGGCCGACGGTCCACAGCCGGCCGACCGGGAGCGGATCGAGTGTTTCCCGCACGTTCTCCCGCGGGATTTCCAGCAGCCCGTCGGGCTTGGACAGCTCGCTCGCCAGCTTGGCCAGGAACTTGTTGCACGACAGTCCAACCGAGCAACGCAAGCCGGTTGCCGCGAGCACCCCGGCCTTGATCCGAAGCCCGATCTCGCGCGGCGTCCCGAACAGCGTCAGGCTGCGTCCCAGGTCGATGAAAGCCTCGTCCAGGGAAAGCCCCTCGACCTCCGGGCTGACGCTCCCGAAAACGGAGAAAACCTCACGCGAAACAGCAGCATAGGTCTTCATCCTCGGGACCAGGTAGACCCCGTCCGGACACAGCCGTCGAGCCTTCGCTGTCGGCATCGCCGAGCGCACGCCGAAACGCCGCGCCTCGTAGCTGGCGGTGGACACCACGCCCCGCGGGCCGAGCCCTCCCACGATGACTGGCCGACCCTGCAGTTCGGGGCGGTCGCGCTGCTCGATCGCGGCGTAAAAGGCGTCCATGTCGACGTGCGCGATGGCACGTGCGCGGGGGGCCGCGGCGGCCCCGGTGAACACCATGTCACCGGTTTTTGTCAACTGCCTCTCGCTTTTTGGCTCCGGAGTCGGTAATAACATCAAGTTAACCGGTCGACCCCTGCCTCCATGGATGGTAGCTACTGTCTGCTGCTCGCGCGCGGCCGGTCGAGCAGCATCCCCTGATGAGGTGATTCATGAATACCGTACTGGCGCTGTCGGGCGATACCGGCTCCCGGGTGCTGCGCACCCATTCCGATCCGGATTCGGATTCCCACTGGTGTTTCATGCATGCCGAGCGTGCCGCGCCGATCGCGCGCCGCCCGTGCTTCCACCTGCTCCTGATCAAGGAGATCCGCGAGTTCCAGATGCGGCTCTGCGCCAACATCCGCCAGCAGGCGGAAGCGGGCCTGGCCCCGTTGCTCGGGCACGTCGTACTCGCCTCCGATGCGCCGGTGTTCAACCTCGGCGGCGACCTCGACCTGTTCGCGCGCCTGATCCGCGCCCGCGACCGCCAGCACCTGATGGCCTACGCGCGCAGCTGCGTCGAAGGCGTCTATGCCTTCCATGCCGGCCTCGACGTCGGCCTGCACAGCGTCGCACTGGTCCAGGGCGATGCGCTGGGCGGCGGTTTCGAGGCCGCGCTGTCGTGCAACACGATCGTCGCGGAAACCGGTGTCGGCATGGGACTTCCGGAGGTCCTGTTCGACCTCTTCCCCGGCATGGGCGCCTATTCCTTCCTGTCGCGCCGGGTCGGCCCGACCCAGGCCGAGCGCATGATGCTCAGCGGCAACATCTATTCCAGCGAAGAGCTGTACAAGCTCGGCGTGGTCGACGTGCTGGCCCCGAAGGGTGAAGGCGCGGCCGCGGTCGAGGACGTGATCCGGCGCAACCGCCGCATCCCGCACGCGCGCCGCGCCATGCAGCGCGTCGCCCAGGTCGGCGGTTCGCCGATCACGCTCGACGAGCTGATGCGGATCACCGAGATCTGGGTCGACACCGCGATGCGCCTCGGCGACAAGTCGCTGCGCACCATGGAGCGGCTGGTCCGCGCCCAGACCAAGCGCGCCAACGGCGAGACCGGCGACGAGACCGCGCCCGCGGTCGAGGCGCTCGTGGCCGAGCGCCTGGTCGCCCGCAACTCGTAAGGCTTCAAGGGCCAGCGGCGACCGGCGCGCCAGCCGGTCGGCCTGGCCTGCGGCACCGGATGGGCGACCGCTCAGGGGCGGTCGCCCACTCCGCCGCCAGGCGCAGCCTGGCGCAATCCCGCGAGCACGCCGTCCAGCGCCTGGCGCGCAAGGCCAAGCTCCGCCTTCAGGTTCTGCACCAGCGGCTGCCACTCACGCGCCAGCCGCCAGCTCGGCATCTTCATCGCATCCGAGGCCAGTTCGGCCAGGCGCACGGCGCCGGCATTGCTGGCCACGCCCTTGAGCGCGTGGGCATGGTCCACGACCTGCTCCCAGCGTCCCGCGGTCGCGGCGCGCTCCAGTCCCGCGACGCAGTTCTCCGCGTCGCGCATGCACTCGGCGACGAAGAGTTCGACGAAATCGGCGCCGAGCTTGAGCTCGGCCAGCTCCGACAGCACCTCGGTCGACACCACGCCGCCCGGCATGGCGGCTGCAGGCGACGCGCTCCCCGGCACCAGCGCCAGCGCCGGCGGCGGACTCGCTGCCGCGACCCGCGCCGGTTCGCCGCGCTTGGGCCCGCAGGCGTTGGCGATCGCGTCCAGCAGCTTGGTCACGACCACCGGCTTGAGCAGGAAACTGGCGGCGCCCGCGGCCTCGCAGGCATGACGGGCCTCGGCCGTCGCATCGGCACTGAGGACGATGAACGGGGTCTGCGCGCGCCCCGCCTCCATCACCCGCGCCTGCAGGATCACGTCGAGCCCGCTGATGCCCGGCATGTGCAAGTCGACGATCACCACGTCGAAGCGCTCGTTCTCGACCCGGCTCAGCACGTCGTCGCCGCTGGAGACCAGCAGGGTTTCGTGCCCGGCCTTCTCGAGGATCCGGCGCAGCACGATCTGGTTCGCCGGCTGGTCGTCGGCGACCAGGACCTTGAGGCCGCGCACCCGCGCGCGATGGCGCACGAAGGGGTCGCCGAAGGCGACCACGTTGGCGCCCTCGTCGGCGACCACCACGGGCGTGACCGGAACCGGCACCGCCACCGGCTCGAGCGGCAGTTCGAGCCAGAACATCGAGCCCTGCCCCTCGCGGCTCTCGCAACCGATCGTGCCGCCCATGAGCTCGGTCAGGTTGCGCGCGATCGTGGTCCCGAGACCGGTGCCGCCATGGCGCCGGGTCGGTCCGTTGTCGACCTGCTCGAAGGGCTGGAAGATCCGCTCGAGGTCGGTGGGCGGGATGCCGATGCCGGTGTCGCGCACCGAGAAGCGCACCTTCAGCGAGTCCGCCGGCACCCGCATCACGTTGACCGTGACCTCGCCGCGATCGGTGAACTTGATCGCGTTGTGGATCAGGTTGACCAGCACCTGGCGCAGGTGGTCGGAATCGCCCCGCACCTGGTCGGGGAGGTCGGGCGCGATGTGGACATCGAAACGCAGGCCCTTGGCGCCGGCGTTGGGTTGCAGCATGAGTTGCACGTTCTCGACCAGGCGTCGCAGCGAGAACTCGTGGTTGCGGATGCGGACCTTGCCGGCCTCGATCGCCGAGATGTCGAGCACGTCCTCGACCAGGGTCAGCAGCGTGCGGGCCGAAGTCTGGATCACTTCGGCGCATTCGCGCTGTTCGCCCGAAAGCCGCGTCGTCGAGAGCAGCTCCGACATGCCGACGATGCCGTTGAGCGGCGTGCGGAACTCGTGGCTCATGCTGGCCAGGAAGCGGCTCTTGGCCGCGTTGGCGCGCTTGGCTTCCTCGGTGGCGCGGGTCAGCGCCTTGAGCAGCGACATCAGGTAGAAGGGAATCGCCGCCAGCGCCAGCAGCAGGCTCCAGGCCAGCGACTGGTTGTCGAGCCAGTAGTCGGTGGTGGTGATCACGGCCAGGAAGGAAATCGAGGCCAGGCCGACCGCGGCCAGCAGGTAGCGCGGTCCGTAGCGCAGGCCGTTGCCGACCGTCACCCACATCAGCACCACGTACAGCGGCGCGACCACCGCGCCCTGCAGGTGCATGATGATGCCGCAGGCGGCGTAGTCGGCCAGCATGCCGATCCAGCGCCGCGCATGCGAGGGCTTCGGGCGCCACGCGATCCAGACCAGCAAGCCGATCGCCACCGCGGTCTCGGCCAGCAGCACGTAGAGCACCAGCGTCGCGCGGTCGCCGGTGGCGCGGTCGAAGGCAGTGGCTCCCAGCAGGTAGGCCAGGAACACCACGATGATCGCCAGCCGCACGAAGGCCTGTTCGTGCTCCGAGTCTTCGCGACCGCGATAGCGCTGGGCGAGTTCGGTGAAGGGCTGGATCATGGCGCCACCGGGGTTCTCAGGTCTCCCGCATCGACGGCGGCGGGCCGACGAAGGCGCGGCGGATCTCGAGGATCCGCGGCAGGACCGAAATGAAGGCGTCGACGCAGGCCGGATCGAACTGCGCGCCGCGCTGGGCGCGGATGAACTCGACCGCGGCCTCGACTGGATGGGCGGGCCGCCATGCCCGCTCGGAGGTCATGGCATCGAAGACGTCGGCGAGGCCGACGATGCGGGCCGGCAAGGGGATGCTCTCGCCGGCCAGGCCGTCGGGGTAGCCGCTGCCGTCGTAACGCTCGTGATGATGCAGCGCGATCCCGGCCGCCAGCTGCACGAAGCGGCTCGAACTCTCGCGCAGGATGTCGTGGCCGATCCGCGCGTGCTTGCGCGCGACCTCGAGTTCCTCGGCGCCGAGCGGCGTGCGCTTGAGCAGGACCGCGTCGGGAATGCCGATCTTGCCGATGTCGTACAGCGGCGCCGCCAGCTCGAACATCTGCGCCTCGCTGTCGGACACGCCCAGCGCCTCGGCCAGCGCGCCGACGTAGCGCTGCATCCGCAGCAGGTGCGCGCCCGAACCCTGGTCGCGGTACTCGGCCGCGCGCGCGAGCAGGAACAGCATCTCGCGCTCGCGCTGGTCGGACTCGCGCATCCCGGCCAGGACCTGGCGTTCGAGCGAGCGGGCGCGCTGCTTCACGCTCTCGCCCTGCTGGCGCAGCGTGAGCAGGTTGCGGCAGCGCGCGCGCAACTCGCGCGGCCGCACCGGCTTGACCAGGAAGTCGATCACGCCCGCTTCGAGCGCGGCCTGGCGCACCGGCTCGTCGCCCACCACCGTGATCAGCACGATGGGAACGTCCTTGTGCAACGGGGGGCGGCGGAAACGCCGCGCGAACTCGAGGCCGTCCATCGACGGCATGCGGTAGTCGAGCAGCAGGAGATCGGTGTCCCAGCGCTCCGACCACTCCAGGGCCGCCAGCGGGTCGCCGAAATCCTGCACGTTGAGGTCGGGGCCGATGCCCTCGACCACGTGGCGCAGCATCGCCCGCGCCGACGGCTGGTCATCCACGATCAGGACGTTCATGGCCTCTCCGTCACCGGCGCTGTTCCCGGCGCGCCGCCCGAACGTTTCCGTGTCGTCCAGGAATCCGCAGGGTAGCGCAACTTCGGCCATGGGCACATCTTTGTCCATGCCGATTTGATGCATGAATCGTGCCGGTCAGGGTAGAACATCGGTGGCGGAGGCTCCGGAGCGGCGTGGACCATCAGGCAAGGGGCGCAGCGCAAGCGGCCCGGCCCTGGGCCGGGGCGGTCCAGGTCGGACGGTGATGGCCGTGGTCAGGCCTCCGGCCGCATGTAGGGAAAGAGCAACACGTCGCGGATCGAAGGCACTTCGGCGACCAGCATCACCAGGCGGTCGATTCCCACCCCCAGGCCCCCGGTGGGCGGCAGCCCGTACTCGAGCGCGCGGATGTAGTCGGCGTCGTAGTGCATCGCTTCGTGGTCGCCCGCGTCCTTGGCCTCGACCTGGGCCCGGAAGCGCGCGGCCTGGTCCTCCGGGTCGTTGAGCTCCGAGAAACCGTTGGCCAGCTCCTTGGCGCCGATGAACAGCTCGAAGCGGTCGGTGATGCCCGGGTCGGCGTCATTCGCCCGTGCCAGCGGGGAAACCTCGGTCGGGTAGCCGGTAATGAAGGTTGGCTGCACCAGCCGGTCCTCCACCGTGCGCTCGAACACCGCCAGCAGGAGCTTGCCCCAGCCCTCGCCGGGCCTGGCTTCGATCCCCAGCCGCCGGCAGTGCGCTGCCATGGCTTCCCGGTCGCGGATGTCGGCGGGGCCGATCTCCGGATTGTGGTGGCGCACCGCCTCGTCCATGCGCCAGCGCCGGAACGGCGGACCCAGGTCGATGTCGTGCTCCTCCCAATGGAAGGCGAGGCGCCCGGCCGCCGCCAGCGCCGAGCCGCGCACCAGTTCCTCGGTCAGGTCCATGATCTCGATGTAGCTGGCATAGGCCTGGTAGAGCTCGAGCATGGTGAACTCGGGGTTGTGGCGGGTGCTGACGCCCTCGTTGCGGAAGTTGCGGTTGATCTCGTAGACCCGCTCGAAGCCACCGACCACCAGGCGCTTGAGGTACAGCTCGGGCGCCACCCGCAGGTACATGTCGAGGTCGAGCGCGTTGTGGTGGGTCACGAATGGACGCGCTGCGGCACCCCCGGGGATCGGGTGCATCATCGGGGTCTCGACCTCCATGAAGCCGCGCGGCGGCGCCTCGAGGAAGTCGCGCATGTAGCGGACCAGCGCCGCGCGCTGGCGGAATACCCGGCGCGATTCGGGGTTGATGGTCAGGTCGACGTAGCGCTGGCGGTAACGGGTCTCGACATCGGCCAGCCCGTGCCACTTGTCCGGCAGCGGCCGCAGGGCCTTGGCCAGCAAGCGCAAGGTGGTGCACTTGACCGACAACTCGCCGGTGCGGGTCCGCATCAGCGTGCCCTCGGCGCCCACGATGTCGCCGACGTCCCAGCCCTTGAAGTCCTCGTAGGCCGCGCCCAGCGCCTCGCCCTGCAGGAAAAGCTGGATCGCGCCACTGCGGTCCTGCAGTTGCACGAAGCTGGCCTTGCCCATCACGCGCTTGGCCAGCATGCGTCCGGCGACGCGGACCCGGCGACCCGCGGCCTCGACCGCGATGGCATCGTGGCCCTCGAACGCGGCCTGCAGTTCGCCGGCGGTGGCATCGGGCCGGAAGTCGTTCGGGTAGGCGTTGCCGGCATCGCGCAGGGCCGCGAGCTTGCCGCGGCGCTCGGCGATCAGCTTGTTCTCGTCGGGCGCGGGCTGCGCCGTGGTTTCCTCGGGGATGCCTGGCATGGGTCGGTCGCGTTCGGGTTCGGGGTCAGGCGCTGCGCGTGCGTGGCGTCATTCCCGCGCAAGCGGGAATCCATCTTAGTGGCCGCGGCAGGAAAATGGATTCCCGCTTGCGCGGGAACGACGCCGGATCGGTGCACGGCGTCAAGCGGGTCGCCGCGCCCAGCCAAGGCTTCATCCCGGCGCAGGCCGGGATCCGGTTGCCGTGCGCCTCGAACAAGCGATTCGCCGCTGGATCCCGGCCTGCGCCGGGATGACGCCCGGTGGCGGGCCGGCTGCGGCAAACAGGATCAAGCGCCTTGGCGTCGACCGCTGGGGGCGACGCCGGGGGATGCTTCAGCTGGCTCGCCCCGCCCCGACCTCGAGCCCGGCCTTGAGGCTGGCCTCGACGAATTCATCCAGGTCGCCGTCGAGCACGCGCTGGGTGTCGGAGCGCTCGACCCCGGTGCGCAGGTCCTTGATCCGCGACTGGTCGAGCACGTAGGAGCGGATCTGCGAGCCCCAGCCGATGTCGGACTTCGAGGCCTCGAGCTTGTCCTTCTCGACATTGCGCTTCTGCAATTCCATCTCGTACAGCTTGGCCTTGAGCATCTTCATGGCCTTGTCGCGGTTGGCGTGCTGCGAGCGCTGGTTCTGGCAGGCGACCACGATGCCACTGGGCACGTGGGTGATGCGCACGGCCGACTCGGTCTTGTTGACGTGCTGGCCGCCGGCGCCCGAGGAGCGGTACACGTCGGTCTTGAGGTCGGCCGGGTTGATCTCGATCTCGATGTCGTCGTCGACCTCGGGCGCGACGAACACCGCCGTGAACGAGGTGTGGCGCCGGTTGTCGGAATCGAAGGGCGACTTGCGCACCAGCCGGTGCACGCCGGTCTCGGTCTTGAACCAGCCGTAGGCGTGGTCGCCCTCGACCCGGAAGGTCGCGCTCTTGAGTCCCGCCACCTCGCCTGCCGAAGCCTCCATCAGCTCGGCCTTCCAGCCGCGCGCGTCGCACCACTTGAGGTACATGCGCAGCAGCATCTCGGCCCAGTCCTGGGCCTCGGTGCCGCCGGCGCCGGCCTGGATGTCGACGAAGGCGTTGTGCGAGTCCATGGGCCCGGAGAACATGCGCTGGAACTCCAGCGCGTCGAGGCGCGCGGCCAGCGCGTCGAGGTCCGCGGTCACCGATGCGACCGTGCCCTCGTCGCCCTCGCCCGCCGCCATCGCGAACAGCTCGGCGGCCTCGTCGACGCCGGATTGCAGCGCGACCAGTTCGCTCACCGTGCGTTCCAGTTGCGCCCGCTCGCGACCGAGCTCCTGCGCCCGCCGGGGGTCGTCCCAGATATTGGGCAGCTCCAGTTCGCGGCCTACTTCCTCGAGCCGCTCGCGCTTGCGATCGAAGTCAAAGATACCCCCTGAGCGACAGCACCCGGCCGCGTAGGTCGGCGATGCGCGCATTGAACAGGCCGGACTCGATCATGACGGGCTCGCTGCTTGCGAAGGACAGCCCACGATTCTAGCAGAGCCTTCGCGGGCGCCCGTCCGCGAAGACTGCTCAGGCCGGCACCGCGTGGCGCACCAGCAGCCGCAGGCGCCGCGCGCCGCGCCATTCGTCGATCGCGAGCTGGTAGACCAGGCGCAGGCGCGGCGGGGGCGCGCAGCCGGCATAGCCGCCGAAGTGCACCGCCTCGACCGCGGTGCCGCAGGCGGCCCAGGCCAGGTCCAGCTTGAGGTGCCGTTCGGCCATGACCCGCCATCCGCGGACTTCGAACTCGTCGTCGAAAGTCGGCTCCGGGAAGCCCTGCCCCCAGGGGCCGGCCGTGGCCAGCAGCGCGGCCAGTTCCAGGGTCGCCATTGCCGCGTCGAGGGAACCATCGGTCTCGACCGGCTGCACTTCGGGCGCGCTGCCCAGCGCCGCCTGCGCGCGCGCGGCGAAGGCCGCCACGAAGCGCTCGAGGTGCGCGCGGGGCAGGCTCAGCCCCGCCGCCATCGCATGCCCGCCGAAGCGCTCCATGAGGTCCGGTTCGGCAGCGGCGATGTCGGCCAGCGCATCGCGCAGGTGGAAGCCCTCGATGGAGCGGCCCGAGCCCTTGAGCATCGCGCTGCCCTCCTCCGCCGGCGCCAGCGCGACCACCGGGCGTTGCAGTCGGTCCTTGAGGCGCGATGCGACCAGGCCGACCACGCCCGCATGCCACGCCGGGTCGTACAGGCACACGCCCGCCGGCAGGCCGCGCGGTTCCCGGGCCAGCCACGGCGCCGCCAGCGCCTCGGCCTGCGCCTGCATGTCGGCCTGGATGACGCGCCGCTCGCGATTGATCGCATCGAGGCGCGCGGCGAGCGGCCGCGCCTGCGCCTCGTCGTCGCACAGCAGGCACTGGATGCCCAGCGCCATGTCCTCGAGCCGGCCCGCGGCATTGATGCGCGGCGCCAGGGCGAAGCCCAGGTCGGATGCAACCAGTCGCGCCGCCTCGCGCCCGCTCACCGCGATCAGCGCGCGCACGCCGGCACTGGCCTCGCCCGCCTGCATGCGGCGCAGCCCCGCGGCGACCAGCACCCGGTTGTTGCGATCCAGCGGCACCAGGTCCGCCACCGTGCCGAGCGCGACCAGGTCGAGCAGCACCGACAGGTCCGGCTCCGCGCGGTCCGGACCGAACCAGCCCTTGGCGCGCAGCGCGGCGCGCAGGGCCAGCAGCACGTAGAAGACCACGCCGACCCCGGCCAGCGCCTTGCTGGGAAAAGCGTCGCCGGGCAGGCAGGGATCGACGATCGCATCGGCATCGGGCAGCGTCGCGCCCGGCAGGTGGTGGTCGGTCACGATCACGCGCATGCCGGCCGCGCGCGCTGCCGCGACGCCGGCATGGGCGGCGATCCCGTTGTCGACCGTGAGCAGCAGCACCGGGGCCTCGGCCCGCAGTTCCGCGACCAGTGCCGGCGACAGTCCGTAGCCGTGGACCACGCGATTGGGCACCTTGAAGCCGACGTCGCGCGCGCCGAGCAGGCGCAGCCCGCGGACCGCCACGGCCGTGCCGGTCGCGCCGTCGGCATCGAAGTCCCCGACCACGACGATGCGCTGCTGCGCGGCCAGCGCCTCCGCCAGCAATGCGACCGCCGATGCGAGGCCGCCCATCCCGTCGGGTGCGGCCAGGTGCCGCAGGCGGTGGTCGACCTCCCCGGCGTCGAGCACGCCACGCGCGGCGTAGACCCGCTGCAGCACGGGGTGCAGCGCAGCCAGGCGCGGATCGCGGGGAACGGCGGCGCTGCGCCGCAGGATCGGGCGCATCAGCCCGGCCAGGGACCGCGCGGGCGGCGCCAGATCCGCCACAGGTCGCCGGGGAGGACGAGGTGCCGGCGACCATCGAGCCAGCGCAACTCGAGCTGGCCGATGCGGCGCGCGTGCAGCGCGCGACGGGCCGGCTCGATCCAGGCCGATTCCAGCACCTCGGCCTGGCGCACGTGGCGCAGGTCGAGCAGGACACGCGGCGCCTGCAGGGCCGCGTTCACGCTGTCGAGGGGCTCGACCCGGATGCCGGCCAGGTCGGCCGCCGCGGCGAGCACCGGGTCGAGGCCGTGCAGTTCATCGAGCGCGCCGAGCACCCGATCGGGCAGCGCACCCGCGCCCCAGAACCACAAGGCGTTGACCGCGGCGCGACCGCGCGCCGCGCGCGCTGCGTTGACCGGATGCTGGTGCAGGATCACCTGCACCTCGTTGAACAGCCGGCGCCAGCGCCGGCCTTCGTCGCCGCCCGGCAGGTGCAGCCCGAGGTCGCTGCCCAGGGCCTCTTCCGGCGCGCTGAATGCCGGCAGGCGCGCGCCCTGCGGCAGGCGCAGGTACCAGCGCCGGGCGCTGGGCGCATCGAGCACCATGCCTTCGTCGCCGAACACCGGCTTGAGCGTGCGCAGCAGTTCCTCGACCTCGTGCGCGTCCAGCGCCAGGCTGCCGACCGCGAGCAGGCGGGCCGAGACCGGCTCCAGGCGCACGTGCGCGGGATCGGCGCGCAGCCACGCCGCGCCGGCGACGTCGTGCGGCGCGTCGATGCGGCGGGTCAGGGCCGCCGCGCCCGGTTCGCGCGGATGCGGATCGATCAAGCCGGCCAGCGCCGGCCACAGGCCCGGCCCCGCCGAAGCGCCCTCGCGTCCCCGGCCGACCAGCATCGAGAGCGCCGCGACCTGCCCTGCCGGCGCCAGCGCGAGCTCGCGGATCGCGGGCAGCAACAGGACCAGCGTGCGCGGCGCGCGCGTGTCCTGGTCGGGACGGTCGGGATCCACGCCCTGGCACCCGGGTTCAGGCGACGTAGGCGACGCCGACGATCTCGAAGGTGCGGCTGCCGCCCGGGGCCTGGATCTCGACCAGGTCGCCCTCGTGCTTGCCGATCAGCGCGCGCGCCACCGGCGAACTGACCGAGATCATGCCCTTCCTCAGGTCGGCCTCGAGGTCGCCGACGATCTGGTACCGGACCTCGTCGCCGCTGCGATGGTCGCTGAGCTCGACGGTGGCGCCGAACACGATCCGCGATCCCGCGCCGAGCCTGGAGACGTCGATGACCTCGGCAAAGGACAGGGCCGACTCCAGCGCCTGGATGCGGCCCTCGATGAATCCCTGCTGTTCGCGCGCGGCGTGGTATTCCGCGTTCTCCTTCAGGTCGCCATGGGCGCGCGCCTCGGCGATGGCCGCGATCACCTGCGGGCGCGCCACCCGCTTGAGGTTGTCGAGTTCCTCCTGCAGTCGCAGCGCGCCCTGCTGGGTGATCGGGGTTCTTCTCATGGCTCTGGCGTCGGTCCGGCAATCGCGCGCGGGCTGCTTTCGCGCCCGCGCGGGGTGGTGATGGGATCAGGCGGTGGCGAGGCTGCGATGCAGTTCCTGCAGCGAAGTCACGCGCCCGGTGGCATGGAAATCGAGCGAGTGGACCAGCGCCCAGGCGCCGGCCACCGTGGTCGAATACGTGATGCGGCTCTGCAAGGCCTCGCGCCGGATGGAGAACGAATCGGCGATCGCGGCCTTGCCCTCGGTGGTGTTGACGATGAACACGATCTCGCCGTTCTTGATGAGATCGACCACGTGCGGACGCCCTTCGAGCACCTTGTTGATGCGATCGCAGGGCGCGCCGTGGGCGTTGAGGAACTCCGCCGTGCCGGCCGTCGCGACCAGCGAGAAGCCGCGTCGCAGCAGTTCCTTGGCCACCGGCAGCACGCGCTGCTTGTCGGGGTCGCGCACGCTGATGAAGGCCTTGCCGGTCGGCGGCGGGCGGATGCTGGCGGCGTCATGGGCCTTGGCGAAGGCCTCGGCGAAGGTCGCGCCGACGCCCATCACCTCGCCGGTGGAGCGCATCTCGGGTCCCAGGATCGGGTCCACGTTCTGGAACTTGAGGAACGGGAAGATCGCTTCCTTGACCGAGTAGTAGCCCGGCACCACCTCGCGCGTCGTGCCCTGGTCGGCGAGGCTGCGCCCGGCCATGCAGCGCGCGGCGATCTTGGCCAGCGGCACGCCGGTGGCCTTGGACACGAACGGCACCGTGCGCGATGCGCGCGGGTTGACCTCGAGCACGTAGAGGGTCTCGCCCTGGATCGCGAACTGGGTGTTCATCAGGCCGATGACCTTGAGCTCGCGCGCCATCCGGCGGCTCTGCTCGCGCAACTGTTCCTGCATGGCCTGGGTCAGCGAATACGGCGGCAGCGAGCATGACGAGTCGCCCGAATGCACGCCGGCCTCCTCGATGTGCTCCATGATGCCGCCGATCAGGACCTCGCCGGTGGCATCGCAGACGATGTCGACGTCGACCTCGATCGCGTTGTCGAGGAAACGGTCGAGCAGCACCGGCGAGTCGTTGGAGACCTTGACCGCCTCGGTGATGTAGCGCTTGAGGTCGGCGTCCGAGTACACCACTTCCATCGCGCGGCCGCCGAGCACGTAGCTCGGCCGCACCACCAGCGGATAGCCGATGTCGCCGGCCAGCGCCATGGCCTGGTCGGGATTGCGCGCGGTGCGGTTGGCCGGCTGCAGCAAGCCCAGCTTGTGGATCATCTGCTGGAAGCGCTCGCGATCCTCGGCCAGGTCGATCGAGTCGGGCGAGGTGCCGATCACCGGCGCGCCCTCGGCCTCGAGCGCGCGCGCGAGCTTGAGCGGGGTCTGGCCGCCGTACTGCACGATCACGCCGACCGGCTGCTCGAGCTCCACGATCGCCATCACGTCCTCGAGCGTCACCGGCTCGAAGTAGAGCCGGTCGGAGGTGTCGTAGTCGGTCGACACGGTCTCCGGGTTGCAGTTGACCATGATGGTCTCGAATCCGTCCTCGCGCAGCGCCAGCGCGGCGTGCACGCAGCAGTAGTCGAACTCGATGCCCTGGCCGATGCGATTGGGCCCGCCGCCCAGCACCATGATCTTGCGCCGCCCGGTCGGCGCGGCCTCGCACTCCTCCTCGTAGGTCGAGTACAGGTACGCGGTGCCGGTCGCGAACTCGGCGGCGCAGGAATCGACCCGCTTGTAGACCGGGCGCACGCCGAAGGCATGGCGCAGCTTGCGCACCGCGCGCTCGTCGGTGGCCAGCAGCGTCGCCAGGCGCGAATCGGAGAAACCCTTGCGCTTGAGCGCGCGCATGCGCGCGGCGTCGAGCGCGGCCAGGCCCTGCGCCGCGACCTCGCCCTCGACCTCGACCAGCTCGGCCATCTGGTCGAGGAACCACGGATCGATGCGGGTGAGCTCGAACACGCGCGCGGCCGAGAGCCCGGCGCGGAATGCGTCCGCGACCCAGAACAACCGATCGGGACCGGGTTCGCGCAGCTGGCGCGCCAGCTCGATCTGGCGGTGTTCCTGATCGAGGTCATGGGTGCGCGGGGTGAAGCCGTCGACGCCGATCTCGAGGCCGCGCAGCGCCTTCTGCAGCGATTCCTGGAAGGTGCGGCCGATCGCCATCACCTCGCCCACCGACTTCATCTGCGTGGTCAGGCGCGCGTCGGCGGTGGGGAATTTCTCGAAGGCGAAGCGCGGGATCTTGGTCACCACGTAGTCGATCGCGGGCTCGAACGAAGCCGGGGTCAGCCCGCCGGTGATCTCGTTGCGCAACTCGTCGAGGGTGTAGCCCACGGCGAGCTTGGCCGCGACCTTGGCGATCGGGAAGCCGGTGGCCTTGGAAGCCAGCGCCGAGGAGCGCGACACCCGCGGGTTCATCTCGATCACCACCACGCGACCATCCTCGGCGTTGACGCCGAACTGGACGTTGGAGCCGCCGGTGTCGACCCCGATCTTGCGCAGCACCGCGATCGAGGCGTCGCGCAGGCGCTGGTATTCCTTGTCGGTGAGGGTCTGCGCAGGCGCCACGGTGATCGAATCGCCGGTGTGGACGCCCATCGGGTCGAGGTTCTCGATCGAGCACACGATGATGCAGTTGTCGGCGCGGTCGCGGACCACCTCCATCTCGAATTCCTTCCAGCCCAGCACCGATTCCTCGATCAGGATCTCGTGCACTGGCGACAGTTCGAGGCCGCGCCCGGCGATCTCGACGAACTCCTCGCGGTTGTAGGCGATGCCGCCGCCCGATCCGCCGAGGGTGAAGCTGGGCCGGATGATGGTCGGGAAGCCGACCTTGGCCTGCGCCGCCAGCGCCTGCTCGAGGCTGCGCGCGACTTCGGCCGCCGGCACCGCGAGGCCGATCTCGATCATCGCCTTGCGGAACAACTCGCGGTCCTCGGCCATGCGGATGGCTTCGCGCGAGGCGCCGATCAGCTCGACGCCGTGCCGCTCCAGCACGCCCTTGTCGGCCAGTTCCAGCGCGCAGTTGAGCGCGGTCTGCCCGCCCATGGTCGGCAGCAGCGCGTCGGGCTTCTCCTTGGCGATGATCTCCTCGACCGTGGCCGCGTTGATCGGCTCGATGTAGACCGCGTCCGCGGTGTCGGGATCGGTCATGATCGTGGCCGGGTTGGAGTTGACCAGGATCACCCGGTACCCCTCGGCCTTGAGCGCCTTGCAGGCCTGCGCGCCCGAGTAGTCGAACTCGCACGCCTGCCCGATCACGATCGGGCCGGCGCCGATGATCAGGATCGAACGGAGGTCAGTCCTTCTTGGCACCGTCGGCCCCCGGCTCGGTGAAGAAGGGCTCGTCGACCGGGATCGGCGCGCTGACCTTGACCACGGTGTTGCGCGGCATGTTGAGCTCCATGCCGCCCTCGCGCGCCGGCAGCTTGATGATCAGCCCGTTGTCGGTGTACTTGATCAGTTCGCCGGTGCGCGTGGTGTTGAACTTGCTGCGGATGGTCACGGTCTTGCCGACGTAGCGCGCGAGGTCGGCGTACTCCAGCTCCTGCTGGATCACGCGGCCCGTGGCCGGCTCGGCGGCAATGGCCGCGGTCGCGGCCAGCGCGGCCGCGAAGGCGAGCGCGCAAATTGCGGAATAGCGACGGATAGTCTGCATGTCGTGTCTACGCCGCGGCGGAGCGGCGCGCCTCCATCAAGCCCACGAAACGGTCGAACAGCGCGGCCACGTCGTGCGGACCCGGGCTGGCCTCTGGATGGCCCTGGAATCCGAACGCGGGGGACTCGGTGAATTCGATGCCCTGGAGCGAACCGTCGAACAGCGAGCGATGGGTCGCGCGCACGTTCTTCGGCAGCGTGGCTTCGTCCACGGCGAAACCGTGGTTCTGGCTCGAGATCATCACCCGGCCGCTGTCGAGGTCGATGACCGGGTGGTTGGCGCCGTGATGGCCGAACTTCATCTTGAGCGTGCGGGCGCCGCCGGCGAGCCCCAGCAACTGGTGGCCGAGGCAGATGCCGAAGGTCGGCACGCGCAGGCGCAGGAACTCGCGGATCGCGGCGATCGCGTAGTCGCAGGGCTCGGGATCGCCGGGGCCGTTGGACAGGAACACCCCGTCCGGACCCAGCGCCAGCGCCTCGGCCGCGCTGGTCTGCGCCGGCACCACGGTCAGCCGGCAGCCGCGGTCGGCCAGCATGCGCAGGATGTTGCGCTTGACCCCGAAGTCGTAGGCGACCACGTGGCGCACGCCGCTGGTCAGCCCGAATCGGGTCGCATCGAGGTCGTAGCTGCCCTCGCGCCATTCGTAGGCGCGGGCCACGCTGACCACCTTGGCCAGGTCCATGCCCTTGAGGCCGGGGAAGGCGCGCGCCTGCGCCAGCGCCAGCGCCGGATCGATGCCCTCGCCCGCCATCAGGCAGCCGTTCTGGGCGCCGCCGTCGCGCAGCCGGCGGGTCAGGCGGCGGGTGTCGATCTCGGCGATCCCGACCACGCGATGACGCGCGAGCCAGGCGTCCAGCGATTCCTCGCTGCGCCAGTTCGACAGCCGGCGCGGCAGGTCGCGCACGATCAGGCCCGCGGCATGCACGCCGTCGGACTCGGCGTCGACGGC
>Ga0154020_10004539_pt1 | contig 16525 bp, 9 predicted proteins | sample Klosneuvirus_201_FD_109709 | JGI IMG/M metagenome (GOLD analysis project Ga0154020, IMG submission 109709) | Active sludge microbial communities from wastewater, Klosterneuburg, Austria - Klosneuvirus_20160825_MG | ecosystem: Engineered > WWTP > Aerobic digester > Activated sludge | place...
CAGCCCGAGATCAAAGCCGCCGCCGTGCCACCGGGGAGCGCCCAGCAAGACGCCATAGGAGAAGCCGAGATCACGCACGAGGGTTGAAGCTTCCCGCGTGCTGAGCGCCATCGAGGCCCCGAGTGACTCGGTGAAGTCGACGACGACCGTGAGGGACTGATCCGCGACGAAGGCCGTGCGGACGAAAGAGTAGATGCGCGGCGCGGCGTTGACCGCGAAGATCAGCCGAACCCGAGGATCGGCGCGGAAGTGAAGCCGTAGGCCGGGCCCGGGGGCCAGAAATCCCGTCGCCAAGCTCAAGCGGGACCGCCTGGGATCGGCGGAGCCTTCGATGTCGACGTCCACTCCGCTGGCCCCAAGTTCTACGATCCCAAACACCGCGGCCAGGCTCCAATCCTCATTCAACGGGCCCCCGACGCCGACGGTGAGCAGATCGAGGATCGCGACGTGGTCGCCGAGGCCCAGGTCCAGGCCGAGGGCGGCCGCCGGCAGCGGGCCAGCGTCCGAGCGGGAGTGGACGGAGAGGCCCGCGCCCACCGTGAACGCCCCGGCGCCAGGCGGCGGAAGCAGGGGACGGGCTGCGAGGGGCTCGGGGATCTCGCTGGAGTGGGCGCAGGCGCACGACAGGGCCGAGGCGAGGAGTAGGACGCGAAGGCGCCGCATCACAGCCCCCCAAGCGCTTGCGCCGTCGCGTCGGCGACCGCCTGCGCTCTCGTCGAGGTTCCGAAGACGTGGACGTACCGTCCGATGGCGTTCGCGTCCGCTTCACCCGCTGGGAGGCCCAGGGTGAAGACGGGCGGCGAGTCCGGGGCGAGGCGCACTGCCCACACCAGGAGATCGTGCCCGGCCTCGTCCTCCACCAGCGCGAGGAGTCCCTCCGTGATCCCTTCGAGGCGCTCCCGCCCGGCCAGCGACAAGACGTCGCATCCGCCGGGGACGGCGCCGATCACGCGCATCGGCTCGGGGACTCGGATCAGCCCCAGGTCCAGCTCAGGCAGCTGCGGAGGACAGCTCACCTGCGAAGCATCGACCGAGGAGAGCAGCTCGAGGAGACCTGGCGCCTCGGCTACCAGACGCGCCACCTCCGGGTCTCCTCCTTCGCGATAGTGTCTCTCTACCGGCAGCTCGCCGAAGGGCTGCCACAGCGCGTGCGACAAGCCATTTCCGCCCGTCGGTGGGACGTAGGCCACACCAATGGCCGCGGCGTAGACGAAGGACGCGTACAGATCAGCGCGCCCCGCGAGGAGCACGCCAAGGCCAGCCTGCGCGTCGAGGCTCGGTGCCGCCAAGAAGCGCTGAAGCCCCCCACGTTCGACGAGCTCATGGGCCAAGGCCAAGCCAGCCGCGAAGTTCCGCAGGTCTTCGTCGGGTGAGCTGCCGATCGTCTGGTGCACCGTCGCGGTGCCGCCGACCGTGCTGCTGAAGACCACCGAGACGGCCGCCGTGGGCCGACGAACTCTCAGGACCGCCAAGGCTCGATCTCCGAGCGGACTCAGCCACAGCCTCGGAAATCGGAGGCCCGCCGTGGAGGTCATCGACAAGCGTGGGGCAGGCCCAGGGTCCAAGTCGGCGTAGCAGCGCAGGGCTGCGTCGACCGCCGCTCGACACGCCTCGTCGTGGGGATCGCACACGCTCAGCTGGGCCGAAGGCGCGGCGCAGTCTCGGGCCAGGGGCACGTCGAGGCCCCTCCGCTCCGTGCCACAGGCCACCAACAGGAAGACCAGACCCCACCCCGACCGCACGGCTTCTTCTCGCACGGATCTGCGCATCCGACCAGCGAGCCGGGCGTGAAGTTCATTCAGGAGCGGATGGCGCCGCGTGGAGCTCAGCGGCTAGCGCTTCGAGCGCGCTGATCCGCGGGCGCTCGAGCCCGAGCAGCAAGACGAGCGCGGCGACGCCGATCACCAGCGCCTGCCCGCGATCGCCCGAGACCACCGCCACGTTGAGGCCCACCACCGCCGCGGCGTCGGCCAGCGCCCAGGCCACGATCGAGCGGGTGAACAGCTGCTGGGTGGCGTTCATGAAGCGTCGCTCGGACGCGCTCTCGGCGCTGAGGCCGGGGAGCGCGGCGCGCGGCGCCTGATCCACGGCGGCCTCGCGCAGGGACTCGAGGCGCGTACGGCGATAGAACACGTAGCTGACCGTCGCGATCGCCACCGCCGCCGCCGTCAGCGGACCGACCATCCCGGGGCGTGCCTCGGGCGGGCCCTCGATCACGCGCTGGCTCACGAACAGGATCGCCAAGATCGAGGCGCCCAGGGCCAGCCACAGCGAGCGGAGCATGCGCCGGGCGTGGCTGATCAGATTTGTCGCGAAATCAGGGCGCATCAAGGGCCTCGGTCGCCGGCCAACCAGACGTAGGCCTCGCGGCCGGAGAACTTCTTGTAGCTGACCTCGTCGCCGAAGAGGGCGCGCACCCGCACCAGGCCCGGGGTCTGCCCTTCGTCCAAGATGACCACGCCGTTCTCGTTGCCAGGGAACTCTTGGCCGTCCGCGAAGGCGCTCGGTCCGGGCACAGCGTCCGCGAAGGCCGCCGCGTCGTCGGAGGGATTTGCGTCTCGGTAGCCGACCGAGAACGGCGCGAAGGCCTTCCACAAGAAGGTCGTCCCCAGGGGTACGCGGGGGATGAGCACGGTGAAGATGCCGTCGCCGGCTGCGCGATCGGGGGCGTTGCCGTCGTCGCGCAGCTTGGGCTCGATGCCGTCGAGCGGCAGCCCCTCAGGCGGGAAGCCGCGGAGGGTGTCGTTGATCGGACCGCTAGTGCCCGAAACGGGAGCCAGATCCGCGCCGGCGCGGGCCCCGAGCACGAAGAGGCCCTCACGCTCGCCCGACAGGGTCCCAAGATCGATCGCCCGGGACGGTACCTGGCCCGCGACGGCGATCGTCGTGGAGGCTACGACCTCGAGCACGACGTCGACGGTGGGGATCGCGCCCACGCCCTCGAAGGTGGCCGTGGCTACCGCGGCGTTGCCGCTGCGATCGAGCACGCCGTTCACGCTGAGCTCATAGCGAGAGGCCGGAGCCATCGCGGTGGTGAAGAGCTGCACCGTGTCGTCGATCCGCGGAGCGCCACGGGCGCTGAAGGCCAAGCTGCGGCGCCCCGGATCCCCGGAGAACGCCACGCTCAGGATAGTGAGGCCCGAGATCTGATAGTGCGCGGGGTCGAGCGCGCTGGTCGCGTCGACGGCCTCATCGAAGCGGAGAAGCACGCGGTCCGGGCCGATCGCCCGCACCCGGCGGATCGTGGGAGGGACGCGCTCGCCGAAGCCGGTGAAGGTCACCACCGTGGCGGTCAGGACGTTGGCCGGATCGGCAACGTCGGCGATGGAGGTCGCGCCGAGCGCATACGTCTCCAAGATGGCTTGGCGGCCGGTGGTGAGGCGCACGGTGCTGCGGTCGGGCAAGAGCTCCGCCGCCGACACGGCCAAGGTCCCGCCGCGCACCCGAGCGACGCTGAAGTTCGCAGGGATCACGCTGGCGGGGTCGATCCGCTCGTCGAAGCGCATGTCGAGCGCGGTGAGGTCCGAGGCGATCACCGACACGACCTGGGGCGCCTGGCGATCCGCGAAGGGCCGGAAGGGGACCAGGCGATCGGGTGCAAGAAAACTTGCAGTTCGCGGGACGCGGTCGACGTGAGGTGGCGTCGCGCGGTCGGTCGCGCCGGAGTAACGCACGGTGTAGGCCACGCCGTCCTCGAAGGGCCCGCCGTCCTTGAGCCGGAGCACGGCCTGATGTGGAGCGAGCTCGGCGCTCGGCACGATCTCCACCGGGCGGCCATGCCCATCGGCGGCGCGCGCCACCGCGATCGTGAGCGAAGCCTCCGGGGCGGCCAGCGCCTCGTCAAAGGAGAGCAGCACCGAGTAGGAGTCCCGGGCGCGCGCGTCGAGCAGCCGCGGAGCCAGGTAGTCGCCGAGCTCGGGGCGGTGCGGCGGCTGCGGCACCAGGCCATCATCGTAGTCCCGCGTCCGTCCGCCGGGGTCGAGGACGAGGTCGCGCCAAGTTCCAATGACGATGAAGGGGCAGACCACATCGTGCGTGCTGACGTCACAGACCTCATCCGGGGCCTCGCGCTTGAAGATCACGTCGTGCCGCGGAGGGTCGTCGCCGGTCTCGGAGAGGCGCGCTCCCCGATAGTCCACGCCGTTGTCGGCCCGCAGCGTGACCGGGTCGATGCGCACGCCGGTGGAGTCATTGGTGGTGCACAGCGTCTTATAGACCTTCTCCAGGGTCGCCGGAGGACGCGCGGCATCGCCGAGGACGCCGTGGGCCGCCTTATAGGAGTAGCTCCCGGGAGGCAGGAGCAGCTCGATCTCATAGACCGGAGCTGCGGGCCCCGCGAGCGGCTGATAGGCGCGGCTGCGCGGCCCGAGCTCAAAGCCCGGCCAGCCCGTGACGTCGCTGCGCACCCCGCCCCGCGGACCGATCGACAGATCGCGGCCATCGAGCCCGCGGGCCTTGAGGAGCGGCGTCCCCGTCAAATAGAGCTGCTCGCCCCGGACCAGGCCGCGCTCGCTCCCATCGCTCTTGGCGAAGGCGAAGCCGGGGACCACGCCGAAGGTCACCCGATAGAGCGCGTAGCCGCTGAAGCTGGCCTCCTGGGCCACGGCGTTGCCCGCGACATCGCGCAGACCGACCACCGAGAGGGTGTAGCGCTTGCTCTTCTCTTGGGCGGCGGTGAAGAGGCGGACCGTCGGGGCCGAGGCGTCGTCGACGAGCAGCGCGCCCTTGATCTCCAGGCCGTCGACGCGAAAGCGCGCCGGATCGGAGGCGGCCGAGCGCTCGGGGCGCTCATCGAGGACGATCTCCACCACCGTCCCCACCGTAGGATCGTCGACGCGCGCCGCGGGATCGAGGTCGAGGAGCCCGAGCGCCCGGACCGAGATGATCTTGGGAGGTACCTGGTCGGCCGCGACCGCGACCTCCCCCGCGGCCAGGAGGTTCTTGGCCAAGGAGGCGTCGACCAGGTCTCGGACCCGGAGCCGCGCCGCGTCCCGGGGGTGAAAGGGCGCAGTCTCGAGCACCACGTCGCTGCCCGAGGCGCGGGCGCGCGAGATGGGGATGGCCCGCTCGGCAGCGTCGACGAGCTGCCAGTGGGAGAGATCGCGGGCGCTGGCCTCATCGAGCGGCTCCGAGAAGCGGACGCGCACCCGGTCGATGGCGGTCCGCTCGGCCGAGAGCAAGGCGGGCGGGGTGGCGTCGTCGGGATCGAGCACGATCGGCGCGGGGCACTTGATGCAGACGCCGTTCTCGCGGGCCTCCGGGACCCCGGCGGGAGTGAGGCCCGGTCCGGCCCGCAGATCTTCGATGGAGAGGCCGCCCAGGCGGACGCCGCCAGTGATCGGGCGCTCCTCGCCGCCGAGATCGGTCGTGAACCGCACGGTGCCGCCCGCGGCCTTGGCCTTCAGGTTGATGTTGACGAAGTTCTTGTTGCTGGCCTCGTCACCGAAGGCGTCGCGGCGCACCACCAGGCAATCGGGGGAGCCGTCGGGCCGCCCGGAGAGCACGTCCTCCACCTCGAGGATTCTTGCGTTTCCTGGCCACTCCTCGCTGCCGGTGAAGCCCTCGCCCGCCGCGCCATCGGTGTACTTGTAGAGAATGCGCGCGCCGCGGGGCAGCGGCACCACCACCGAATAGACCCCGTCCTGGGCGACCTCGTCCGCGCCTTGGCCGTCGTCGCTCATCGCATAGGCCGCGTCGTTGGGGGTGAGCTTGCGCGGGATCGACTCGTCGCTGATCGGCGAGGACTCATCCAAAGTGAAGCCGAGGAAGACCTGCCCGGCCTTGGGGGGCTGACGGATCACCGGCGGCGCGCCGTTTCCGTCCCGGGCCCGCCCCGAGAGGTCGACGGTGAAGAGCGCAGCGAGCTTGCTGGGATCGCAGCGAACCTCGAGGCGGTAGGCTTGGGCGGCGAGCGCGATGGCCCGGCGATAGTTGGCCAGCTGACCGAGGTCGGTGATCGCCACCTCGCTCGGGCGCCAATCTCCCGCGGCGAAGAGGGCGGAGGAGCTCCCGTCCAGCGGGACCTGGGCGAGCAGATCGCCCACGACCGCGGTGAAGGCCGCCAGCTCAGGCGTGGGGCCCTGGTCGATCGCGCGGAGCAAGCCGGCGAGCGCCGAGGGCGGCGTGGCGGCCAAGGAAGAGCCTGCGTTGGCGATGATCGCGTAGAGCGCCAGCAGGGTCTGCGCCGTCGCGTCGGTGTCGAGCAGGCGAAAGGGCGTGAACTCCCCGGGCGGCGCCCGCGAGATCAGCGCGGTGGTCACCCGTCCGCCCTTTCGGGCCAGGATCTGCAGGTTCGGCGCGGAGTCGGCGGCGAGGACCTCGATCTCGGTCTCGCCCTCCGCGGCGGCGGTCTTTCGCCCGACCACCCGGCCGTCGGGCCGAACCACCGAGACCTCGGAGCCGGGCTCGACTTGGCCGACGAGCACCACGCGCGCCGGGGGAGTCGGAGAAAATCCGCGCGGGGTGAGGAGCAGGCCATCGAAGCCGCAGCCCAGCGGCGCGAGGAGGAGAGCCGTGATCGCCGACGCGCGCTTCACTCGCCGGCCTATACCAGAAAGATCGCTTGGCCCCTACGACGGCCTACGGTATGCCTGATCGGTGCCAGGCAGGCTCAAGGCCTTGCTCGCGATCGCGCTGCTGGTGACGGTGGTGGACCAGTGGACCAAGTTCCTCGCCGTCCGCTACCTCACGCCAGGGATCGCCGATGCCCACTTCGCCCAGAGCGGTGAACCGCGCCCCGATCGCGACACCCGCGTCCGCCTGTTGTCGGAGCTGAGCCTCCCCGCCTCGATCGGCTACTTTTATGGGACGGTCCTCGAGCCCTGTAAGCCCTCCACCGCCTACTGCCCGACGGTGCCCTTCGTCGACGGGTTCTGGAACTGGCGCTATGTCGAGAACCCAGGGGCGGCCTGGGGCCTGCTGGCCAGCGCGCCCGAGGGCCTGCGGCGCCCTTTCTTCTACGCCGTCTCCTTGGGGGCGATCGGCTTTATCCTCTGGTTTTTTCGGCGAATTGGCGACGGACAGCGCCTCCTGATCGTGGCCCTCTCCCTGGTGATGGGCGGGGCGATCGGGAACTTCATCGACCGACTTCACTTGGCGTACGTGATCGACTTCGTCGATTGGTATGTGGGACGGACGCACTGGCCGACGTTCAATTTCGCAGATGCAGCAATAACTTCGGGGGTTGGCCTGTTGATCGTCGACATGTTCGCCCAGCCCGAGAAGACTCGAGTGAGCAACCATGACTGAAGCGACCGAAGCCGCCCCCCTGCCGCCCGCCAAGACGCGCTTCATCGCGCTCGCCGCGGTGAGCCTGAGCCTGGTGGTGGCCGACCAAGCCACCAAGTTCCTGGCGGTGCGAAACCTGACCCCCGCGGTCAGCGAGGCCGTGCGCCAAGGGCGGATCGAGCCCGGCTTCTTCTCCGAGCTGTCCTACTTTTACCGCGAGATCCGTCAGCCCTGCGCCCGCACCGCTTGCTCCGAGCACACGGTCGTCGACGGCTTTTGGAGCTTCCACTACCGCGAGAACCGCGGCGCAGCCTGGAGCCTCCTGGCCGGGGCCGCCGACAGCATCCGCATCCCCTTCTTCCTGATCACCACCATCATCGCCATCGGCTTCATCATTCACTACTTCCGGCGGGTGCCGAGCACGAAGAAGGCGCTGCTCGCGGCGTTGACGCTGATCTTCGCGGGCGCCCTGGGCAACCTGATCGACCGCGCCTATCTCGGCTACGTCATCGACTTCATCCACTGGTACGTGGGTGACTATTCATGGCCCACCTTCAACGTCGCCGACTCGGCCATCTCGGTCGGCGCCGTGCTCCTCGTCCTCGACGTGGTGTTCTCCAAGGACAAGGCCCCGGCCAAAGAGATGAAGCGGGCGGAGTCCACCTAATGCATCCGATCATCTTCGACCTCGGCTTTTTGCCGCTCCACACCTACGGGCTGATGATCGCGATCGCGTTCTTGGTCGGCATGCAGCTGGCCGCGCGCGACGCCCGGCGGGTCGACCTCAGCACCAAACGTGAGTTCGATAAGTTCGTCCTCGATCTCTGCTTCGGCATCTTGATCGTGTCGATGATCGGCTCACGCATCATGTTCATCATCGTGAACTGGGATGAGTACTCCCGAGATCCGATCAAGATTTTCCGGATCTGGGAGGGCGGCCTGGTGTTCTACGGCGGCCTGATCTCGGCCATCCTGTACTCGGTGTACTATGCGCGAAAGCACGGGCACGACTTCTTCCTGGTCGCCGATACTCTGATCCCCTTCGTAGCGCTCGGCGCGATGTTCGGCCGCCTCGGCTGCTTCGCGGCCGGCTGCTGCTGGGGCCAGACGGTCGACGCCAGCTTCCCGGTCGGCGTGCAGTTCCCGGCCGGCAGCCTGATCTACTCCAGCATGGTCCGAAACGGCCTGATCGGCCCCAGCGCCGAGTGGACCCTGCATGTGCACCCCGTTCAGATCTACGACGCGGTGGGCGAGCTTTGCATCTTCCTCCTCCTCAGCTTCATCCGCACTCGCAAGCGCTTCCATGGCCACGTGTTCCTGGTGTTCATGTTCCTCTACCCGCTGTGGCGTTCCACCGTGGAGACCTTCCGCGGCGACAAGGAGCGCGGGCTCGTCGACGTGTTCGGCTTGGTGAAGCTGTCGACCTCACAGATCATCTCGATCCTGGTGGCGACGGCGGCGGTGTCGATCCTCTTCGCGCTCCGGCGCCGGATGGGCGGCGGGGGCTCGGACGCGGACGTCCCCAAGCCGGCCAGCGCCTGAACGCCATGGAGAACAAGCAAAACGCCCTGATCACCGGGCTGGCCATCGCCTTGGTCGTGGCGTTGGTGGTCATCGCTTATCTGCTCGGACAGCGCTCCGGAGAGCACCGAGGCGCGGTGCTCCACGCCGCCACCACCGTCGAGCCGCCGGAGCCGGCTGCCCCCATTCTCTCGCCCACGCCGGGCGCCGGGGCAGCCTCTCCCGCAGCTAGCCCCGAGCCCAGCAAGCTGGAGATCGTGGAGGGCTTCGGAGGCGAGCAGGCCCAGCCCGCGGCGGCTCAACCCGCCGGCCCCGAGCCCACCGAGCGCATCGAGCGGCGCGACAACGGCGAGATCGTCATCCGCAGCGCAGGCACGGGCGAGACCGACAAGATCGACATCAAGAGCTACTTTCAGCGGGTAGCGGAGATCCAGGTCGGCGGGACCGACACCGTGGGCTTCGCCGAGAGCTTCATGGAGCGCCTCAAGACCTCGGTGACGACCGGCGATCTGTCGCCCATCGATGAGCTGATCAAGAACGTCGATAAGAGCACGCGGGCCTTCAAGCAGCTCGAACCGCCCGAGGCTTGCGCGGAGTATCACCAAAAAGCCCTGGAGAGCCTGAGCGAGACCCGGGCCCTGCTCAAAGACCTGCGCACCGGGATCGCAGCCAAGGACATGAGCCTGCTCGGATCCTTGGCCGGTCAGGCCCAGCAGCTCCAGACCAAGGCGGACGAGCTGACTGCGCTCGAGAAGGCCCTCAAGGCCCGGGCCCGGTAGCGCTCGCTCCGAGGACAGCGCTACACTCAGCAGCGTTGCGCTGGGCGACGTTGCTCCTCGGTAGCCTCCTCTGGGCCTGCAGCAGCCGGGCGCCGCTGTATGTGAGCACGCCGAGCGGAGTCGATCACCTCGCCCTGCTCGTCTTCAGCGAGGATTCTCGGCTGATCCAGGCCTCGGGCCTGGAGACCCTGAGCGGCACCGAGCGTGTACGCTTCGAGGTCGACGCCGAGCTCAAGGCGGGGCGCGTGCTGCTCCTCGGGTATCGCCATGACGCGCTCGCACCGCTGCGCCCACCTGCGGCCGCCGAGCTCTCGGCCCAACAGCTTCGAGCGCCGCAGCCGGCCGACCCTGCCCTGCCCGAACCGCAGTACCGCTATGCCTCCGAGCTCGACGGGACGCGGCTCGAGCCAGGTCCGGTCCCCGAGCTCACGGCCGACTGGGTGCCCTCATGCCCGAGCTATGCGGAGACGGAGGCCCGGCTCGACTGCGTGACCAAGAGCTGCACCCCGCGGGTGACCGCCAACGGCTGCTCGGTGGTCATCGACGCGGAAGGGACCTGCGGGGCGGGGGCCTTCACGGCCCGCTTGGGTCCAGACGACCAGCTCAGCCATGGCAGCGGCGAGCGCTACGAGCGGTGTAAGACCGCGACGGCTCCCGCGCTGGCCAGGAGCGCCTTCGTCTGCGAAGCGGCCCAAGGCGAGCGCTGCCGCGTCGACCTCTCGCCGGCGCTGCCGCCTCAGCTGAAGCTGCGCACGGTGCCGCTCGAGCCGGTCCACACCGTGTTCTCCGCCGCGCTGCTCGGTGACCGCCTGCTCCTCGCGACCTCGGACGCCCAAGGCACCGGCGTGAACACCACGAGCCCCAAGATCTGCCTAGACGCTGCGCCGAGCCGCTTCGCGCTGGCCGACCTCGACACCGGCGCAGAGCAGTGGTTCCCAGCCCCTCCCTGCACGATCCGCGTCCTCACGGATCCGACCAGCGGAGGTTTCATCGCGGTGACCGGCTTCCCGGATCGACGCCTCGAGTTTTACACCAAGGGCGTAGCGCTGACCTCGAGCCTGGCCCTCGACGGTGCGGTGCTGGCGCCCGAGGCGGTGCGCTCGGGCGATCGGCTGTACGTGCTCGTGGCCACGGGCCCGGTCGATCCCAGCGACAAGAACTTCTCGACTTACGAGCTGCGCGCCTACGATCTGCGGACGCGGCAATGGTTCGCGACCGCGCCGCTCGACTATGGCTACTACTGCGCGATCAGCGCGTCGCCGGACCGCGTGATGGTCATCGACGACGACGGAGATACCGCGCGCACCTTCGACGCCCAGACCCTGCTGCCCAAGGGGGACATCGAGCTCAGGATCGGCGCGGCCAAGGTCAACGCGCGCAACTTCGCCTCGAGTTACCACCCCGGGAGCGGCCGCTTCTTGGTCCAGGTCGGCGGAACCTACGCGGGCTTCACGGTGATCGGCGGGGTCGAGGTCTTGGGACGCGCGGTGAGCTTCGGTGAGGCGTATCGGCCGATCGCCGTGAGCGCTTGGCCGCGCGATCCTTCGCTGGTGCTGGTCGCGCTGGATCCGCCGGGGTTCGCGCTGTTCAGCCCGAGCGACCGGCGGTTTTTGCCGGGGGACCTGCCGAACCCGACGCTGAGCTCGATCCTGGTGGCGTCAGAGACGAGCACGACGGCGCTGGTGGTGACGACGAGCGCGTTGATCCATGTGTCGCCGAACTGACCGCGAGCTTCAGTTTGATACCGAGGCCCATCAAATCGATGGAGGAACCACCCAGTAGAGCCCGGCCCATTTGACCAGAACGCGCCTCGAAGGCCGAACTTGGGCCCTCTTCCCGCGCGTCGCTCGGCGCGGTCCGGTGCACTGGCTCGCCCGTTGCATCGGGTCAGGCGTGCGTCTCGCGTCGCGGCTGGCCGTTCTTGGGCTCGTCGCCGTGGGGGGCGGGTGCGCCAGCACTGCACGCAGCGTTCGGCAGGTCAGCGTGGAAGGTAACGCCGACGTCGACGACGGCGACCTAACGGCGGGCCTCGCCAACCATTCCCCCAGCGGGATCATCTTCAAGACCGAAGCGACCTATCAACCGCTCCAGCTCGTTCTCGACGAGCAGCGCATGGAATCGACCTATCGTGAGCGAGGCTACTTCTCGGCCAAAGTCCTCAATTCGAAGGTGACTGAAGTCGGGACCGAGGCGGTCGACATCGCGTTCGTGGTCAGGGAAGGGCCGCCGACGACGCTGGAGCGCGTGGAGGTCCAGGGTGCGCCCGACAAGCCGGGGGTCGACGCGAATGCGCTCGCGCTGGTCGCCGCGCTCGAAGTCGATCGGCCCTTGACCTATGACTCGTACTTGAAGGCGGGCGAGTCAATTCATGAGGCGCTGCTCCGTCACGGCTATGCTCACGCACGGCTCGACAAGCGGCTCGAGGTCGACCGCGATCGCGGGCGCGGAACCGCGATATTCCTCATCGACGCTGGGCCTCCCGCGGTCTTCGGAACGGTGCGCGTCGACGGTCTGGTTCGAACCCCGGAGAGCGTCGTGCTCGAGCGGGTCGCCTGGAAGGAGGGCGAGCCCTTCGACCCCAGCAAGCTCGAGCGAACGCGGCTCCAGGTATACTCGACCGGGCTCCTCGGCAGCGTTCGCTTTACCTGGGACACCGACCGGCGCGACCCCGTCATCAACGTCGTCATTCACGCCACCGAAGGCTCACCAAACGAGCTCCGCCTCGGCGCTGGCGCGGGACTCGACCGCACCCACTATGAGCTGCGCGCCCGCCTCAACTATACCCGCCGCAGCTTTCTCGACGACCGTACTACGCTGCGAGCGAGCGCTCGCCCCGCGTTGGCGTTCCTCCCGAGCGGGAGCTTCGTGGGCATCAACGTCGACGCCGAGCTGAGCCTGGAGCGCGTCGACCTCTTCTCCCCCTTCTGGACCGGAATGGCCGCCGTCGACTATTCGCTCACCGAGGTCGACGCCTTCTCCTATACGGGTCCGGGAGTTCGCCTCTCCTACGGTCGACGTTGGTGGAACGATCGAGTCGTCGTCGACGTCGCGGCGGAGTCCCGGTACCTCGCCTTTCTACGGATCGAACCAGGCGCGCAAGCCATCGCGGCCGCGATCGGGCTACAGGATCCACTGGCCACCGTCTCGCTCACGCCGAGCATCGCCTACGACGGCCGCGACGATCGAGAGTCGCCGCGCAAGGGAGGCTACGCTCGCCTAGGCTTCGAGGTCGGAGGAGTTCTCACCGGAGCACCCCAGGCATTCATCAAGGTCATCCCGGAGCTGCGCTTCTACACCCCCATCATCTGGGACCGCCTGGTGGGTGCGGCCCGCCTTCGCGTGGGAGCGACCGCTGCGGGTCTGGGCCCCCTACCGGTGACCGAGCGTTTCACCAGCGGGGGCGCGGAGGGGCAGCGGGGGTTCGGGCGCGGCCGCTTGTCACCCCAGGTCATCGGCTCGACCGGCAAGTTGGTGCCGGTGGGAGGTGAAGCGTTGATCGAGAGCAGCCTCGAGCTGCGCATCGGCCTGTTCGATATCTTCGACAACCAGCTGCGCCTGGCGCTCTTCCTCGACGGCGCCGACGTGGTCCTCGCGTTCTCCGAGCTTCAGCTCCCCAACTTACACTATGCCGCAGGGCTAGGGCTGCGTTACGACACGCCGGTCGGGCCGGTTCGCGTCGACTTCGGAGTGCGCCTCAATCGGCTCGGCCCGACCGAGCCCGACCCAGGGGAGCGCTTCGCGTTTCACGTCAGCTTGGGGGAGGCATTCTAGTGCGTCGACTCATCCGGTGGGTGAGCCGGGCGCTCATCGGCCTGCTTGCTCTCATCATGGCGGCGATCTCGCTCCTCCTAATCACCCAGATCGGCCGAGATCTCGTGCGCGATGGAGTGGAGCGAGCCCTGGGCGACGTCTTCGTGGGTCACCTGGAGCTCGGGACGATCGAGTCCTTGTGGCTGACCCACGCTCGGATCAGCGGGGCGGTGCTCACCGATGGACAGGGTCGGGAGGCGATTCGGGTGGGCCCCGTGGAGGTGCAGTTCGCTCCGCTCGAGTTGCTTCATCAGCGGGTAGTCGTCCGCTCTGTGACGATCCGACGCCCGGTCGTCGAGATGGTGGTAGACGAGAAAGGCGCGCTCAATCTGGCCGCCTTAGTGCGCCCTACGGCGACCAGCGCAGCGGAGCCATCCCGAGCCGGGACGCCCTGGACGATCCTGGTGGACAGCGCCTCCGTGAGCGCGGGCCGGGTGCAGCTGGTGACTCCGACTTCGACGCGCGAGCTCGACCGTATCGCCCTCGGGGGGCGCTTTCGGATGCAGGGCCCCCACCTCGAGGTGCGCTCGGCGAGGCTCGACCTGCTCGGGCGACCAGCGCTGCGCGGAGCACGCTTGGATCTCGACCTGGACAGCGGCGCGCTCGATGTCCGGGCCGATGCAATTCTGGAGCCCGAGCTTATTCGAGCGCTCACGCTCATCGAGGGGGTTCCGGCCGGAGCGCACCTCCAGCTCTCGCTGACCCGAACGCGATCGTCCGCGTCCTGGACGGCGCGGGCGACGGGGCGGGCAGCGGGCGCTGCGGTGACGCTCAGCGCGACCGCCGCGCCTGATTTCACGAGCGCGCTCGAGGGTCGACTCACGGTTGGGGGGCTCGACGCCGTCAGCGCCACCGTCACCGCACACGGACCCCTGGCCTCGCTGGACGTCTCCGCGGACCTCGCGCTGAGAGGGCCGGCCTTTCGTGGTGTCTCGGCGCGGACGCTCGAGCTCCACGGCGCGCTCCGAGGCATTCCGGACGCAGCGAGCGGCACCGTGAGCGTAGCGAGCAGGGGACTCCGGATTGGCGGGGAGCCCCTGGGAGACGTTCGCCTCACCGCGCGGGTGTTCGCGTCAGGACGTCAGGCCACCCTGGAAATCGCCCAGAAAAGGGGGAGAACGCTGGAGTCGCTCCAAGGCGTGGTGCGTATCGCGTGGGACGCCGGTGATCTGCGGCTCTCCGTGCCGTCCCTCGTCGCGGTAACCAAGCGCGCGCGCTGGAGGGTCGAGGACGCGCGGTTTAGGAGGGCCGCGGACGGCAGCCTGTTCATTCAGCAGCTGGTCGTGGAGTCGAAGCGCGGATGTCTCACGGTCGACGCGGAGCTCAACCGAGAGCCCTTGCTCGGGCGCGGCTGGCTGAAAGCGGCGATCAAGGATCTCGACCTCGCTTATCTTCGGCGGGAGCTCGCCGGGGGGCTGCCCGCGCTCAGCGGCCTTCTACAGGCGACCGTCGATGCTCGCTTCGGTACGATCGAGGCCGCGAAGATCGACGCCTTCGTGGACGATCTCCGGACGCCAGGGGCGAAGAGACCCCTTCGGGCGCGCGCGGAGTTGCGCCTTCTGCGGCGGGTGCTAACGGCCTCGGCGAGCCTCGAAGGAGCGACGCTCGGACACCTCGCGCTGGCCGCCAAGCTACGGGCGCCGCGCCACGCCTACGCAGCGGAGGGCTGGGTTTCAGGGGGTCTCGGCAGCGTAGAGCAACTCGAGGTGGTGCTCGGGCATGTGTCGCTGTCGAGACTCGACGAATTCGGCCTTTTGCTCGGCTTTCAAGGCGGCACGGCCAGCGGAAGGATGGTCGCGTCCTCGGGGCTCCGGTCGCTCGAGCTCGAGGTCGGCGCACGGGGCGTACGGCATCGTGATCTGCCAGGGCCGCTGGCGATCGACCTGTCGTCCGCGATCGATGAGGCAGGAACGAGCGTGCAGCTAAGCGCTGAGATCGCGGCCCAACGGCTGCTCCAAGGCCGCGCGCACTTCGAGGCCGACGTGGCCCGCTGGCTGAGAGACCCCTCCGAGGTCCTGCAAAGGGCCAACGCGGACGCGAAAGTATCGCTGCGGGAGTTTCCTCTGACGTTGGTCGAGGATATTCGCGTCGACCCTCCCGGCATCCGTGTTTCTCGCAAGAAGTCGTCGTTTTGGGGGGAGCTGAACGCCGAGGCGCAACTCACCCGGCGCGGTGGACACTATCAGGGTGGTTTCGACGCGCGGGGCTCGGAGCTCAGCTGGGTCGAAGGTATGCCGAGAGTCACAGCGACCGTGGCGCTGGCGCTGAACGACACGACGATTCAGCTGGGTGGGTATCTCCACGGACCAAAGCTCGGGCGCGCCTCGCTCGAAGCAACCGGTGAGGCTCCGGTCGACCTGATGGACCTCGAGGCTTGGAAGGCGCTAGGGCTCGGCGCGATCAAGCTCCTCCAGCTCAAGACCGAGGTCTTCGACCTCAGTGTCGTCGATCGCCTGACCGACGGCCGCCTCGCCCTGGATGGGGTGGCGACCACAGATATTTCCGTGCGCGACGGGCTCCGGACCGCCGACGCGCGGGTGAAGGTGCGCCGCTTTGGAAGGCATGGTTCGGACGTGCTCACGGATGCAACCCTGCAGCTGAAGGGTCGGCCCCAGCAAACGAGGATAGAGCTCCAGATCGCCGAGGGGACGAGGTTGGTCCTCAGCGCGACGGCCAGTGTTCCGCTCGGGCTCCGCCAAGCGCTGAAGGTAGATCTGCGGGGCACGCCGCTCGAGGCTCGCGCAAAGCTGGACCGGTTGAGCCTGCAGACGATCGCCGCGGCGCTGGGGAGCGACGTGCCGATGGGGGGCACGATCACCGGCACGTTGGCGCTGGAGGGAACAAGCACGAACTATCACGTGGCGGCCTATCTCGACGCGTCGGGGGCCACGGTGAAGGACCAAGCTTTTTCCCGCTTCGTAGCGGAGGGAACGCTCGACCCGGGGCGGCTCGCGCTCAAGGTCGGCGTCAAAGAGAAGACCGGACCCGGCTCGCTCGATCTGCACGCCAACGTCGACCGGGCCAAGGGCGGCGTGCTCGACGCCACGCTCAAGGCGTTTCGGCTGCGGATCGACTTCCTCTCAGCGTTCTTTCAGCGGCAACGCAGCATCGGAGGCATCGCGGGTACCCTCGACGCAGATGTGCGGCTCCAAGGTACGCCCGACAACCCTGCGGGCGAAGGGAAGCTG